>ERZ651776.5802-NODE-5802-length-10488-cov-21.646720_pt1 | contig 10488 bp, 10 predicted proteins | sample MGYA00514761_ERZ651776 | MGnify/ENA metagenome assembly ERZ651776 | reverse complement strand
CACATTTTACCACATTTTACCACATTGTTAATAAAAATCTATTAAATGCGTAAAATATCGATAAAAAACTTTATTTATTTTTTTAAAATATTGATTATTAGTTAGTTATATTGGTGTGACAAATAATCAACAATATGTGTTTGAGGATTGTTAATAAACTTAAAAAGTCGAATAAAAAACCATTTAAATATCTCTTAAATAAAATATGTTTATTTTTGTATAATAAATTTTATTTTACAATGGAATTAACCCCCAAACAAGAAGACAAATTTAAATATATAGAAAAAGGAAGTGGAACACCAATCATTTTTCTACATGGACTTATGGGAGGGTTATCAAATTTTGAAAAATCCATTATATCTTTTAGCAAAAATAATTTTAAAGTTTTAGTCCCTGAGCTCCCTCTATATGACTTACCCTTACTAAGCACATCTGTAAAAGCTTTTGCAGAATATTTAAATGAATTTATTGAATTTAAAAAATTAGATAAGTTTATACTACTTGGAAACTCACTTGGAGGTCATGTTGGCCTTTATTACACAAAATTATTTAAAAAAAGAGCTGCAGCTTTAGTTTTAACCGGTAGTTCAGGACTTTATGAAAGTGCAATGGGAAGTGGATATACAAGAAGGGGTGATTACGAGGTAATGAAAAAAAAGGTAGAAGAAGTTTTTTATGATCCAAAAGTTGCTACCAAAGAATTAGTTGATGAAGTTTTTGAGACTGTCAATAATAGACATAAGCTAGTTAAAACTCTTGCAATAGCTAAAAGCGCTATTAGACATAATATGGCAAAAGATTTACCGAAAATGACCTTGCCAGTATGTTTGATTTGGGGAGAGGACGACATTGTAACTCCTCCAAATGTTGCTGATGAATTCCATGAATTACTTCCAAACTCAGATTTATTTTGGTTAAAAAAATGTGGTCATGCAGCAATGATGGAACATCCTGAAAAATTCAATGAAATTGTTATTCAGTGGCTTTCTGATAAAAATATCGCTTAACATAAATAGTAATGCAAATTAAATCAGCAAAATTTGTTATTAGCAATCAGAATGTTGCAAACTGTCCAAAAACTAATATTCCTGAATATGCATTTATTGGGCGAAGTAACGTAGGTAAGTCATCACTAATAAATATGCTAACCAACCAAAAAAAATTAGCCAAAACATCATCTAAACCAGGAAAAACACAACTTATAAATCATTTTATTATAAATGACAACTGGAATTTAGTAGATCTCCCAGGCTATGGCTATGCGAAAGTTTCAAGATCTCAAAAAAATATTTTTCAAAAATTTATTACTAATTATTTTAAAGAAAGAAAACAGTTAATTTCAGCATTTGTACTAATCGACATAAGACATAGCCCTTTACCAATTGATATTGATTTTATTAATTGGTTAGCCTATAATTCAATATCATTCTCAATAATTTTCACCAAGTGTGACAAACTGAAACCAAATGTAATTAAATCAAATATTGAAAAATACAAACTAAAACTTAAAGAAGATTGGGAAGTTTTACCCAATTTCTTCACTACATCTAGCTCTAAATTTATTGGAAGGGAGGAAATTTTAAATTTTATTGATAAAGTTAATTTATCGCTTTTAAAAAAATCTTAATCTTTTATTACAAAATCTAATACTTCGCCTGTAGAATCACTCAATTTTTTTAATCCAAGTAATTTAGCAATAGTTGGTGCTATATCTGTGATTTTTGTTTTAACGTTAGACTCTCCTTGAACTATTTTTTTACCGAAAAAAATAAGTGGCACATGAGTATCGTATGAATATCCAGATCCATGAGTAGTTCCTTTATTTCCGTAACTTATAACATTTTCTTTAAGCTTAAAAATAATATCACCTGATCTTGGTATATTATATCCATTTTGGATTAATAATTCGTATCCACTATCAAAATTTCCATTAATGATTTCATTTGAGGTATATACCTTATCTATAAAATCTAACTGAGAAAGAGTGTTAATTATTGTCTTCTCAATAATATCAAGATTAAGATTCAATGAGTTAATAGTATAATCATTAAGATAAATCTGACTGTTCATAATTTTGCTAATTAATTGATTTGAGCCAAAAGATTTAAACAAAACATCATTTAAAATATTTTTAACTGTGCCTTCCTCAATATTTTGAGATTTAACCCCAATTGAGTTCAAATATGCTGGAATTTTTGCTGCCCCGTGATCAGCAGTTAAAAATAGTGTGTACTCATTTTTTCCAACATGACTATCTAAAAAATTCAATAATCTTTCTATTTCTAAATCAAGTCTTAAATAAGCATCTTGAGTTTCTTTAGCGTCAACCCCAAAATTGTGACCAATGTAATCTGTAGAAGAATAACTAATGGTTAAAACATCTGTATATTGATCTTTTCCTAATTTTTCATTAGATATTGCTTCAATAGCAAAATCAGTTGTTAAACTATTACCAAATGGAGTTTCTTTTAACATATCATATCCATCATTCAAATCTTTAAGCTTATTTAAATCATAAGGAAATGTAACAGAGGGGTCACCCTTAAATGATTTTTCAAATTTATTATCATCTGACCTACTCTCATTGTATGAATTAATATCATAAAGAGTATTCCATTCTCTAATGTAAGTAGAAATAAAACCAGAATTATTAAAAGAGTTTACCCAATCAGGGAGTTCTTGCATATAATATTTACTTGACACCCACTCCCCCTTATCTTTGCCATAAAACCAATAAGCAGCATTTGCTTTTTTTCCACCCATTAGAATTGAACCTCTATCTTTGATCGCAATAGAAATAGTTTTTGAATTCATGTCATTTTCAATCCTATTTAAATCACCTAAAGTTTCAACCAAAAGATTATTTGGAGACATTTTTGCTGAATATGCATTACCTCCTAAATTTTCATAATCTAAATCCGTAGTACAATAAACATCTTTTCGTGTTTTTTTATCAAACCAATTGTTCCCAGCTATACCATGAGTCTTTGGAGTTGATCCAGTTGAAATAGATGCATGTCCAGGTCCTGTAACTGTTGGCACATAATTAAAATGATTGTTTTTTAGGTTAAAACCTTCACGTATCAATCTCTTGAAACCGTTATCAGAATAGCTTCCATTATATTTATCTAAATTATCAAACCTCATTTGGTCAACGACAATAGAAACAACTAGCTTAGGTTTATCTAAATCTGAGCTAGAAGCTTTGGAATTTAAACTACAACTACTAAAACTTAAACTAAAAATTGACACTAGTACTGGAACTAAGATTTGATTCATTTTAGAGAGATTTAAAATTATTTTTAAAAATAACATTTAAATAAATATTAAAATTTAATTTAGTGTTAATTATTTCAATATATCAATGCGCCATCTTCATAACATAGGATTATACTTTATAATGATTAATAAAATGTTCCATAAACCAACAAAATGGAGTGTTATGAAACAGTTAATCTTAAAAGACATTGAGGATCTTGTAATAAATTCATTGGGGATAATTGCTTTTGTTTCATTTTTTATAGGAGGTGTTATTACGATACAAACAGCACTAAACATGGAAAACCCACTACTTCCAAGTTATTTAGTTGGTTTTGCTACTAGACAGGGTATTGTTTTAGAATTTGCACCAACAATTATTTCCATAATCATGGCAGGAAAAGTTGGCTCATTTATAACCTCTAGTATTGGATCTATGAGGGTTACGGAGCAGATTGATGCTCTTGAAGTAATGGGAATAAACCCATTAAATTATTTGGTTTTTCCAAAAGCAGTAGCAATGCTATTATATCCTTTCATTATTTCAATATCTATGTTTGTGGGTGTTTTAGGCGGATTAGTTGCTTGTTTTTTTGGAGGTTATAGTTCTGTTGATAATTTCATAGCTGGAGTGCAAATGGATTTCATACCATTTCATATGGCCTATTCGTTTATTAAAACTTTTATATTCGCCTTTATACTAGCTACCATTCCTTCTTTTCATGGATATTATATGAGAGGAGGAGCTCTTGAAGTTGGTAAAGCCAGTACTACATCATTTGTATGGACGAGTGTTTCAATTATATTAGTCAACTTTATATTAACTCAAATGTTATTGTCATAATGTTAAAAATAAATCAACTATATAAATCTTTTAATAATGTTGAAGTACTTAAAGGGATCGATGCTGAATTTAACAGTGGAGAAACTAGTCTAATAATTGGACAAAGTGGATCTGGAAAAACAGTTCTACTAAAATGCTTGTTAGATCTTTATCGTTACGACAAAGGAGATATTTACTATGGTAATCAAAAACTGAATGAACTCAGTGAGAATGAAAAAATGAAACTAAAATCTAAAATCGGTACTGTTTTTCAGGGAAGTGCACTATTCGACTCAATGAATATTGAAGAAAATGTTATGTTACCATTAAAAATGTTCACTAATTATCCGAATGATGAAATTGAAGATAGAGCCAACTTTGTCTTAAAAAGGGTAAACCTAATTAATGTAAATAAAAAAATGCCTAGTGAGGCATCTGGTGGGATGCAAAAAAGAGTTGCTATCGCTAGAGCAATTGTTAACAATCCAAAATATTTATTTTGTGATGAACCCAACTCAGGATTAGACCCAAATACAGCTATTATAATTGATAATTTAATTAAAGAAATTACCACTGAATACAATATTATTACTGTAATTAATTCTCATGACATGAATTCAGTGATGGAAATTGGTGATAAAATCATTTTTTTAAAAGATGGACTAAAAGAATGGGAAGGAAGTAAAGAAAATATTTTTAAAACAGATAATACTGCAGTAACTGATTTTGTATACTCATCTGAGCTTTATAAAAAGATCAGAAAAACATTCAATAAAAAATAATATTAAAATTCTCTTTTGATTACAATTGAATCAAGATTCAATTTATATTTTAACCACCTTTCCAATTGTGATGACTTTGCTGAAATATCAACTTCATTAACTAAGCTGTCATTCCACTTTACGTAAAAAACAGAAACTGTATCTATAGATTTGAAATCTGATTTAAGAATATTTGAGTAAGAGAACTCATCTATTTCAGAGTAATTAATATTTAATTCTTTTAGTAAATTAGGAAATTCAATATAGTTTTTCTCTAAAACTAAAAGCTCTTGAACTTTATCCTCTAAAAAATTAATTTTTTGAGTTTGTGAAAGTAAATCTAAAGAATCTCTAGATCTCAATTCTTCCATATATTCAAGATTATTGATTTCTCTGAAAACACTTTGATTAATAATTAACTCAGTGTTATTAAGGGCACTGTAGTTTTTCATTTTTGTATTTAGAACAAACTCAATTTCTTTTGATATTTGATCATTACCCAATGTTGTTAATTCAATCACAGAAGGTTTATCTGAATAATACTGTACAACAGTATTTTTTTTAATATATTTTGAATTGGGCAGAATATCAAGTTCAGAATTTAAGAAGCTTAATGCATCGTTCTTAAAATTACTTTCATTTACAACATTTACAAAAGTCCAAATTGCAGGGATCATAACTATTATGGCTGCTAAAGTTGCAAATCTAGAGATCGTTCTTCTTCTGATAGAATCCACATAATTAATCATTGGAAATTTTAAAAATTTAGTGACTATAAATGTGGCTAAGGCAATAAAAATTGTATTAATTATAAATAAATACATTGCACCAATAAAATAGTCCCAAGATCCAACCGCTATTCCATAACCAGCTGTACAAAGTGGAGGAATTAAAGCAGTCGCTATTGCAACTCCATATATTACAGTTGCAATTGTTCCTTTTTTAGTTGTTGCAATTATAAGAGCTAAACCTCCGAAAAATGCAATTAAAATCTCTCTAATGTCTGGTCTAGTTCTTGCAAATAATTCAGAAGTATCTGCATTTATATCAAATATCCAAAAATAAACAAATGAGGTGAGCACACTAAGCAATATCATTGTTCCAAGACTTATTAGAGATGTTTTTAAAGTGTCAATATCATTTATAGCTATAGATAAGCCAACTCCCAAAATAGGACCCATTAAAGGTGATATTAGCATCGCTCCAATTACAACTGGGATTGAATTAGTGTTTAGCCCAATAGAAGCTACTAAAATAGAACAGATAAGAATCCAAGCTGTTGCACCTTTAAACTGGATATTAGCTTTTATTTCTTCAATAGTACTAATTTGATCAGCATCTTTTCTGAAATCCAAAAGGTTGACCAAATATATTCTTGTGTCAGAAAATAATTGACTAAAATTTTCAAAAATATTATTATTTTGATTCATTATTTTAATTGTTTTAGTCCAGTTAAGGATGAGGAGCTTCTAATTTTATCCCCTAGACCATCGACCATTTCAATATTGTACTTATTACAAACAAAAGACTCTGGAACTTCTGAAGTAGCTCTATCTCCTCCATTTGCAAATATATCAGGTTTAATTGCCTCAAGTGATTTACAAACGGTCTTGTCTGTATCTATTGATAAAAACACCTCGTCAACAATATCTAAAGCTGCTACAATACGTACTCTATCATGTTCATCCATAAAAGGTTTGCCTTTTTTAAGTACACATTGGTTATTGTTATTGACTATAACAACTAGTTTATCACCAAGTTTCTTTGACATTTCTAAATAATCCAAATGACCAACATGAATCGGGTCAAAATATCCACTCACCGCAATAGTTTTACTCATAATTAATTGTATTTTTTGATTTCTGAATTGGCATTAAACAAGTAATATTTACCTGTTTCAATTTCTAGACATTTATATCTTTTTCTTAATTTCTTTTCTAATTTAAAAATTTTTCCATTGTATATACTAAATTTTTTACCTAAGTCCAGCTCGTGTATGTAATTTTTACCATCAAATAAATCATAACTTTTTAGTTCTTTAACTAATTCAATATCTGAATCTGTGGAAGCTTTAGGGTTTTTAAAATAATTAGCAAGTAAAGGCAATAGTGTTTTTGGAAAAATATCAGGATTCAAAACTGGAGAAATTAAAATTCTAAATTGATTTTTCCACTCTATGCCATGTGGTTTAACTTTATTTTTAAAAATTTTATACACATACAAATGAGTAATTTCATGAATTAATGTTATTAAAAATCTATACTTGTTCAAATTAGAATTCACCGTAATCAAGCAATTGCCATTGCTTAAAACTCTAAAATCTCCATGTCTGGTTCTACGTTCAGACTTTACTTTAATTTCTGTCTGATATAATTTAAGTAAATCTTCGACGTAAGAAATAGAGTTAGTTGGTATGAAATCCTTATATAATTGCATACTAGGGAGTACTGGATGAAATTTGAATTATTTTTCCATTTATAATTTTAGATCCTTTTGTTGAAAAGTCATAAATATAATCTGCCATTTCTTTGGCAGATACGGGTGCTTTATAGCCTGGAAATGCTTCTTCTAGCATCTCAGTTTGTACTGCACCTAAAGCCAATACATTAAAGTTAATTTTCAATTCTTTATATTCCTCTGCTAACATTTCTGTCAAAGTAATCAACGCTCCTTTACTAGAGCTGTAAGCTGATAAACCTGGGAATTTTACACTGCCTTGAACGCCACCAATTGAACTTATATTAATAACTTGACTATTTTCTTTCATAAATGGAATACAGATTTGAATCAACCTTGCTACACCAAAAACATTTGTCTTATAAACATTATTAAAATCGTCTAAACTAGTTTCTTGGAAATTTTTATTAACCAATAAACCTGCATTATTTATTAGTATATCTACAGATTTCCAGTTTTTAGAAATAAACTTATTTACTAATATATGATCTTCTTCTTTAGTAATATCAAAAGACAAACATGAGGTGTTATTTAAATTTAATTTTTCGATGTTGGTTATGTTTCTAGACAGAGACAACACATTAAATCCTGAATTAGAAAATAGTTTAATAAGCTCTAGACCTATACCTCTACTAGTTCCAGTAATAATGACATTTTTAGACATGATTATTCAAATTAGTTTGATTAAAGATAGTAAATAAAAAAAGTAATTTATTTAGACAAGCATTGTTACCGGGTTTTCTACATAACCTCTTAGGCTCTGTAAAAACTTAGCTCCTGTTAATCCATCTACAACTCTATGATCACAAGCAAGAGTTAACTTCATAGTATTTCCGACCACTATATTTCCATTTTTGACAACAGGCTTTTCAATGATTGAACCTACAGATAAAATTGCTGTATTTGGAGGGTTTATTATAGATGTAAAACTTTCAATGTCGAACATTCCAAGATTAGAAATTGTAAATGTACTTCCTTCCATTTCTTGGGGAGTTAATTTTTTTGACCTTGCTTTCTGTGCAAAGTCTTTAACCATAGTCCCAATATTTGAAAGTTTTTGTTGATTAGCAAACTTTAAAACTGGAACAATTAATCCATCATCTACTCCAACTGCAACACCAATATGAACATGTTTATTATATCTGATTCGATCTTCAAACCACTGAGAGTTAACCTTAGGGCTATCAATTAGTGCCATAGATGCGGCTTTGACGATAATATCATTAAAGGAAACTTTGGTATCTGGAATAGAATTATATTGATTTCTAAATGAAATTGCATTAGTCATATCAAATTCAACACTTAAGTAATAATGAGGAGCAGAAAATTTAGACTGACCTAACCTTTTGGCAATAACTTTTCTCATCTGAGAATGATTAACTTCTTCAAAAGATTCTGTTAAATCTAAAACTACACTAGTAGGGGTGCCTACTTGATAATTTTCTATATCAATTTTAATAATACGACCATTTTCTCCAGATCCAGAAATAGTATTTATATTAATATTCTTTTCTTTTGCCAATTTTTTAGCAAGCGGAGAAATAAATATTCTTTTATCTGATTTAGGCTCAACTTTAATTACTTCAATTGGTTTATTTTCAACTGATGGTTTTGATTCTTCAACCTTGACTTCTTCTACTTTAGTTTCATTAATAACCGGTACTTCATTTGACATACTAAAGTTATCCACCAAATGAGATACTTCAACCCCTTTAGGGCCAATAATAGCTAATAAATCATCAACTTTTGCAGACTCACCTTCTTTTAGTCCGATATATAATAAATTTCCTGACTGAAAAGACTCAAACTCCATTGTAGCTTTATCTGTTTCAATTTCTGCAAGAATATCTCCCTCTTCTACTTTATCACCAACTTTCTTTAGCCATGTAGCTACTGTTCCTTCCTCCATTGTATCACTAAGTCTTGGCATAGTAACCACAGTTACACCATCGGGAACAGATTTATTATTATTATTAGAAACATTTTTGACTTTCTTTGAATCATCATTGTTTACTTCTATTTTGTCTTCAATCTTGACCTCTTCAACTTTCTTTGGGTCATCAGAGGGACTTAACAAACTTGTGTAGTCTTCGTTTGGTTCACCAATAATAGCCAAAGGGTCATCAACATTTGTTGTTTCACCTACTTGAACACCAATATAAAGTAGAGTTCCTTCATAAAAAGATTCAAACTCCATTGTAGCTTTATCTGTTTCAATCTCAGCAAGAATATCTCCCTCTTCTACTTTATCTCCGACTTTTTTTAACCAAGAAGCTACTGTTCCTTCTTCCATGGTATCACTAAGTCTAGGCATTTTTATTAATTCTGCCATAATTATAATTTATGTGTTAAAAAAGGATAATCATTTTGCTCATAAACTGCATCATACATAAGATTTAAGTCTGGATAATCAGACTCTTCAGCAAATTTCTCACACTCTTTGACCTTATTTTTTACTTTATCATCAATTTTTGACAATTCTGCTTGAGTTGAATATTTTTTCTTTAAAATTAAATCTTTGACCTGTGTTATGGGATCTATTTTTTTATATTCAGCTACTTCGTCTTTGGTTCTGTAATGTTGAGCATCACTCATTGAATGTCCTCTGTATCTGTAAGTTTTCATTTCTAAAAAAGTTGGACCCTCTCCATTTCTAGCTCTTTCAATTGCAGGACTTAGCGCTTCAGCAACCTTTTCTGGACTCATTGCATCTACTGGAGCGCATGGCATTTCATATCCTAGACCAAGTTTCCAAATTTCAGTATGATTTGCAGTTCTTTCAACAGACGTACCCATAGCATAACCATTGTTTTCACAGATAAACACCACTGGTAATTTCCAAAGCATCGCTAAATTAAAAGCTTCATGAAGTGATCCTTGTCTAGCAGCTCCATCACCAAAACAACATAAAGTAACAGCATCAGAACCATGATACTTATCTCCAAAAGCGATACCTGCTCCTAATGGAATTTGACCACCAACAATACCGTGTCCACCATAAAACCTATGTTCTTTTGAAAAAATATGCATTGAGCCACCCAGGCCTTGAGAAGTACCTGTTTTTTTTCCAAATAACTCTGCCATCACTCTTTTTGGATCAACTCCCATACCTATAGGTTGAACATGATTCCTGTAAGCAGTTATCATTTTATCCTTAGATAGATCCATAACATGTAGAGCTCCAGCTAA
>ERZ651776.5799-NODE-5799-length-10491-cov-4.755329_pt1 | contig 10491 bp, 7 predicted proteins | sample MGYA00514761_ERZ651776 | MGnify/ENA metagenome assembly ERZ651776 | reverse complement strand
CCCCCTACCCTGGCGGCCCGGTTGTCACGTTGTTCGCGGTGCTGGTCGGAGAGGTTGCCGTAGTCGTAATTCTCGTCCTTCGGCCCTTGCATTCCGTACCCTCTGTACCCGTAGTGCCCTCCGACATCATGGTCGTACCCGCCCTGTCCTTGTCGCTGTCCTTGCCCGTAACCTCTCCCTTCGTGTCCCCCATTATAATTATAATTATCATTATCATTATCGTACCCGCCGCCATGTTCATCATCATAAACATGCCGTTCCTCCCCCCCGCGTCTCTCCTCCTCCCTCCTCCTCTTCATCGTCTCCAACTTCTCCTGCCTTTCCCTGGCCTCCTCCTCCCTCTTCTTCTTCCTCTCCTCCCTCCTCCTCCTCATCGCCTCCTGCTCCCGATTGGCCTTAATCCGAGCCTCCTTGAGCCGACCAATCCTCCTCTCCTCCTCTGTCTGTGCGCCACCTCCCCTTATCCCTGCGCCTACGCTCCTCCTCCCTCTATCCCTGTTGTTGTCCCTATCCCTATCCCTATCCCTATCCCTATCCCTATCCCTACCCCCCCCCGCCTGGGGCAAAATAGCCGGCAGACTGACCGCCCCATCGTCGCTAATCCTGGGAGAATGCTGCACCCTCCCCCCCCTCTCGAACGGCACGGCGATATCGCTCGCCGTCTCTTGATGTCGTCCCCCAACAACCCTACCCCTTCCCGTTTTCCCTCCCCCCCTCCCACCCTCCTCATAATTCTTCCCCCCCCCCCTACCCTCCTTCCTCCCCATCCCAATCCCCATCCCCATCCCAACCCTCCCCCTCATCCTAACCTTCTCCGCATACCGCTTCCCCCTCTCCAGATTCCCCCTCTTCTCCCTAACCTTACTAATCTCCTTCGCCGCCCTTTCCTCCCTCTCGTGCGCCACGATCCTCTGCGCCCTGGTCAATTTCCCCCTCCCCCCCGTCCTCCTCAACATCGCCCTCTTACTCCTCTCCGCCCTCTCCCTCTCCGACTTCAACTGCACCGCGGCGGACGCGGCGGCAGACTTGCCGCCGCCGCCTCCCACCGAACCCGCGTACGCGGACCACGACTCCTCCAACTTGGCCGCCTCAACGGCAGCCAGCCCGGCCCTGTCGCCGTGGTACGACCCCGGCGGTCCGGCCTGCTGCTGCCCCGGGCCGACGGCCGGGGGGCCCAGGTCCTTCTTGGCGAAGATGCTCTGGATGTCGACCTTGGGCTGCTGCTGCTGTTGTTGTTGCCTCCTGGTGGGTTCCGGCGGTTCCTGGGAGGGGGAGGTGCGGCGTTTTTTCAGGCGTTGAGGGGGGGCCAGGTGGGCGGGCGAAGGCGAGTCCGCTTCGCCCGGGGGGGAAGTGAGGGGGAGGGTAGAGGTGGGAGGAGGGTCGTGGGAGTATGTCTTGCGCTTCTTCGGGGGTATTTGGGGGGCGGACTCGAGGGAGAGTTCTCTTTCTCTTTCTCTTTCTCTTTCTCTTTCTCTTTCTCTTTCTCTTTCTCTTTCTCTCTCTCTCTCCCGTTCTCTCTCCCTCGCCTCCCTCTCCAACTTCCTCGCCTCCCTCTCCTTCTTTGCCTTCTTCTCCTTCTCCCTCGCAATCCTCTCCTTCTTCATCTTCTTCACCCGAAGCGCCGCCTTCTTCGCCAGGCGGTCCTCCTCTCGCTTCTTCTTCTCCCGGTCCCGCAAATACCTACTCGAAACCGGCGGAACGGGAGGTCCGGGAGCCTGCTGCACGGCGGCCTCCTCCCCCCCCTTCTGCTCGGCGGCGACGGGGGGACTGGCACGATATAATTTCCCCCTGGGCCTCCCGGACCCCGTCGTGCCCGTTCGGGGAGGGCTACGCGGCCTCACAGGCGGTATCGTAGTCGTTTTCGAAGACACGTCTTCCCCGACTAATTCATCTATACCCCCCGCGCTTTTCGTGCTCAATAAGGTCCCCAAGTCGTACAGTCCTTTCTCACTTTCCGGCAGGCTAACCTTGGTGGCGTCACCCTTGGCGACGTCAACGTCGACGTCGACGTCTCCCAGGGCGAATTCGCCCAGCACTTCGTCGACGAAGTCGTTGGCCTCCGAGACGTTCTTTTGGGAGGCGTCTATCGTGGGGATCATGAACTCTCCCAGAATGTCATCGACGCAAGAGGCCGCTAGAGCCACGTTAACTGGGGAGGCTTGAGGGACGGAGGACATCGAGGAGGCGAGTGACTCCATGTCGCCGACGAACATTATTTACTCACAACCAAGCGACCCACCTGAACGCGCCAAATACCACGTAGAGGACAGATAATATTCTTGTCTTCCTTGTTTACCTTTTTTTCCAATCCCCCGGGAAACACCAACCACCGCAAGCAGCCAAATTCCCAGACGGGCTTTATCAAATAGCGATCCAAGATCCGCAGCGTATCACAAATCCGAACGATTCTGAAAAGGAACCTTTTCTCTAAACCTCCCTCGAAACAAACCCCACTCCCTTCGTCCAACCCCTGGCCCCTTGTAAGACCCTCAGATGCAAACAAGAAGAAGGTAAAACGATAGAGCCCCGGTTGGATGGTGGAGGGTCAACAAAGTTAATTATCAAACCCGGGGAAGGACGTTATCGGTGTTGAAAAATGTCCGGGCTGCAATTCTTCAATTATATTTCATGAAATTTGTGCCCTGTAACTTCTTAAAAACTGCCGATCAAACCAGTTTTGAGTTTTTTTTTTCTTTTCGGAATGATGAGGCACGAGAGGTTTAGAAAACACACAGTCTGCACGGATTTATTTCTGATTAGGAGTGGATCTCTTCACCACGGGAGAGTGGGCGGCAAGAATGACGTCTTATAGCCCTTTCACCTTCCCCTTGGCTTTTCTTTAATTTACAAAGGAGAACAACAACTTTTTACGGGCAGAGCACCTGACAACTCTCTCCCCTGGGACCTAAACACCAAAAGGTTCCGGAGGGCGACACACACTCTACAATTTATCTCTCCACAATCGTCCCTACATTGCAAATCTCCACCCCCCCCTCCTCCTCCCTTCCTCTCCTGTCATAGACCATGGGTTCCGGCCTAAGCCGCCGCTACAAATACGGCATCCGTCCTAAGAAGTACTTCAACCAAAAAATAATGCCTGACATGACGGACACCTTCGGTATCCTGGACTTTAAATATGACAAGGCCTTTGCACTTTTTAAGCTCTTCATAGATATTGACTTTGACAACTCCACGGAGATCACTGTGGAGGAGTTCCATGAGTTCATTGGTCTCAAGGCGAGTAGATTCACGGAGAGGTAAGAGCAAAGCCAAAGGTAGTTTCATCACAGAGATCGACTTAATCTTCGATTCGATTCGATTCGATTCGATTCGATTCGATTCGATTCGATTCGATTCCCTTTTGACACCCTCCTATCTCTCTCTCTCTCTCTCTCTCTCTCTCTCTCTCTCCCTCAGAATTTTTGGCGTCCTCGACCTCGACCAAACGGGGACCCTCGACTTCAAGGAGTTTGTGATAGGAATCTGGAACTTCTGTACCTACGATCCCCTGCTTATCACCAAGTTCGCCTTTGACATCTTCGACATAGACGATATTGGAAAGCTCCAGCTCGCCGAGTGCGAGGCGCTTATTAGGATGGTGTACGACGAAGCAGACGCCGACCCGGACCTCATGAAAAAAATTGACACGGATGGCGACGGGGAGGTAAGAAACGAACACAATTTTTGCGAGCAGATACAAGGTATACGAAAGCAGAAGCCTCACACAGACCGTCTCCTAATCCCCCCCCCCTCCCCCCCCTATGTAGATTACCATCGATGAATTTGCGTCCCTCATCACTAGGCAACCCCAAATACTCCAGCCTGCCTTTGACGTTCAGAGAGCACTTCGACAGAAAGCGTTTGGGATAAAGTACTGGGAAACTGCCACGGAGAAGCGGAAGCAATTTTTCGCCAACTACGACTCCCTCGCAAACAGCTCTTGGGAGAGTATCCAGAAAATCTTGGAGATTAAGAAGTTGGAGAGAGAGAACGAAGCGAGGAGGGAGGCTGAAGAGTTCGTTGCGGAAGCAGGCGAGCGGTTGAACGAGCATAAGGAGGCCAAAACCAGGCAACATAACGAGATGCAAAACAGAAAGCAAAAAACCCTCGATAGAATACGGTCCAAGGAGCTCCCAGAGGAGAGGGACGAGAGAGAAATGTGGGCGAAATTCATCGAAGAAAAGAATAAGTTGGACGAAAGCTGCCCGTTTGGAAAACTTGATTGGAGGGTTCAGACTAGGCAGACCGTCTGGATGTTGGTCGATAAGCTCAAGGAAATGCACGATTTTACCATGACAGCACAGGAGGTAAGAAAATCGCAAAAACACTCGCGACGCACGCATCATAGTCAGTATTTGGTGTAATATTTTGTCTCTCTCTCCCCTCCCCTTCGCTCACCACTGGAAACTGATGACCTCACCCCTTCATTTTCAAATTTGTTGTACGTCGTATTCTTAACAGGAAAGAGATATCGCCCTGGCAGATGGTCCCGACGGAGATGCTAAGGCCCAAGCTTATTTGAGCACTAAATCTGGCAAAAAAAAGCTCCGATTTGACACGAGCCTTAACTACGGTAAAATGGTACACACACACTGGTCGAAGGGGAACCCTCTTCAGCGCGTCCTCGCGCCTCTCTTTCTACCCGAAGGGGAGAACCAGATTACTTACGCTAGTCGAATAAGCAGCAAATTACGAATAGGGGGGAAGAGAGACCTGAAACTGGCAGGGGAACGTGCCAAGAACAGCACCATCGAAAGCTACCATAAGTTAGAGAAGGAACACACCAAAGACAAGTATCATGACTTGAGGAAGCAGAGCGAATTCGATTTCCAGTCGCTCATCTGCGAGCTCATCGAAACTCACGGAACAAGAAACACGAGGTGGGAGCGGTTGTACGACGAAGAAAAGGGCGAATACTGCATGTATAACGTTGGGAGTGGTATGAATTTGTCGGAGAAGAATGGTCGTGTGAGCATCTGTGAGATGTGTGACAGCGAGATAGAAGCGCTCGATTACAAGTGCTACAACTGCAATACCCACAGAAGTAGAGTGAACGGGGAGCGGTACACGGGAAAAACGGATCTGGCTGATTTAGTGGAAATGGACGAGTCTGCAAAACCAAATACAATAGGTGCGATTGACTGCAGTGATCCGAGTGCAAGCGCTTTAAGAATGGCAGGTGGCGGAGGTGGAGTTTTGGAAGGGGCAGAAGAGGAAGACGAGGGCGGGGACGGGATCAAAGGAAAGATTTGGAGGAAGAGCAGAACTTTCAGGAAGACTCTCAACAAGAACAAGAAAATTAGGAAGTCAATGGATATAGGAAAAAAATTAGGAAGGAAGGTCAGGACGAGTTTCCAGGCTTGATTTGATGACGAGGAGTTTGACGATGAACTGATTAAGAATGTTGCAATAGCTGTCTTCATAAACGCCGCGCTTATTTTCTAAACTACATACGATACGTAAAATCACTGTTGAGCTGTGCTATGACAGAAATATACTCGCCTCCGCTCTGCTCTTTGTTCGGATGAACTCTTTTTCTATCTCATCAGGGTCCCTGACCACCTCTTTAGTATTGTAATCTAAAATTTTTCCCGTTTCCAAATCCAAAAAGCCATCTCCCGCGTCATAACATCCAGTCGGGAGAACCCTATCAAATTCATGTCCTGTCAGTTTCAGTTTCCCTGCAGGCCCAATTCCGTGTACGAATTCTTCCACGTATCGACGATCTGTTTTACTGTTGCAGTACTCCCAATCATCGTCATCCACGTACACCAAGCTGTCATTATAGACGTAGTTACCCGAAACCACCCGCCCTTTATCCCAAACGCCTCGGAATACTCCATTGTTGAAGTAATGTTTGCCTTTGCCATCAAATTGACCGTTCACCATCTTACCCTCAAATCGTGATCCATCAGCAAATTTGTACACCCCCTTATCATCAAAAAACTTGCCCCTAGAAAGCGTCCCGGCGTACTTGAAATGGTCACCAAATCCAACGTTCTTTACATTTCCTTCCTCATCGATATCAACATTTTGGTCATATTGAGCCGACACAGGAAGAGGTTCGTCATCCTCAATGCCAAGGAGTTCAAGGACATGCTTCTCTTTCTCTGCTCGATCTTTTTCTACACGTTCATCAAAACTGATGACTGTCTTACGCTGAAAGGTTGGGGTTTTGGGGAGGCCAGAAGACAGGGAAGGAGAGGGGTTTGGCATTGATAGGGAGTTGGGTTGTAAAAGTTGAAAGGCAAAATAGATGGAGGGCGAGAGGCCGGCAGGGGCTTTAGTATGTATGTTGTGTGTGAAGAACCACCTTTTCAGAAGTGGTTTGACGACAAACAAATAACTTCGATTAATTATTCTCTTTAGGGGAGTATGTTCTTTATACCAAAACCAGAGCGACAAAAACCGAAAAACACAAAACACATCACATCGAACAAAGTTGCCGATGATGAAAAAATTATGTGTTTTACAAAGGCAAAAAATGACGTAAAATAATTTCTTTTGTGTATGCTCTAGCTAGTGCAATATTTCTTCGTTTACTTTATAATGTTCTTTGTATTTGTATTTGTATTCTGGGGTTGTTTTTTTAATGTTGTGAGAAGATACTGAAACTGCGGCGTGAGTAAAAAAATTGTGAGTGAGGATAGGTATGTGGGAACGTTATACTTCTCATCACCCGCACGATATCTAAGCGGACGGAAACCTAACAACACGTCCCTAATCCTTACCCCAATGACATCACGTGCCGGTGGGCAGGATTCGATAACTTTCATTTAGGCTAGAGAATGCTGGAAGAGGGGAGGGGAAGAAGTGGGGTTCTGCTTCTTTCTCTCCACTTGTTTTTTATTCCTCCCTCAGCCGTGACTCGAGTCCGCTTTGCGTGCTCTCACCTATCCATAATTTTCTTGCCCAGAAACATTCTTGTTGATAGCCCTCTCAACTGCACTCACAACGACGCTGCCTTTGGCCCTCATCTCCTCATATTCACCCATCGGATCACTGTCCTTCACGATAGCCCCCCCGCAACCGATACTGATCTTCGTGTTGCCCGGAAAGGAGGACGAAGGCGTCATAACTGCTGTGCGAATGATCACATTCAGGTGACTCGCCCCATTTCCAAGCCCAAAATATCCCAGCGAACCTGAGTAAGGACCTCGAGGCGTAGCCTTCGTCCCATCAATCGTTTCCGTATTAAGTACGCGGGAGGATACGTCCTCCAATTCGCTGTCCACTTTGCTGTCCACTTCGCGGTCCACTTCGACAAACCTCTCCAGGATGTCCATGGTACGGATTTTCGGAGCGCCAGTCATGCTGCCAGGAGGGAATGTCGAACGTACGATTCCTAACTGAGTCCTTTGGAATGGCATGGTGGCATAGGGTTTTGCAGAGGGGGGTGAAGGATAGGAATCAGTGTAGATTTCAGGATCGACCAACCCGCTCACTGTCGTCACCAACTGGAGGAGAGTTGCATATTTCTCAACTACGCAGAGCTTGCTGCTTTTCGAATTCAAAAGTGCCACATCTTCACCCGTTTCCAGCATTGACACACAATCAACTGTGCCGGGTAGGCACACACGGCCGAAATCGTTGCGGACCAAATCTGCAATCATCAGATTCTCGCTCCTCGACTTGGGATCAGTCCGCAGCGACTCGGCATCCGCGTCATCATGTGCGGGTCCGCGACGGCGGAGGGTGCCCTTGATTGGTTTACTCTGCACGGAAAGAAGGCGATGGGGGTTCTTGGGGGGAGAATTGGCAAGGGAGACGTCGGAAAACGGTGCAATGCGAAGAAACTCCTCGGGGCTGCTGCACACAATCGCCACAGAAGATGATGACGAGGAGGGAAGCTGGTCGTTTTTCTCATCATCGTCGTCTGCCAGCTTCCCACCCACTGCAAGATTCCCATCGTCCACAATAAAGTAACCACCAAAAGGGCTGGCATTGGACTTCCGCAACTCCCTGTAAACGTCGATAGGCTTAGGCACGTCGACAACGGGGTCGTCGAGAACGAGGGCGTTCGTGCAGCAGGCTTCGTAAGTCTCGCCATCAGTAATCAAGGAGCGGAGAAGGGCTACGTCATTAAGGTATTGGCTTTTCGTTCTCGTCGGAACGAAGTTAATTGGGGCTCTGGAGGCTGTGCTTGTCGTGAAAGTCGCCTGACCGGTTGATTCGTCCGACTGCAGCTTCAAAACCCCACTCAAAACCCCACTGATCTTCACCATCCACTTGTCCAAACCCTTTCTCTGCTTCACAGCAGAATCACCGTCACCAACTACTACTCCTACCGCATAATAATCCCCCTTGATATGATCGTATACGACTGTTCGATCCGCAAATATCAGCGCTGCATCTGGAGGGCCATCAACAGGGCGGCGACCAGTCCTCCCACCACCTCCTTCCACCTCTGGGGGGGGAGCTTCAGTACCACTCAAGGTCCCCGCCGTCACGTACTGGCGAGTGTCGGCTCTCACTTCGTACCCAAGATAACCAACATAACCCCCTCTGAAATCGAAAGGTAACTCGTCATCTGCGTCATCTGCGCCATCCATTTCGACGTGGAAGTCAGCCGAAAAAAGAGAAAGGGAGAGTTCCAAATAGTCCAGCACAGATTGGGAACTCTCCGCGATTGCCGAGGTGAGATGTGCGACAGTAGAAGCGTCACGAGAGGAACACGGTTTGACACTCACGCCCGAACCGACTCTATAACGTACTGTGTGCGAGGATCGAACCTCCTCGCTATCATCAATTCCATTACACTCTTCCTCTTCCTCCTCATCGACCTCCGCCTTACCGGAACCAAAATAACTAAACCTCCCGCCAACCTCCTCGGGAAGGGAAGTTTCCGATCTCGCCATCGAAGAATCCAGCCAGAAGGCATAGGGCGACTCGGCGTATCCCAAGGCATCAAAGGCGGCGGAGGGAGAGATTTGTCTCGGTGTGCGGGGGAGTTTTTTTATGACGACGCTCGTCTTTGTCTTTCTATTCAATGTTGTATTTTTATTCGTTTCTATTCCTATAGTTGTCGGAGCAGTTGTAGTTGTCGGAGCAGTTGTTTGTGCTTGTAGGTGCTCGTGGTGGTGGAGGTTGTTGTTGTTGTTGTTGTTGTTGTTGTTGTTGTTGTTGTTGTTGTTGTTGTTGTTGTTGTTGTCGCCGTGATTGTTTGTGACATCACCATCTTTATTTACGTCGTGATTTTGCTCAATTTCGACTCCAACACCCCTACTAGCCTCCCAGTCTATAGCTGCTCTACCGGGGAGACCAGAGCCGTACCACCTCCTAACAGCGTCCCGAAAACCCTCCAAACACATGCGGCCGAAATCTCCCCCGCCCTCCTCCGCGCCAGCGTAGTGGCGAGCGCGAGCGCCGACACTCTCCGGGTGGAACTGCACCCCGAACCACGGACGGTCACGCGATCGGAGGGCCAGTATGTCGCTCTCCCCGTTCTTGTTGGACTCGTAGCGCGTAGAGGATAGGAGGGTGGGAATCACGGGACCGGAGGGGGTGACAGAAGAGGGAGAGACGGTCAACGAATGGTAGAGGACGACGTTGACTTTTGAGAGCACTTGCCGCTTGTAAGGCGTTTCGTCAATTGCTTCGTCAATAGCTTGGTCAAGTGCGTCGCCGGCGGAAGAGGCAGAAGTGGTGCCAGACTCGCCGGGGAGGCGGAACATTTCTCGGAGGGCAGAACCAACTGTGTCCTCGGCGTATTCCCTCACCCCCGGCATCTTCACCCCAGTCAACACTCCGTGACGCGGCCCGTCATCATTACGGACTATCACACCCTCTTCACCTATTTCGTGCCAAGCCATTCCCTGGTGACCAAGGCACACACCCAAAATTGGAATGTCATCAAATATGCATGGCTTATCACCAGGTTTCGGCACAGTTAGCACGCTCCCCGATAATCCCATATCATCCGGGTTAGTCGGATTGCCTGGACCAGGGCTAATTACCACGCACAGCTTGCCAAATCCGGGAGGGGGGAAATTCACCTCTTTCAAGTGCTGCTCCAGGGAGAATTTGTCAGCGACAAGTTTGGAGGGTATTGTGAGGGTCGGAGTGGAGGAAGGGGGGGAAATCGTGTGGAGGAGGTGCACTATATTGTGCGTGTACGAGTCATAATTGTCAATCACTAGGATCGATATGTTATCTTCGGCGACCTTCGACTGGGTATACGTATACGTAGACGTAGAGGGAGACAGTGAAGGCGAGAAAGTATTTGTCTTTTCGCTCGTCGTCAGTGAGGGGTCGGTGGTTTTACGGCTCTTCGTGCTCTTCAGGGTGGTAAAGGGATGGGCGTGTACATTTTTACGCGACAAATGCCTAGTCGTCGTGTAAGGGGCAAGAAAAAATGGCCAAGCCGGCGTACAGAGAAGGAGAAGGAAGAGAAAAGTGAAACAGCAACAGGAATGGACAGAAGGAGGCATCCTCGAAGCTTACGGTAGCTATAATTAGGGATCAAATCGAAAAAAGAGGGGGGGGGGGGGG
>ERZ651776.5796-NODE-5796-length-10496-cov-3.062866_pt1 | contig 10496 bp, 9 predicted proteins | sample MGYA00514761_ERZ651776 | MGnify/ENA metagenome assembly ERZ651776 | reverse complement strand
CACGATTGAAGATCTTAATAAATATATCTCACCATTCAATTAGATTACTGCATTATGATTTCACCACCGAAAGCAGATGGACTTAATGAAAAACAGCGTCAATCCGTCACTTTATCAGAAGACATCAATGCCTTAATTCTTGCTGGAGCAGGAAGTGGAAAAACGAGAGTTTTAACACACCGAATTCACCACCTAGTATCTGAAAAGAATCATCATACTGATGACATCCTTGCTGTCACTTTTACTAATAAGGCTGCCAATGAAATGAAAGAGAGGCTGAGTGAACTTCTATATCAGCCCATAGGAAGAATGTGGGTTGGCACCTTTCACTCACTAGCGCACAGACTTATACGCATCCACGCAATTGAAGCCAACCTGTCGCCAACTTTTCAAATTCTTGACGCACAGGATCAATATCGAATCATCAAACGATTAATGAAAGAAAATGCGATAGATGAAAGTAAGCTCCCTATCAGGAAAGTTCAATGGTTTATTAACCAACAAAAAGATGAAGGGATTCAGCCTCAAAGCATTGATGTGGGTTATAATTTTTTCGTCAAACAAAGTGCCAAAATATTTGATCTTTATGAAAAACACTGCCAAGCGAATGATCTAGTCGATTTTGCAGGACTTTTAGTGAAGAGCTATGAGCTACTCAAAAATAATCAAAACCTGTTGCAACATTATCAAAACAAGTTTAAACATATTCTGGTGGATGAGTTTCAAGATACCAATCGAATTCAGTACCAATTTATCAAAATACTTCATAACGAGAATAATCACATCTTTTGTGTTGGTGATGACGACCAATCAATCTATGGCTGGAGAGGCGCAAAAATTGAAAATATCCAAAAAATAGAGAATGACTTTAAACCTATTGAAGTTATTAAACTTGAACAAAACTATCGATCTACAGGGAATATATTAAGTGCCTCAAATGCACTCATTGCTAACAATCAAAATAGACTTGAAAAATCACTCTGGACTGAGTCTGGTGATGGCGACTTAATTAATGTTTTTAATGCCAGAACTGAAACTGAAGAGTCACACTATGTTATCAGTGAAATCGAAAATCATTTTAACCAAGGGAGAAACCTAAACGAATGCGCCATACTCTATAGATCTAATGCCCAGTCAAGGGTCTTTGAGGAGGCATTAATTAAGAGAAACATAAACTACAGAATTTATGGTGGATTACGTTTTTTCGAAAGGGCTGAAATTAAAGACGCCATGGGCTATGTTCGCCTTACTAACAATACCTCAGATAATATAGCTTTTGAGCGTATTATTAATTTTCCAACCCGCGGAATTGGCTTATCAACAATTGAAAAAATTAGATCTCATTCAGTTGAAAACCATACTGATTTATTTCAATCTTCTATAGCAATAAAGGACTCTCTACCTTCAAGAGCCTCTAATGCCCTTCAAAGCTTTATTCATTTGATTGAATCAATGAAAGATAGCATTATAAATCTTGATCTAAGTGAAAAAGTTGATACTATCCTGATTCAATCTGGACTCATGAGTCATTACTCAAATGATAAAACTGACAAAGCGGGTAGTAAAAAAGAAAACCTAGAAGAGCTAGTTACCGCAGCTAAGCAATATGTTCACGAAGAGGAGAGTGAAATAAGTGAGACAGAGGGATTCATTACCCTTGCAACTCTTGATTCTAGTGGTGACTCGAATTCTGGAAATGATGATTGTGTTCAACTCATGACAGTGCACTCTGCAAAGGGGTTAGAGTTTCCTGTTGTTTTTTTAGTTGGCTTAGAGGAAGACTTATTCCCTTCAAGACAAAGCAAGGATGAGCCTCATCTTCTTGATGAAGAAAGAAGGCTCTGCTATGTTGGAATGACAAGAGCGATGTCCTCATTAACACTCTCCTTCGCAAGTAGACGCTTTATCCATGGACAATCGTTCTACTCTATGAACTCAAGGTTTTTGGATGAAATCCCAAGAAACTTTTTAAACTATATTAAAAATCCAAACAGTGATTCGGTTATTACATCTTATGAAGCTGTTAAAAACCCTGCCCAAAAAATGGTATCAAAATCAAGTGATTCTAAATACGCTATTGGCCAACTTGTCAGTCATGCTAAATTTGGAATAGGAACGATACTCAACTATGAGGGAAGTGGAGACGCAATGCGCCTGCAGATAAAGTTCCAAAAAGTTGGCACGAAGTGGCTAATTAGCTCCTATGCTAAACTAGAAATTGTTTAACTTTGAGACCAAGGCATTCCATCATTTCGCCAGCCATTTAAATTCCCTCGATGATCATTCTCATCCAAGTCACCCTCAAAACCACTAGCTACATGAGATACACACGTAAAACCTTTACTTTGTAAACACTTTAATGCCTCATTAGACCTGAATCCACTCCTACAAATAAGAATAAGTTCTGTATCCATCGCGTCATTACGATCACTCAGTGCATCAAGTACAGACTCATAAAAAGTATCCGGGTCAGACTCTAAATCTGGCTCATCAAACCACGGAATAAGAATTGAGTTATCCGGAAAACCTACGTACTTATGTTCCGCCCTTGTCCTGACATCAATCAAAACAGCCTCTGGATTCTCATTCATTCTCTCAACAGCCATTTTTGGCAGAAGGTTTCTCTTATAACTCATTTTGCTTCCTATAAAGTTTTCTGTATTAATGATACTCTAAGCTCATTTTTTTCTAACGAAAAGTGCAATTGACTCCACATGTGCAGTCTGAGGAAACATATCCATCACACCTGCACTCTCTAAAGAGAATCCTAAATCAATTAGCCTTGCTGTATCTCTTGCCAAGGTGGCTGGGTTGCATGACACATAGACGACTCTCTCAACTTTGAGCTTAGGTAAGAGCTCAACAATTTCAATCGCTCCTGTTCTTGCTGGATCAATCAATGCTTTATTATAATTTTTCCCTCTGAACCATTCATATCCTGACACATCTTCAAAGAGGTCAGCCTTGTAAAATGATGCATTTGCAATATCGTTTACTTTAGCATTTTCTTTTGCTCTCTCGACAAGTCCCTTATCCCCTTCTATACCAACAACAGTATTCACATACCTTGAGATTGGTAGTGTAAAGTTACCAAGACCACAGAAAAGATCAATCACATCATCACTTTCGTTTAATTGAAGCAGCTCTAATGCAAGATCAATCATTTTTTTATTAAGCTCAAAGTTGACCTGAGTGAAGTCATTAGGAAGAAATGTCATCTCAATAGAGTGATTTGGAATTGCATAAGTTAGCAGAGCTGGATCATTTAAGGGTTTAATTGTTTCTAAACCTCCACTCTGAAGGTACCAGGTAATAGATAATTTTTGCGCAAACTCATCTAGAACTTTCTGATCATTATCATTTAGTGGCTGAAGGTGTCTTAAGATCAGAATTGTATCTTGCTCAGCAATCGCCACTTCAATCTGAGGGACATGCTCTTTAATACTCAAAGCCTCAATGCATTCAGATAGAACCTCGAGGTTATCGCCTAGAGAGGGATGCAAAACCTCACATCGACTCATAACTGTAACAAAAGAGGACTTTCTTTCTCTAAAGCCAACTAAAACTTTCTCTTTTTTAGCAACATAACGAACCCCTAAACGAGCTTTTCTGCGATATCCCCAGCTATCAACTTGAATTGGCTTGAGCCATTCTTTTGGCTGTACTTTTGCCTGACCAAGAAAGGCACTTTGAAGCCAGTTATTTTTTGCATTGATTTGATTAGGACTCGACAGGTGTTGAAATGAGCATCCCCCACATATCCCATAGACTGAGCACTTTGGCTCGATTCTATCGGGTGAGGAATCAATAACTTCTACAACATCTGCCTCTTCATATTTTGCGCGCGATAGAGTCCTTGAAGCAATAACCTTTTCTCCTGGCAATGCCCCTCGTGTAAAAATTACTTTGTTGTCAAAGTGAGAGATGCCTCTTCCTTCATGAGAAAGAGACTCAATCTCAATTTCATAAATCTTGGCTTTTAACTTTCTTCTTCTAGACATCTAGAAGTTCCACCCAATGCTTGACTGGTATAGAGCTTCCTTTTTGAAGATGCAATAAGCATCCAATATTGCTAGTAACTATCATGTTAGGTTTTGAAGCATTTATATTTTCAATCTTGTTGGTTCTGAGTTGATTTGATATTTTAGTCTCAAAAATTGAGTATGTACCTGCAGATCCGCAACAAATATGTGAATCTTTGACTGGTTTTTTAATGTATCCAAATTGGGAGAGTATGGACTCAACCAAGCCACCCAATTGTTGTCCATGCTGCATCGTGCATGGCTCATGATAAGTGACATTTAATTCTGATAAACGAAGTCCACTCAAATCTTTGCTTGAGAGAAATTCTGCAATATCTTTGGTTTTTGAGGACACAAATTGTGCCTTTTGAAAATATGGATCTGAACTTTTAAATAGCTTTGGGTAGTCCTTGATCATTACGCCACAACCACTTGCGCTTGAAATAATTGACTCCACACCTGATTCAAGTTGGTGCGTCCATCGATCAATATTTTGTTTTACTTTTTTCATGGCATCTCTCGATGCTGCAAGGTGTTGGTCGAGGGCACCACAACACTCAGATTGAGAGGACTCTAACACTTCAATATTGAGTTTAGATAATACATTCTTTATGCTATGGTTGATGTTTGGAGCAAGTGATGGCTGGACACAACCTGCAATTAAAAGAACTTTTGAGTTAACTTTTTCTGGCTGGATAGATTTTGAGTTTATCTTAGAGTGACGATAAAAATACCCCAGTGGCCTAAAGATTGTTGGAGTAAGAAGTATTTTCCTCACTAAGTATCTATAAAGTGATTGCAACCTTCCTCTCTTAGACTCCATAACATCTCGGCCTATTTCAAGAAGCTGGCCATACTCAACGCCAGATGGGCAAGTGGTTTCACATGAGCGACATGTCAAGCATCGATCCATATGACTTAATGATTTCAGGCTGAATTGGTTTTGCTCTAATGCAGACTTAATTAAATAAATCCTTCCTCTCGGAGAGTCCAGCTCATCACCCAAAAGCTGATAGGTTGGACAAGTTGCTAAGCAGAAACCACAATGCACACATGACTGAATAATTTGGGTCGCCTTATCTCTTGTTGAATCTGAAATATTAATATTTTTTATCTGTGCATGCATTAAACAAATACTCCATAAGGGTCAAAAACATCCTTAAGTTTTTTTTCAATTTGTTTTCTTAGAGGCGAATGATCATTTTTCTTTTCTATCTTGACTCTTCTCTCCTGAGCCATTTTTTCAGGAAACACCTTAAAGCTAATCTGAGTAATGACAGCTAACCTTCCCATTGAACCCACCAGGAGTCTTGAGACATCATAACCAGCAACATTTTTCATGACTTGGCCACCAAAATTTAATAAATCTCCTTTTCCATTTATTATCTGAATCCCCAAAACGCTATCTGATAAATCTGAGCCTGCAGTAGCATAGAGAGATCCAATTGTTTTCTCATCATCTTCTATAAAGAAAGGGAGCGCTTGATTTTTTTTTCTTAAAGTCTGACTTATATCTCTAATTAATGTTCCTGCTTTGACTGTTATAACTAATTCTTCTGGAAAGTACTCAACAACACCAGAGTATGATTTCATATTTAATAATTCATCGCTAGACTCATCAACAGAGTTTGTTATTCTGAGCTGACTTGCATTTCTTACTTTTTTTTGAAGCTCTCCAATAGTCTGCATAATTAGAATCGCTCTAATTCTGGATGCGGAAGATTTCCGTGATGGACATGCATATTTCCTAATTCAGCGCATCGATGAAGCGAGGGCACTGCCTTACCAGGATTTAAAAGTGACTGCGGATCAAATGCAGCTTTTATTTGATGAAAAACATCAAGTTCGGCATCACTATACTGGAAACACATCGCATCCAACTTCTCAACACCAACACCGTGCTCTCCAGTGATGCTTCCTCCTACTTCAATGCAAAGCTTTAGAATTTCATTTCCAAACTCCTCAGTCTTTTCTAATTCTCCTGGCACTCCTGCGTCATATAAAATCAAGGGGTGTAGGTTTCCATCTCCTGCATGGAAGACATTAGCAACTCTTAGGCTATAGTGCTTTGATAGGGCATTAATTTTCTCTAAAACATCTGCAAGGTGCCTTTTAGGTATTGTTCCATCCATACAATAATAGTCTGGTGATATTCTCCCAACAGCGGGAAAAGCTGCTTTCCTACCCTTCCATAATAGGAGCCTCTCCTCCTCAGATTTTGAGACTCTTATTGAGCTTGCCTTTGAAAGCAAACTGACAACAGTATCTACATCAGGAATCACAGACTCTTCAGAGCCATCTAACTCGCAAAGCAGCAAGGCCTTCGATCCTAATGGATATCCTGGTTTTGCAAACTCTTCAGATGCTTGAATTGCAAACTCATCCATCATTTCAAGACCTGCTGGAATAATTCCGTGGCGAATAATACCAGCAACTGAATCTGCACAATCTCTAACACTATCAAAACCCGCCATAACCAGTTTAGCAACTTCTGGTTTTTTCGTAAGCTTTACGGTTATCTCTGTAATTATTCCAAGCAGACCCTCCGAGCCAGTCATCAAAGCTAAGAGACCCAAGCCATCATCATTCCTCGAAAAAACTAACTCATCTCCATCAATGGTCATTATTTTTATCGATTCAATGTTTTGAACAGTAAGACCATATTTCAGGCAATGAACCCCTCCTGCGTTTTCAGCCACATTACCACCAATTGTACAAGCAATTTGAGATGAAGGATCTGGTGCATAATATAGACCATACTCATCAGCAGCCTCACTAATTGCTATATTTCGAACGCCTGGCTCAACTATTGCTGTTTGCTCTTGTGGATTTATAGAGATTACTTTAGTCAACTTTGATAATCCTAAAACTACACTATCCTTTATTGGCATTGCACCACCAGATAATCCTGTTCCAGCCCCTCTAGTGACGACTGGAGTTTTATTTTTGCGACAAATCTCCAACACCTTTTTGATTTGACTGATTTCATTGGGCAAAACTACCGCAAGTGGCTTTTGTTTATAAACGCTCAGCCCATCACACTCGAAAGGACGAGTATTCTCCTCACCACTAATGATTATGTTCTTTGGTAGCGACTTACTTAACTGAGAAATTATTGACACATTTAACCTTTAGTTTGTGTAGGTATTACTATCATAAAGAAACGGACCCAATTGATTTGAAATTAAATTCAAGCGGTTATGAATTTAATTACTAATAAATTTTTTTTTATCTTAGATAATTATAAAAAAATTATATCTTGTTTTTATTGGCTTAAAAATAATTGGTCATTGGCAGCAAGAATTTTTACATTAACCACTAAATATTACTATGAAATCATTCTTACCGCCAAAGAGACTATTAATGGGACCAGGTCCGTCCGATGTTCACACTAGAATTTTAAATGCAATGGCCCGACAAACTATAGGCCACCTTGATCCTGCATTTATCGAAATGATGGATGAAACTAAACAGATGTTAAAGTACGCATTCATAACTGAAAATGAATTAACGATGCCTATTTCAGCTCCAGGGTCAGCTGGGATGGAGGCTTGCTTTGCGAATCTTGTTGAGCCTGGTGATAAAGTAATTGTATGCATCAATGGCGTGTTTGGAACGCGAATGAAGGAAAATGTTATTCGTGTTGGTGGTAAAGCGGTCATCATAAGTGATGACTGGGGAAAGCCAGTGAATCCTCAAAAAGTTGAACAGGCTTTGGCAGACAACCCTGATACTAAGATCTTAGCTTTTGTTCATGCAGAAACCTCTACAGGTGCAATTTCAGATGCAAAGCAACTCTGTGAATTAGCTAACAAACATGGCTGCCTCTCCATTGTTGATGCCGTAACCTCACTCGCTGGTTCAGAACTGAGGGTTGATGACTGGGGTATTGATGCTATCTATTCTGGATCACAGAAATGCCTGTCAGCAATGCCAGGATTGTCACCCGTCAGCTTTAGTGAAAAAGCAATCCATAAATTTTCACACCGAAAAACACCAGTTACAAGCTGGTTTTTAGATCTTAATTTAGTAATGGGATATTGGGGTAAAGGAGCAAAGCGGGCTTATCATCATACAGCACCAGTTAATACCCTCTATGGCCTTCATGAATCTCTAGTGATGCTCACTGAAGAGGGACTAGAAAACTCTTGGGCGCGTCACAAAGAAAATCATATGCTCCTGAGGGAGGGACTTAGCAAGCTTGGAATAAACTACCTAGTGGATGAATCGAGCAGACTTCCTCAACTTAACAGCGTATTCATTCCAGACGGTATTGATGATGCCAAAGTTCGCTCAAGCCTAATTAATGACTTTAATATTGAAATCGGTGCTGGTCTTGGTGACTTAGCAGGTCAGATCTGGAGGATCGGTCTAATGGGTCACACATCAAGAAAAGAGAATGTTGAGCTTTGCTTGTCAGCCCTTCAAGAGGCCATCTAAACTCTAAGTTTTAATTTTAGCTAGTAACTGCTCTTCGGTCTCGACTCTGTCGGGATCTGGAAGGCAACAGTCTACTGGACAGACCTCGACACATTGAGGGGTATCAAAATGACCCACACACTCTGTGCAAAGGTCACCATCAATTTCATAGATTTCTTCGCCCATGTAAATCGCTTCGTTCGGGCACTCAGGAACACAAACATCACAATTAATGCATTCATCTGTAATAAGCAAAGACATAAAAAATTCCTCAATTTCTGTTTTTAAAATCCACAACTTAGAAAGTCATGGCTTTACATTTCTAACTGGTATATTTTAACGTAACAGCGCTAAAATATTGATGATTTTGGGTATCATTAATCATTTTAATTCTAAGGTTATCATGCGAAAAATAATAGCTATCTTTTCAATTCTAATTTCAACACTTTCCTTTGCAAACCTTGATGATGGAATCTATGCCCACATCCAAACCAACAAAGGTGAAATTACTGTTGAGCTAGCCTACAAAAAAGCGCCCCTTACCGTTACCAACTTTATTGCTCTAGCTGAAGGAACAAAACAGAATAACAAAGGGCTTGGGACCCCTTACTATGATGGCCTTTCATTTCACAGAGTTATCGATCAATTCATGATTCAAGGTGGTGATCCTAATGGTGATGGTACTGGTGGACCTGGCTATATGTTCGCAGATGAATTTAGTGATCTAATACACGATGGGCCTGGAGTTCTATCGATGGCAAATTCTGGTCCTAACACTAATGGCTCTCAATTCTTTATTACGCACGTGCCTACGCCATGGCTAGATGGCAAACATAGCGTATTTGGAAGTGTAGTCAAGGGAATGGATGTGGTTAACGCAATAGTTCAAGGTGATACTATCGAAATGGTCAAAATTGAGCGAATTGGTGATGAGGCCAATGAGTTTATTGCAAATGAAGACTCATTCAATGCACTTGTCTTAAAAGCCAACGAAGCAATTATTGCTCAGCAAGAGCTTCGTCTTCAGAATTTTGAGTCCTATGTAGTTTCAAATTTTCCAGGAGCTATTCAGGATGAGCTAGGCTTTTTCACAACCATCACCAAAAAAGGTAATGGAAGTTTTGCAAGTATGGGTCAAATCGTTACTGTTGATATTGCACTGAGTGCAAATACTGGAGAAGTTATGCGTCCTCCTGGAAGCCCTATTCCTTTTCCTCTGGGGACAGGAGAGATCATTAGCATCATAGAAACGAATGTTCAAAAAATGACAATTGGAGAAGAGCGCACTGCAATAGCGACTTATGAATCGGTATTTGGAAACGCACCAAGTGGAAACATCCCACAAGATGCCTTCTTAATTTTTGATCTAGTATTAATTTCTGCTGAGGACAACTAAGCATGTTTCTTGAGCTTTTAAGCTTCCTCTCATCACTAGATACTGGCTTTAATGTTCTAAGCTATTTAACTGTAAGGGCTGTGTTCGCAATGATGACAGCGCTTCTCATTACTCTATTTCTAGGTAAATGGATCATTGGTAAGCTTCAAGAGTATCAAATTGGGCAGGTCATTCGTGATGATGGACCTGAAACACATCTAGAAAAAAAGGGAACTCCTACTATGGGTGGCGTCCTTATTTTCTTTGCTTTTTTTATAAGCGTTTTGATTTGGGGTGACTGGAGAAATCCATTCCTATGGATAGTTATTCTTACCGCGCTATTGTTCAGCTCAATAGGTTTTATTGATGACTACTTAAAGATTAAAAAGCAGAACTCTGATGGACTGAGTCGAAGACAAAAATTATCAGCTCAATCAATCAGCACCTTACTCATTTGCTTTTGGCTGCTCAGTTTAAATTCACAGACTATAGGAGCTGAACTCTTAATTCCTTTCTTTAAAGATTTAATCATTCCACTTAACGCTATAGGTTTCCTGATTATTGGCTGGTTTGCAATTGTTGGAGGATCAAACTCTGTTAACCTGACCGATGGTCTTGATGGCCTGGCTATCATGCCTGTTATTATTATCAGCGGGGCACTAGGTGTCTTTGCTTACATT
>ERZ651776.5792-NODE-5792-length-10506-cov-3.974302_pt1 | contig 10506 bp, 8 predicted proteins | sample MGYA00514761_ERZ651776 | MGnify/ENA metagenome assembly ERZ651776 | reverse complement strand
GGTTCAGCGGGCTAAACGATCGATAAAACTTTTCGATTGCTTTGACATCGCTCGGACAGTCAGCGAACTTTTCCTTCAGCATCTCTCTCGTCGCGTTATAATCACCTCTAAACTCGTAGCGATCTTCGCCGAAAATCGCGGCATCATAAGGCTCGTCAAGCTTGTTCCACTCAACGCGACCTCCTGTCACAGCGTCGAACATTTTACGAACTGGGCTCCATCGGTTGCCAACCTGGCCCCCAACATAGTGGAGGCCAACGTCAAATTCGTAACCCTTCTCTTCGAATGTGTGCAAGCACCCTCCTGCCTGATCATGCTGCTCTAGGACAAGCACATTGTAATTTCTCTGGGAAAGGAGGCTTGCCACAGTCAACCCCCCGAGCCCACTGCCGATGATAATCACATCAATCTTTTTCTCCTGGACCTTCTTGGTTCGCGCTTTATTCAATCTAACCTTATGGGGGAGATTTTTGATATCAACTTCACCATCACTTCGGTTCGGGAGAGCTCTGAAGAGGGCTTTCCACCGCCCTTCACTTATGACAGGACTTTTGGGTTTTTTAATCAAATACAAGCAGTATGCTGCCACAGCGCTGGCTGTCACAGCGATAAAGGCCTGAGACTTTGTGTTACCGCTAGGATGATTCATCTTTGGTATTGTTTTTCTCAAGTTCTCACGGAACTCGAGAACTCTAGAAATTGATTATCAAGAAGCTTAATTTAGGGTCAAACTTCTTGATAATTGGTTTCTAAGAACGACGTGTTTTGTTTTGGTTTTCCAGTTTCTCTCGGCAGCACAAAGGATATTGCAACAAACCCAACTTAACTAACTGATCTATTTTTCTCACTCGGCGCTTCTCTACCTTGATCTGACGTGTTCGCTGCACAATTTACCTTTGTTGAGAGGGGCAAAATGGCGGACCCTGTTGCTGCCGCACTCTTGCCTACTATCCAAGCCCACACTCAGATCCAGAAGCATCCCTCGCTCCGGGCTACAAATACCGAGGTCGGCAGTTTCCAAACTTACGTCAATTCCCTCCCTCCCCCCACCCCTGTGGATGTAAGCCAAGAGAATGCCTTCAAGCATTTAGCAACAGGCTCCACGAAGCAATATACTTACAAAATCCCTATAGATTGGGTTGTTGATGTGCTTGATGAAACGAATGGGTGGTTCGTCGGTACGGCTATTTCCTATATACAATCGACCGTAGAGTCGACTTATGACGATACGAAGAAGAAAGAACTTAATGCGCTTCTGCTTAAAAAGAGCTCAAAAGACACCGAGAGCAAACGTTCTGCAAATAAAAGTGATGAGAAAAGTGATCGCAACCACAAAAAATATGGAGCGGCAGTATATCTCGAAGTTGTCGTACCAGATAGACAGAATCCTCAGTGGAGTGGACGAGTACCACTAAATTACAAGACCCTTAGGCTACTGGAGTGTTGTGATGACAATACACATGCTCTTTTCAAAACACTCAACAAACTCCATCTTGTGCCAATTAACTGGAATGTTGAGTATTTCGACGGAACCGGTAAGTTAGGTTGTCTGGTGTATTTTGGGTGGGAGCGCTGCGAGTGAAACAATAATGTTGTATTATTTTATTTCGTTTGTTTTACAAGAACGTATGCTAACTCCCGAGATGATACCACAACAGAAAATACCCCCACCAGCGAACAAACTCCCACAACTGCCAAAGCAACTCACTTAGCTCGTCTAAAGGGCAGTATTTTCTGCACACTTACCGACGAAATTTCCAGCGATAGTATGAAAGAAAATGTTATAGAAGTTTCTTGCGATGCAAACCTGCGCTTAATGAACTGCGTCGGAGGGGGCGCCAACGAGAAGGACTACAGGCGGCTGGTCGGTGAGGGATATGTTGATTGGTCGGGGGAGGTGTTAGCTGATGACGGTGGCGGTGGCGGTGGCGGTGGCAGTGGCGGTGGCGGTGGCGGTGGCGATAACGATAACGATAACGATAACGGTGGTCATAATGGGGATCAGAATGAGGAAGTAGACGATGCAAATACAGCAAAGGACAAAATGAACCACAGGCTATCAATTAACCACAATCTAAGGTGAGGCACGATTGAGTCTAGAGTGATGATAGCAGCGGTACTCTCTCACTCACCCCATACTACTTACAATTACATGCAGCACAACGCAAAATGTAAGAGACAGTCACCTTGCTCAGCTCACAGAGCTTTACCTTCACATGCGCGAATGCATGGGCACAATGCTGAGCGAGCGCGAGCGATGTGCGGAACAGAGGGAGGGAATGATAAATATGATTTTGAAATACACTTTTGGGGGGGATCTCGACGAGGGGGAGCGTCTGATAGAGTCATTCGGCAAGGACAGCGGGGAGACAGACCAAACGTCTGAGACATATCAAAACATCTTGGACATAAATGCGAAATTGAAGGCCCTAGAAAAATGCAAAGATGACGTCTTTGTTCCAATAAAGCTGCGAAAAACGCAGCTTGAAACAAAAATATCAAATGTCAAAAAGAAACTTTTTGAGGAGCGCGGGAAAAAAGCCAACTCGGTGATATAATAATATTAAACAAACGAAATTGTTACTTTTCGCGATACCCAACCCAGTTACGTTACAAGTTTATAACAAAGGCCCGCAGACGAGGGTGTTATCCCCCGGTTTAACAACAATCTCAACGTACGTCCGCTCCTGGAAAGATATCTTCTTTGGGCGCGGGCTATTTGGGAGCACATTCATGGTCTCGATGGCAGAAGTTGCCGTTGCCCCAAGATTGAGTAGCCCAGTTGTCTCGCTCACCATCCGCGACTTTTCCGATGGTGTCACAGTCGCCACACTTTCCACTTTCTTTCGCTTCCGATTTCGCCTCGACCCAAGCTGAAAAAAAATGAATCCTAGCAAAATTATGCCCAGGCTAATCACTACGGCCGAATCTATTCTTTCGCGGAATTTACCAAGAACCGGCAACGAGAATGCCAAGGTTGTTGAAGGGATCAGCAAGCTTGAGACAGTTTGCTGAACCGCAGCCGAAGTCCGCTTTGTTAGTACTAAGCCTAGATAATTACTACAAAAGTTCAAAATGACGTAAAGTGTCAATAGGAGCGTCCCAATGTTGAAAGAGAGATAGGATGAAACACCTCTTCCCATCGATGTGAAAATTTCGCCCACGGTCATTCCACTTTGCGTCTGCACGCCAGGAATCACGCAAAAAGGCGCAAACAAAAATCCAAGGACCATTTGGTATATTGAAACGTTCTGGGTGAGTTCAAGCACACCGACATTCTCATCTTTGAATGCCAACTCTTTGTACACAGCGCTGAAGGCGCAGGGCACATTGCTGAGAAAGTAAAACAAAATGGAAAGGTATTGCATCGTATTTTCCCCAGCAGGTTCTTCTTTCTGACCGATTTGCCCGATTTGCACTTCGTCATCATCATCTCCAAATATCGTCGAGAGTGAAGATATCGCAGCACCGCCCATGATCAAGGCAGCACCAAATAACTGCAACCTACCGAACTTTGTCCCTATGAAAATCCTAGAAACAAGCAATATCATAGGAATGAGAGACTGATTGAGAAGCGTCTGTAGGTAACCCGGAGTTTGGACGCTACCCATCGCCGAGAGGAAAGTACCCATACTGTCAAGAAGAGCCATGACAAAAAACTTCTTCTTCACGGTCCTTGAAATTTCATTCTTCCTCCCTTGCTGCCGTTCTTGGAAGAAAAGCAAAACGCCACCCACAACGACGTAAAGAACATTGATACCGTTGCTGACGAAGAACGCTTCATCTTCTCCATAAAAAGCGAACATAACTTTGTAACTGAGTGAATTGCTGGTGCCGAAGACGAGAAGGAGCAAAACTATTGAGAGAAGCCATATGCCAGGCGGACGGTCGTCAGAAGACATATTACCACCTTTTAAAATTTTTTTTTTTTTTTTTTTTTTTTTTTTTTTTCGTTGTTTTTGTTTAGCAAATTGCAAATAGCCGCACTGAAGATTTTCTGTGAGAACACACCGATCAACAACTTAACAGCCATATTATGGCATTCTTAAGCATTAAAAAAGTAATTGGTGGTGTTTTCTTTGCTTTGGCAGTTGTCGGAGCTGAGTTGTGCACTCCTGAGTGCAGTGACGAATTTGTGAACCGATGTGTGCCATTCAACAACCAAGGCTACAACGCATGTCGCCAGCAGCTTGATAACGACTCCCCTCCCCTCAAGAATGCAGGCTGTGTACCTAGTTGTGATGACACAGATGCCATGGCAGCAACAAAGGAAAGTCCTCAGCCAAACGATGACCTCGTCGACTGTTCCTCAGGAAAGCAGACGCTTGTTGCCAATGAGAAAGGCAGTCCGCAAGATCTCTGCGGCATTCAGTTGTGCGACACGTTTAGCGAGAGGGGTGCCGATAAATGTGCAGTTTCTATGGATGTTCCGAGCTTGTGTGAAGGAGACGCTGGAATGTCCTGCCCAATCGCTTTCTTTTTCCACGGCGCGGGAGGAACGAATAGCATGTGGCCAAATATTAACAAGGACGTCATTCACGATGGTTCGAATAACTTTATTGGTATATACCCCAACGGAGTGGATAACCAGTGGAACACAGGAAGTCAAACAGGCTCTGTTTCCGAAGTCGACGACATTTCTTTCACTCTGAGTATTATCGATGTGCTCAAAGCCAATTTTGATTGGGAAGGACGTTTTTATGCCTATGGTCACAGCAACGGCGCTGCTATGGCCAACAAGATTGCTGTGAACGGAGTGGGATTCAGCGGCATAGCAGCAAGTGCGTCGCAGCTCATCCAAACACCGACCTCATCTACAGCGCCATCGGGTTCCAGCTATCTGTTGAACAGCTTGCCGAACGAAAAAGCAACTAAAATCGCCATGCTGAGCATGCATGGTGATGCTGATGGTACAATTCCTTACGATGGCGGGGACTTGTTTGACACTGGCTACGTTTTGATGAGCGAAAGCGAATCACAAAGGAATTATGCGATTTTAAACGGGTGTGGTGCATCCGCAGATACTCCGGTTGAAACAACAGTTGAAGCTGTAATTGGTAGCGGAGCAGCGTCCACGGCAATAAAGCGAGTATTTGTCGGCTGCGATGTGACTTCCTACCAAGTAGTTGGTGGCAATCATGATGTTGCAAATAGCATTGCAGGAGATAGTCTCACTAAAATTGGAATCGACTTCTTTGCAGGAATCGAGAGCAAACTGCCCGAAAGCTCTGACAACTCGAACACAGTCGATAGCGATTCTGGCGCTGACTCTGGAGTTGGTGTTTTCGCCACCACCCACTTATGTGCTACACTTTTTTTGGCGATTATGATATTAATTTAGTATGTATCGATCGACACATTTTACATTTTGGAAATTTTGGTGTGCGCTTAAACGTCTTCTCCTGGCTTTTCTACCTTTACCTCTTCTTCTTCTTCCTCTTCTTCTTCTTCTTCTTCTTCTTCTTCTTCTTCCCCATCTACATTTACGACCTCACTGCAATCGAAAAAGCTCTCGTAAAAGAGCCCTTGAGATAAATCGGCGTCATTTTCGATTTGTCTAATGACGAGATCTTCATTGATTCTGCACAAGCGGCAAACCGCACCACAATCTTCGAACAATTTGCAGTCTCTTATCAATAGATCCGTCAATTTCGTAAGGTTGGTTCCAACTGACAGTGGCGAGACACCTGGCAAATTTACTAATGAGGCTTCGGTGACGTTTGATCCGCAAAGTTCAGAAATAGCCGCATCATCAAAAAGACTGTCATCATCGCAATTCCCGTCGTTATAGTCGAAGTTGATCAAATCTAGGCGTTGGAGCTCCGCCAGCTTGCGCAGATCCTCACCGCTAGTAACTTGCAATGGGGCGTCGCCGATGCTCAGGCGTTTCATAGCAGGGAAAAATTTGGCTAGAAATTTGATCGAGTGGTTCGTCACACTGTAGTTGGAAAGGGAGAGACTCAGCAAAGAGCTGCTTTTACTAGCCGCCAGAGTGGTGGCCTGTGCAAGGCAATCCAAAATCTCGCCGATGTCAATGTCACCTTCACTCAGATTATTTTCATCAAAGTTATCACTACGGACTAATTCTACATAGGCAAGATGTTCAGAAGTCGAAAAATATTTGAAGAAGCTACGATCAAATCGGCACCTTAGGAGAACAAGACCTTCCAACCTATCAAACCGCGGCTCGTCATCGCTTTTGCCACTTCCATCATCATCACAATCAGCTGTGACTGTAATTTGTTCAAGGCAGATTCGTCGCAGGTTTCTGCAGCTAGTAGAAAGGAGCGCGAAGTTAGAGGACGATACCGTCCAACGGTGTTCTGCGTAACTTCCTCCTTCGCACTCAATGTTGCCACTGCTTGCAAATAAATTGTTTGCAAGCGTTTCATCTTCCTTATAAATAGTCAGCGACTTCAAGCTTGGGCAGCAGCTTGAGATGGTCCCCAGCAGTCCGTTCAGATCCTCTGACCCTAATCCCAGCGTAAGTTCCACCAACGACATTTTCCCCAGCGGTGCGATCAGCAGAGGTGAAAGTTCATTGATTGTCAGATAAAACTTCTCAATGTGCAGTGACTCGAGCTGCGTTGCGTACGGGCAGAGCGATATGACTTCAGCTGCAGTCACGTATGTTGCGTCTTCTATGAGGAATTTCTTTATTACACCATCATTACTTGCATGCAAGTTGGCACAGGAAAGAGAAGAGGCAGATTTCTCTTTCTCCTCATCGTAATTGTACTTCCACGTAACTTGTTGCAAAGGGGATCTGGTCAGCTTGATGGTCGTCGCCGAAATCGACGTTGATAATGGCATCGCTCGTACAGAGAAGGAGAAGGTTAAGTTGGTAGTGGGCTCGTGGGTATTTTTGTGCCCTCCCAGCGATGATATGGGCTTAGTGTTAGGTGGCCGGTTAAGCACAAAAAATATTAAGGTTGTGAGTTGAGAAATAATTAGCCACTTAATTTTTTGCAGCAACAGGCTTTCTTATTGGTTGGAGGTAGGAGTTGAGAAACAATGAATGAATTGATGGATGATCCAATGCGACAATAATGTATTAAATTAGAAAAAATTGAAAAAAACAACAACGAACTTCGAAACTCGAAACACAAAAATAAAATAAAATTCTCAAAATGATCAGAATTTACTATTCTCGCTTCTAATGAACATATCCGCTGCCTTCAAAGCGATAGCACAAACAGTTGAGTGCACGTTTCCATTTGTTATCTTTGGCATGACGCTAGCGTCAACAACAAACAGTTGATCCACACCCTTGACTCTGAACTTTTCATCCACGACATCGCCGAGGGCGCACGTGCCTACCCAGTGCGAATTTGGATAATGATTGCTCTCAACGTAATCTACCACTGCCTCCTCACCCACGATACTCTGCCCTGGCTGTATTTCTCGAACAACCATCGATTTGATAGGTTTTTGGCCGAAAATTTCTCTGACTTTAGAAATTCCGTAGGCTAGAATCAGCTTGTCTCTCTCACTAAAGTAGGATCCGTTGTTGATTGTTTGGTCAACATATATATCAGGTATGTAAGGCTTGGTTAGACGAGGCGATAATACATACCGAGCATCAGGTTTTAGCAGTGCCACTGTTACTAAGATCTCATTGGGCCGGTAGAGAAAGTCGTCGAACTCTAACACATGCGGCTCGCTGCTGATCGCGGGGAACACCGTGATCTGAATATCAGGATCAGTGCCGTTGTTGTGCGGGGAGGAGAAAAATGCACCTGCAGTGAACCCGGCAGTCCCCAAGGAACCAAAGTCCGTTGCATTGTGGATAATTTGATTGCGATAAAAGAGAAACTCACTTTCCGAACCGTGAAAGGCCGCTCCTGTAGATGAGGTGGTTTCAAACACTAGCGGAACAGCGGGGTGGTCTTGCAAATTCCTTCCTACGTTCACCAGGTTCGAAACCTCTCCTCTCGGACCAATTCCAGAGGCAGCCAATATCTGTGGCGACATGATGCTCCCCGCAGACAGGATAATCGAACCACCAACACGCTTTCCCCTCCCCTCAGCGCCTGGCCGCACCCTCGCCTCCCTCTTTACCCCATCAACGTCCACGAAAACAACCGCGTTCGCCGTCGACTTCTTGCCTTCTTCATTGGATTCTGTGAATTGTACCTTTGTAACAGTGGCACCAGTGACAACAACGAGATTGTTCAATCGTTTATTCGGCGGCCTGTTTTCATTCATCTTCAGCGCTTTGCCGAGCATTCCCGATGCGACAGAGTTGCGAATGCCATCCATTATATTGAAGAAGAAGACACCGCACCCATTTCTGTACTTGTTGAAATTGTTGAAGTCTCCAAATATCAAATCATCGTTTTTCTCGTCCCCAAAGTCGACCGCCTCATTGTTCATCTGGCATGCCTCCAGCCAGCTCCGACCCCAAAAATCGAACTTGCCAGGTTTCATAGGCAGCAAAAATTCAGCCATGCGGTCGTAATATTTTACCATCTCATTCCAGTCCCACCCTTTATCCTCAAGCTGCCAGCGTTCGGAGAAATCACCCGGCGTCGCTCGAATGTAGAGCATCGCGTTGTGAATGCCGCAACCACCCAACAATTTTGCAACGTTGGGATTCAGATTGCCTGCTTCCTTACTTTTGCCAATATCCCACTGGTACTCAGGATTGCTCGCAACATGGCTCCAAAGCAGTGGAATGTCGAACTCTGTTAACGGTGGATCCGTTGAAATCAAATCGGTATCCGCCGTCTTCGTTGTCCTCCTTTTCGTTAGGACTCGTTGCAAGGTGGCATCAGAATGCTCGCCTGCCTCCAAGAGTAGCACCTTTGGAAGAACCGGGAGCAAATTGCTCTTCTCATTAGCGGAATTATTTGGAAGGTAGCCCGAGAGCAATGTTGCCAACACAATTCCGCTAGGCCCACCGCCGACAATTATGTAGTCGTAGCGACAAGTCTCGTCGAAAATATACTCGTCAACAAGTGTTGTTTTTGTCACACCCTCGTCTGCTCTGCGGGGGAAAAACAAAATTGTGACCAACAAGGCAGCGAAGATAAGAATACCGAGATATCGTCTGACGTGCCGCGACAACCAAGGATTTACAACCGCAGTCATTATTGTGGAGGTGTCAAGGAGAGAAACTTCATCATCTGACGAGGTGTCGTAATGCGAGGTGTCGAGCCGACTTTTTGGACTGATTTGACGACTTTTTGGACTGATTTGACGCGGCGGCAGCAGAGAAGACTTTTCATCCATCATTGAGAGAATTTCCGTTAAGATAATGTAATATTTGTCAAATCTCTGTGAGGCAACCCACTCGTTCGTTCGTTCATGTAACAACATTAAATTTATCATCAGTCGAAACACCTTGTTAGGCCGTCCGCTAGTATAACTCGACTTCTGAGAATTGAACAAATCTTTTGAGATCCCCCCACGACTGTAACAACCACAAGTTCTACTTTTCCAAACGGCATGAACATGAAAACTTCAAAGTCCTTACCCAACCCCCCCCCCTCATCCACTCAAAATATCAAGGTATGTGTGAGACTTCGCCCAAGTTTCACGTATGGGAGACACCTCGATGGTTCACCATCCAAGATTGCACGGGATGGGAATGGGATCTGGAATTTGAACTCCTCCCACACGGCGATTCAGCAATCACCTGATAGTAGCTACAATTATGCGGATACTTCCAAAACGCTTGCATACCAGTTCGATCGCATTTATGATCACGAGATCAATACGAACACGATATACGACCACTGCTGCCGGAATGTAGTTACGAAAGCGATGGAAGGTTATCATGGCTCAGTCTTCTCTTATGGTCAGACCTCGACTGGTAAGACCTATACGATGCAGGGAACTCCGAATGATCCCGGCATCGTACCTCTCGCTGTGGAAGAGGCATTCGGCTACATTAGTAGTACCTCGGGGACGAACAGGGAGTGGCTCATGCGGATGTCCTACTTGGAGATCTACAACGAGCAGATTTTCGATTTGCTATGCACAACGAACCCCGGAGCTCTTGCCCCCTCAAATCCTACGGCAAAGCTAGGAGGAGGAACGAAAACGTCATCATCAATAAAGGCGCGGAGAAATAGAGAGATCAAGATATTTGAACAGAAGGGAAAAGGTGTGGTGATCAAGAATTTAACTGAGATGGTGGTCATTTCCAAGGACCAGGTCTTTGGTTTAATCCAGTCTGGAGAGGCGCAGAGACATGTGGGTTCCACTCAGCTGAACAAGAACTCTTCCCGATCGCACACAATATTCCGCTTAGTGATCGAATCAAAGTCGCAGTTTTCAAACAGTGCGGTTCGGGTATCAACGCTATCTTTAGTTGATCTGGCTGGTAGTGAGAGCGTCAAGCAGGCCAAGACTACGGGCGTCCGAAAGAAGGAGGGGCACTATATTAACAAGAGCTTGCTGACCCTTGGCCATGTCATCTGGAAGCTATCTGAGCGCTCTTCCCCAGAGGCTGACGCGGCCACGAACTCGAACAAAAACCACATACCATACCATTGACCT
>ERZ651776.5790-NODE-5790-length-10509-cov-6.113497_pt1 | contig 10509 bp, 10 predicted proteins | sample MGYA00514761_ERZ651776 | MGnify/ENA metagenome assembly ERZ651776 | reverse complement strand
AAATGAAATATTAAAGAAAAAACTTCAATAGTCTTAAAATAGGTAGACACAAAGGACTTAAAAGCCAAGGGATAGAAGTTAAAGTCAGTCCATACTAGTCCAAGGCAGTCTAAACATCCTATAAAATCACATAACTTTAAATTAGCTTTTAATTAAGATTAGAAAATAAGGCTTAATTAATTTGTGTAGACTTGTACGAAACTTGCGCACAGGGAGATAACAACGTTAATTAAAATTTCCATATATTATTAATTTTACACACGTGTTTAGTTCTATGTTTTTCAGCACCATTTAATTTAATATATGATTGAAAAATCCTACAATATTTATCATTTTTATAATACGTTTTTACAACTCTAACTTTTCCAGAGGAAAGCCTTTCTCCATTATGCCAAGAAACTATTTCACCATTAGGTGCATTGTTTAAAGCAACTTGAATAGTGTGAGTATGCAAATCTATTTCTTTATTATTTAGATTAAATTTAAGATAATTATTTAAGTCTATAGCTAAAAATAATACAGAAGCACCTGGTGAACCTGCTGACAAAGCATTTATTGGGGAACCTACAGACTTATAGTCTAGTATCTTTTTATCTGTCTTTGTATAGTTTTTACTTACACATCCAATTAATAGATAAAATATTATTATTATAAAGATTGATTTAATCATGATCACTTTTTGATTGGTACAAACTTGTCTGTTTCTAAGTCATATACTAGTCCATATTTAGTTGAATTATTATTTGTTTTATCACTAAACAAATCAGCTTTCATTACATCCTTACCGTTAACATCTTTTTCAAAACACTTAGGATTTTTCATCCACAAGAATTTACAACTACCGTTGAACCTCTTGAGATAGTTAAATGCTAAATTAAAACCATCCTTACCTAATTGTCCGGCAACATCTTGTCTATACTCAGCTGTGAAATTAATGCCAGCATCTAAATCATGGGCTGGAGCATGATTATAAAAGAAGCCTAAATTTTTCTCTTTAGTATTTTGTTTAAGATTGCTTTGTATGTCTGTATAATTAATTGTTCCATCTAAATTTACACTTTCTGCTACTTCTAAATTTATTGTCCCTGACGTTATGTGGCTTGGAAGTGAGAATGACCAACCAAAAGTCGTGTGTTTATCTTTGTGTATTTCATAGGCTAACCTGTAAGATTCTGTTTCTATGTTTGAGAATGATTTAATAAGACTGTTGTCCACTGTGTTAACATTTGTTAGTCCTTTTGAATAATCTATGGCTAACACGTTGTTGCCTAACTGGTAGGCAATACCTATGTTTGCTGATGTCGTATTGTTGTTTTTACCGAACGCCAATATACCATCTGAACTGTTGCCTAACCAATTGTCCTGTTCACTCATGCGTGCTAAAGATGTCTTTAATTTAAATTTATTATTTAAGTAGAGGTCTTTTCCTACGTTTAATGAAAAATCTCCCGAACCATTTTCGCCTGTGTAGAAACCAAAGTTGTAGTTCTTAGCAAGATCATAATGACCGCCTTGTGTGAATGATCCGTACATCTGGTTATGTGGTAGGAACGTGTTCTTGTTTTTTACCAACATCTGTACGTCAGAGAATTTTCTCTTATCTTGTACTACGAAACTAGATCCCAGATCCATGTAGTAGTTCCTATCGTATTCGTCGAGTACCATTATCTTCAAGTTGGATAAGTTAGAAGGTAGTGCGGTACCTGTAGAATAATATGTATTGTTCAAACTTATAGTAGGATGATCAACTCTTCCTGATGTCGGTAAACCAACCGCACCCTGTGGTTTTGTTGCTTCATCTAAATCCAACAAACCTTGGCCATGAATATTAATATTGTAGTTTGGCAAATCTTTATTGGCTGTATTCATTACTAGCTTAACAAGATTGTTTCCTTTCATGTAAGGCCACATCTGATTTAATATTCCAAATGCACCCGTAACATGTGGAGCTGACATTGATGTTCCACTTAAGCTAACATATTCATTATTTGTTACGGTGCTGTAAATATTATTTCCTGGGGCTAAAATATAAAAATCAGAAATTCGGTACTCGTCGTTACAGGTATTATTTGATGTATTAATATCTAAACATACGTGACCTGCTTTATTTCCAGAAACGCCAACACCATCCCAATTTCCCACTATAACCATTTTGCCTCCAAGAATTAGATCACCATTGCTATTAACTTCTGTTGCCCAAATACCTGGATCCCCAGCATGTTCAAATCCATAATTACCTGCAGAATTTACGATAATAATGTCATTATCTGTTGCGGACTTATAATATTTAGCACTCCCAGTATCGTTGATGTATTCACCATCAAATTTCATTTTTGAAATTAATTCTTCAGCTTTAAAAGTACCGTCATTAAGCATAGTTGTTGTTGAAACATTTCTGTTTAAAAATAATTGGGGTGAATTAAAGCTCATGTTTGCAGCAACAATATTTAATCCTTCACCACCAGCAGATTTTGGAGATTTTAATTTTGCAAAATCTTGTAATGCGTTTTGAGCCTGACCTTTACTGATCATTCCATTGCTAAATCTATCAACATTAGCTCCAACTAATTTTGCATCGTATGCAACTCCATGAATATTATCATTTCTTGAAAATTTATACTTTGTGACACCTCCATTTGCCCAATCTATACCATCCTCAACATAGACACCTGTTTTTAAATTTCCATTTTCAAAAAATTCATCTCTATCTTTTTTGCCTGCAATAATTCCAGCTACATGTGTCCCATGTCCTTGGGTAATTTTTAAGGTGTTTTTGTAGAGATCATAATTTTTAAAATAAAGATATTTATCTTTTAATTCTTTATGATCTATGTCTTGATAAGTATCGATTACCCCTAGAACTGCACCTTTGCCTGTCCATCCTCTTGCATAAGCAGAAGCTGCATTTATAATTTCTAAACCTTTGTTTGACTTATATTCAAATGTTTCATGATCATTGATATTTGTACTTAAATTTAGAGTTTTTTGTCCTAAGTTAATATCATCATTTGTATATTCATTTGAAACTAATTGTGAACTTAACTGTGTTCCGGAATCACTAGTTGTGACAACTTGATCTGCAGTTGTTTCACTGACTAAATTTTTTTCTGATCTTTGAGATTCACTTAATTGTGTTGTCGTCCAATTACTGTTTGATACAGTGGCACTACCATTTACAATTTCAGTAGTTCCGTCTTTGTAGGTAAGTTTTTGCCTAGGTACAGTGGTTGTCACAGTTCTTGTATCTCGTTTGACTTTATCTGTGTATTGTCTAGTTCTATACACTTTTGTTGTGATAGGGGTGGTCACTGTTGTGTCTACATATCTAGTAACAACTACTGTAGATGTGTTATTACCGTTGTTTGTAGTGATAGTCACATCTCTGTTGGCAGTGTTGGTTGTAGCACTACCTTCACTAGTTTCTATTGTTGTGTCAGATGCATCTGTATATGTTGTTTCTATGTAATTGGCTGATGTCTCCGTCGCTGTTGTCACTGTGGGTTCTAAGTCGACAGTGGCAATCACTGGATTTTCACCTTCTCTAGTTTCAGTCTCCATTACCACAGTTGGGTCTAGATCTACTGTCGTAGTGTTTAATACCGTACATATCTGTGAACCGTCCGATGTAGAATTATTAAGGAATGTAGTTCTTTGGAACTTACATCTTGTTGTAACTGTTGTTCTTATGTTGGGCGTAGTTGTAATTTTATTTCTAGTCTCACTTCCACCACCGTTATTTACAGCCACCCAGTCAGTATAACTTACTGTAGATATTCCTGTTGCGTCTGTGTTTTCGTCTGTGTCGTTAATAACTGTGTCTGCTGACTTAATCTTTTTAGTGTTGGCATAATCATTTGAAGTAGAATTTTTCTCTTGCTTGATAATCTCACTTGCTCTAGAGGCTTTATCTACAAGATTGTAATCTGCTAGAGTAATAGTTATTCCGTTTGCAACTTTTTGAATTACAGGTTTTACATAGTTTTGTAAATAAATCATGGCCGCATGTGCTTCTTTAAAAGAATTAGAATTGTAGATTGTGTATTTTTCACTATCAGTTTGTGCATCGATCAACTGTTCTGTTTGATCCCATAATGTTTTTGCAGTCTGTAATTGTCTAAGAAGAGTGTTTGCTTGATTGATGTCTGCTTGATCAGGACCAGTGATTACACCCTGTATTACACTTATGTCTCCACTCGATACTACGGATTGGAAATCAAATAACAAACTACTGTATGAATTTACAAGAATTGCTGAACCTGAAAGGTTAGAGAGATCTTCATTTATGAAATCATTTATTGGTCCAGTAGCACCACCACCGCCACCACCGCAGGCTGTCAGCATTAATGGTAATAAACTAATAGATAATTTTTTTTTAAATGTATTCAATTTAATTTAAATATTTCTCCGCTCCAGGCCAATCCCAATAGTTAAAACTCCAATACCCCCAATTCATTTTGCATGCAGTCAAAGTTTTTGATCTTGCTTTTTTTTCTATGTATAAAAGAACTTGAAAATCACGACAGATACTAGAATTAATTTGATAAGTAAAAATAGGTCTAACCTTACCGCCAGCATCTCTTGACTTGCTGTACCAGCTTACAACTTCAAAATCTTTCATATGTTTTATTGCCATGTAAACAGCAGCCTTATGTTGTTTAGTCTCTTTACTATTAAAGAAGGGTGGGGAAAAAAATCTAAAATCTAAAAATTGCCTTAAGTTCCAGCCTGAACCATTACCCGAAGTTATATATTGAGCATCTGGAATAAAGAAATCTGGTGTTGGGAGTTTTCTTTCTTTTTTAATTTTATTTATATCAACTTTTTGAGGATGAACCCCAACACAGTTAATTAATAATAAACTACTCAATACCAGAATAATTTGGAATAATTTCATAACCTCCATCCAGTTTATGACAAGCAAGAGTTCTATATTCTACTGGTGTATAGCCCTCCATACCTGTCCAAGTATAATATTTACAGTCATCTGCTATACCTGCATCTTGTAAAAAGTCTTTAACACCATCATCACATTCAACTACCTCCTCATTTTTTTCACTTATGGTGTTTCCATTTTCATCAACAGTTCTAATTAGGGTAGTTTTGATATCACAATATTGATCTTCCTGATTTACAGAATGAGCCTCATCGTTGTAAGTGAACCAAACAATAAAACCTAAAATTAAGATTATTATATTTTTAGTCAAGGTTACTTAGAACCTCCTTAACTTTTAATTTTAATTTATTAGGTTTTTTGTTAGCAAGAGCTAGTTTTTTTTCAGTTTTAATATCATTTATTACAACCTCAACATCTTCTTTCGAAACCTTAACTTTTACATAAGCTCGATAAGATTTGTGATGAGTGAAGAATATTTCAACTTGTTCAACAATATAATTTTTTACTATAGTATCACCTACAATGTTAACGATAGTATCTTCAGCTTGTCCTGTTATACTGTTATCTTCATCAATACCAACTTCCTCTTTATTAATACTTGTTTGATTGTTCATTTTACCGTTAATACGATCAGCTAGCTTAGCTTTAGCTAAAAGTGTTGATTTCTTAACAGCTAATTCAAGGTCTGGTGAAACACTAGATGCCGTTTCATACATCCAGTTTTTGTCCTCACGCTTATACTTTATGTACCATTTAGGTGTTTTAGTTAATTCACCATTTTTAGTAATGTCTTTTTTAACTGTATAAGTTGAACATTGATTTAAAAGTAAACTAGTTAATAAAAACATTGAAATATAAAAAAGTTTTTTAATCATTAATTAACCTCCAAGTTTGGTAAGTCTGAAAAAAAACCTGTTAATTTATTTTCAGTTACTTGTTTATCTTTATTGCTAAGTTTTTTTGCTTCAGACCAGTTTTTGATCTTATAATTTTCATTTATTTGATCATTATTTTTAAAGCACAAAGTAATAGTGTTAAATTTTTGGCTTAATCTATCTATTATATTTTCGTAAGCAAAAAATGACTGAACAACTATAAAGAATATTAAAAAACTTATTATTGTATTTGTCTTTTTTTTGGGTATTTCCGTCTTTTGTTTGTTGTTTTTCATATTTTTATAATTGCACGAATTCCTATTACGTCAACCAAGGGAGCAGTGAAATGTTTACAAATGAATTTCACCTATGTAAGATAAAAGCATGTCAGGTTATTCTAGAAAATTAATTTCATTAGAAGGTGCACTTAAAGAAGTTATTAAAGATTTAAAAAGTGAAGCCTTAAAAGATGTGACTGGTAAAACTGAATCTCATTTTAGAAAATGTAGTGATGAAAATGATACACAAGATATTCATCATATCGACTCCATTAAAATAGATATAGAATGCTTAAAAAGAGGCCTGGGTAATCCCATGCTTACTGCTCATGAAGATATGTTGGAAGCAACTAATCCTGAATATAAAAATTTAGATAATGCATCAAATACACTGATAAATATTGGAGCAAAGATAGGTAGATTAATGGAAACTACTCAAAAAGCTATTAATCCAGAAGGTGAGAGTGGTCAAAAAATATCAGAGACTGAAAAAAAACACATTAGTAAAGCCCTTAATGATGTTGAGGACAAAATTTTAGAGTTAAAATTAATTATTGAAAGAGCTAATAAGCTTAGTGAAAAGTAGCACCTAACATTTCACCCCTATCCCAGTTGACGTAATAGAAAAGTATGAGATTGTTAGATCATGCTAATAAATCATAATCATCAAAAAAAGGAAGTAATATTGAATACAAATGAAACTATAATGAAGACCAAGACTGAAAAGGTTGTTAAGATTAACCCCATGAAAGAAAAAACTGAGATGTTTAATTTTTCACCAAGTGAATTTGCATTTGGTTTTGAATCTTGCAAAAGATGTTATTATGATAAAAAAGTAAATAACATTGTACTTAAAGTACCTTTCCCTGGAATTTTTTCTAAATTTGATAGTTTACAAAAAAATTTCTATCATGGTAAATCAAGTAAGACACTTAGTGACACACTCGAAGAAGGTGAAATTGTAGGTGATTTTAATAAAATGTTAAGATCTGAAGTCTTATATGATCTTAAAGACAGACCCTTTACTATGAGTGGTAAAATTGATGCTTATATCAAACATAAAGACTCATTCACTATAGTAGACTTCAAAACAACAAAGATTGGTGAGAATAAAATTGATGCTTATGCAACACAGCTTCAAAGTTATGCATTAATGATGGAAAAACCTAAGGAGGGTAGTTTAAAATTAACTCCAATAAAACGATTAGGTGTTTTTTGTTTTGAACCAAGTGATATTTCAAAAGCAGATGGAAAAAATTGTAACATTCATATGGACACTCAATGGTTTGAGATACCAAGGGATGATAAAAATCTTCTAGCCTACATAACTAAAGTTCAAGATGTTATATACTCTAAAGAAACACCTGAATCGGGTGAGACATGTGGAATATGTAATTTCAGAAAAGTGATGAAGTAATGAAAGGTAATGTACTTTCTCAATCTGAAACACGGGTAACAGAAGTTATTAGTTTTATTTTAGAGCAATATAGAAATGAAAAAGTTATTCATAATATTGAAGTAGCCTCTGAATTAATCTTGGTTGCAAGAATTCTTCATCAAAGACTTAAGATTTCTAATGGTAGCCAAATTAAAGAAGATAAATCTGTTCAAATTGCAAAAAGTGAGATTCTTAAAGAAATTAAAGATGATGAATATTATGGATTAATCAAGAATTTCATAAAAGATTATCGACAATTTAGAGATAAAACCTTAAGTTAAATTTTATATTAACTAAGCATCTATGTGGAAATTTATAAAGTACAGTTTTAATAAAGCCTTTGAAAAAAATTTATTAAATTTAATAATATTTTTTATAGCACTTAGTTTTATAGGTGTTCTTATTATATCCACAGTTATTTTCTTTCTTCAAAAAATAGGGCTTTTATCTGAAAGTAACTTTTTTGTAGAAACCTTATGGCAAGGGTTTAATTTATTTTTTGATCAAAATGAAATTTTTGATCTTGATGGTAGTAAAAATAATTTTTTTGATTTCTTGTTAAAGTTTAACCTTACGATATTTGGTGTTTTAATATTTTCTTCAATTATTGGAATTGTCACCAATTACATATCAGGAAGAATAGAGTCGTTAAGATCTGGTAAAACTAAAATTGAAGAAGAAAATCATATTATCTTTTTTAATTTTTCTAGAAGATTAATTCCACTATTAACTGAGCTATGTAATGCTTATGTTAAAGAAAAGCAGTCTTTTGTCATTGTCAGTACAGAAGAGCCATTAATCGTGATGGAAAAAATAAACAATGTTATCAAGATCCCAAAAAACATAACGATAGTTGCTAGAAAGGGCTATGCCTGGCAAAAAAGTCTGCAAGATAGAATTAATTTAGAAAAAGCAAAACAACTTATAATTTTAAAACCTGATGTTGGGGAGACTTATAAAACAGAGTTAGATTGTGATGTTGAGGTTGGAAAAAGTTTAGCCTCATTACTTGCAAGTAAACATTGGGACATAAATCCATGTAAAGTTTTAGCTGAGTTTCATGATGAAAAGAGGGGTTTTTTATTCCTATATTATTCAAGAGATATAATTGTAAATAAAATGAAAGAGCAGGGCAATACTTGGCAAGATCCTGATATTATAAGCTCTTCAAATTTAAAAAACACTCTATTAGCTCAATGTACGAATACACCTGATCTATCAGAAATTTATGACAACTTATTTGGTTATGAAGGATCAGAAGTTTACTTTGTTGATCCAAAGAATGAAAAATATTCTAATATTCTTAAAAAAAATCAAGGCAAAACGATTAAAGATTTAAATGCATTATGTGACAACATTATAGTCATTGGATTTTTTCAAGACGATCAAAGGCACAACTTGGCTTGGAATAAATTATTTGTTAATAGCCCAATAGATTTTCCATTATCCGACAACTTTGGAATTATCTGCGTTGCTAGAGATGAAGATCAAATAATTGAAGAGCTAAATAATATAGAAAACCAAAGCAAAGAAGTTGCGGATATTTCACCTAATTTTAAAGAAGATAACAAAGATACTAAAATATCTATGTTTGATTATAGCAAAGAAGGTAACAATCTTTATCTAACTAAACTGATTAATTCAATTATAGACAGTAATTATTATAATAATCTTAAAAGTCTCAAAGTTTATAGAGATAAATTTGATGGAAGTTTAACTGATAAGAAGTTTCTACCAGCTGCACCTGATTATAAAATTAATAAAGATGAAGTAAATCACCCTATATTAGGAATTATATTTCATAATTTAAAAACTGAAGAAAAAAATAAATTTGGTTTTCAAATATATTCAATCAATAAACAATCATCTTTAAGTAAAAAATTAAGCTCTGGCGATGTTATTTTAAATGTAGCATCAAAGGTAGAAGCGGTAACCCTTAAGGGGAAATCTGAACTTGAGTTATCTTATAAATCAGTACGAGCAGGCAATGTTCAGAGAATATTTAAAGAAAAATTAGTAAAATTAATTGATGAAAATAATGAAATTATTCTAATCGTTAAAAAGTCCAATTCTAAAGAAATAGAATTTATTGAAATTAAAAAAGATCAAATTTCAAAAGATCAACAACAAGTTCATCAATCATTTAAAGAAATACAATCTCAACGCCAAGAAATGATTAATAATCTTACTGACAATATAACTTTTGAAGAAAAAAACTTAGATGATGTAACAAACGAAATGAGCATAGGTACGGTGATGGAGCATGAAAAAGATAATTGCTATATCTTCTTTAATGAAACTAACCAACAAATTCAAAAATTTAGAGAAAATCCTACAGAAGACCATGTAATGATTAATAACTTTGTTGGATTTTCAAACTTAAGATTAAGTGATGGCAAAATGGCAGATCACTCCATGATTACCGAGATTAATGGTTATAGAAGTAAAAGAATATTAGAAGATTATAAAGAAAAGTACTTTAGTCCTTATATAGGTAACGATGTAATTGAGATGAACTCAATTGTTAGTAAATATCTAGCAGCAGGTACATTTGATATTAAAAATACAAAGCTAATTGATTTACTCTTTAGTAGAACGCACACTATTAAAGCCCACACATTAGTTGATAAAGAATTAACAGCTACTTTTTGTGAATTAGAAAAATACTTTCAAAATAAAAATGAAACCTTAATTGGAATAATTGACTATGAATTTGATAAGGATCAAGGACGAAAAATTAAAAATATATCAATTAATCCTAAACAAACAGAAAACATTAAATTAGATCAAGGGGATCGATTAATAACTATTGCAAACTTTAACGATTTAGAAATGGTAAATCAAAGTAGATATTTACACATATTATAATAAACTAATGACTAAATATGACCTTAAAAATAAGCTAAGATTACAATTAAGTGATGATATGAGGGAATTTGCTATTATAAATAATTTAACTGAACAAGATGTAATAAAGATTAGAGATGATAATTTGATACCTCAACCTCATCTTGGTTTCTTAAC
>ERZ651776.5788-NODE-5788-length-10511-cov-4.502779_pt1 | contig 10511 bp, 11 predicted proteins | sample MGYA00514761_ERZ651776 | MGnify/ENA metagenome assembly ERZ651776 | reverse complement strand
CCCCCTTTCTTGACGACGCTCCCTGTCCCGATCTCCCTGACGTCGGCGTCCGAGAATTCGTGCCATTGTCGGAGGGAGTCGTGGAACGTCGTGGCGGTGTAGTGCCCCCCGTCCAAAGAGCCCATGTGGTTCGTTATACCGAAGAGCTTGTAGAGGACGGGCGAGGAGGAGGAGGAGGAGGAGGACGCGTTGGACGGTGTGGACGTGCTGGACTTGTTGTTCTTGTTATTGTTATTATTCTTATTACTGGCGACGGCACCGGCCTTGTCGTCATTGCGGCTGTCGTACTCCGTGACGTCAAGGTACTCGCTCGGGTCCGGTATGGCGACGTCCGTGGATATCTTCCTACGGGTATCCTGGAACCTCTTGATGTGGAGGACGAGGACGTTGGGCCACCTGTGGACGGAAATCTTCTTCACGCCCTTCTGACGGCTGGAGCAGCGGGAGCAGTGGGGGTGGTTCGGGGGCAGGAGGGTCTCGGGGGACGTGAAGGAGGTCAGGCAGTCGTGGATGGTGCAGGCTCCTCCGCCGGGGGGGGGGGCGGAGGAGGAGGAGGAGGCGTTGGCGGAGGAGGAGGGGGCGTAGGAAGAGGAGGAGGACGACGACGGGGTCGACGGGGACGACGGGGAGGGGGGAGCGGCGCCGGCGCCGCCCCCCTCGCCCGGGAGGGATACTGAGACCGAGGGACCCGGAACCTTCCGGCGGAAAAGGGAGGTGATCCCGGCCCTGGCCGTGCTCGCGGCGGTGGGTCCCCCTCCCCTGCCCTTGGGTATCTCCAGGCTGAGGTCGTAGAACGGGTCGAACGCCCGGCTCTTCCCCCCGCACTTACCGCACGTTATCGTGGAGATTATCTGCCCACAGAAGGTAGAGGTTATGTACGAGTCGTTCAGGTGGAGGTGGCGGGACCACCAGTACTTACCCTGGTGAGCTACGCTCATCTGATTCAGCTCGTCCTCGGGAATCTCCCGAGGCTTACCCGCCGCCGCCCTCTTCTTCGTCTTCGTCTGCGCCTGCGCCTGCGCCTGCGCCTGCGCCTGCGGCGCTCTCCGTCCCACGTTCAAATCCTCGCTCAGTCCGTCGACCAAGAAGCGGATGAACTCCTGGCTGTCCTGCTGGGCGAATCCGGCGCACAGGTGGGGGGCCCAGCGCGCGAGGAGCCTCTTTAGTCCCACGGGGTTTAGCGGGGCGGTGGCGGCGGCGGCGGCGGCGGCGCTGGGACCCGAGGGGCCGGAGGGTCCGAGCACAGCGCCTTTTATTACCGAGGCGAAGCCCTCGGCGAGCTCGCCTTTTAGGGGGGAGGATTTGCAGAGGTCGGATTTGTAGCGGGAGGAGGCGAAGTAGTGGGGGAGGCCGGGGGTGGCAATGAGGCATTGGAGGGCGGAGTTCATGAAGCAGGTGTTGCCGAGATTTTTCAGGCCGATTGGGGTTGGGGTGTAGGGATTTTGGGTTGTTGATGTTGTTGTTGTTGTTGTTGTTGTTGTTGTTGTTGTTGTTGTTGGGAGAGTGGGGGAGGCGGGTGTGTGTGTGGGAGAGTGTCGATTGGGGGCGTTCTTTAAGGCGCGGAGGGCGTGGATACCAGCTGGGTCGGAGGATGAGGATGCTGGGTGCTGTTGCTGATGTTGTTGTTGTGAGGATCCTTTTATCGAAGGTTTGTGGTGGTTGGAGCTGTTGGACGATGGTAGGAGCGTGGGGGAGGAGGAGGAGAAGATGGTCGAGGAGGCCATCTGGTCTTCTTGGTCGTCGCGCTGGTTCGAGCTCACGTGGTACGAATTGTTGCCGTACCGAGCCGAACTGCCGACCTTTGGGAATCCTGAGTTGTCGTCAGCATTGTTGTTGTTGTTGTTGTTGTTGTTATTATTATTATTGTTGTTGTTGTTGTTGTTGTTGTTGTTGTTGTTGTTGCTATGGCCGCCATGCCCCCCATAATGAGTCGCGGGATCCCTACCCATTGTCGCCTGTCGAGAGTACTCCCCCGTCCTATACGATCCCTGGTCATGCGAGGTGAGGTGAGATCTCGATGCCGACATAATCCTCTCCGCCTCCGCCTGCAAATCAGCCACGGACATTTGGTCCGGTGAGGGTCTGGCCGACGTCGACAACGAATAGCCTCCCGAACCGCCACCGCCACCGCCACCGCCACTGCCACTGCCACTGCCACCGCCCGACTTGGAGCTCAAGTGCTGCACATACTTGTTGTTGTAGCCCCCCGAGTTGTGGGAGTTTTTGTTGAAGGGACGTTCCCTCGCCCCGGTGGATACGCCGATTCCGGACATTCTTTGTTGCCGCCTTTGCATGATGGTTATTCTGTCGGCGGAGGAGGAGGGTTGGGGGGGCTTGGAGGGGCCGGAGGAATAGATTGCCGAGGCGGTCATTGTGGAGTTGGTTGAGTGACGCGGGAGGTCAAACGTACGGGGTTGGGGCATGTATACAGGGTAAGAGGGTGTCCGGGGTCCGATTGGGGGGATTGGGTGCTGTTGGCGTCGTTACTAGCGGCGGTGAATGTGATCTTCTTCTTGTTCACTCACGCTTGGAGAAATACAACACCAACACCAAAGACAAACCACAGAAATGCACGGCAATTATCGAAACCGCAAGAAGCAGAAGTAGGACACCGGTAGCTCCCCGAGATTAAGAAGGAAAACAGACTCCAACAGTGGCCAAGATAGACAGGGGGGCTAGAAAAATCAAGAAAAATCAAGGAAGAATTGGTGAAGTTGTGTTGTGTTGTCGTTTCGGATGTGAGGAACCTCCGATTACAATATGTTCAACTTCGCTCGCTATCATCCGCTGTTGTTCGCAGTAAGTTATGCAATTTTCAAGGATTCAATGTAAGCCCTTGGAAACAACAATTTCCCCACCTTCTCTTTTTTTTCCTCGAGAGCTCGAAACAACGAACAACTGACTTGGTGAAACGACAGAAGTTCTCTCTTTTCTCCCCCTTTCTTTTAATTTTGAGGTCTTATGAGCGACTACGGCGATGACTTCGCCGAATCGGAGGATGGTTCCCCGGAGACGAACTCCCCCATCCCCACCCCGACCCAACCGACCTCTCCTCCTCCCTCTGTTGTGTCCAACGCCAACGGCAACCCCTCCTCCTCCTCAAACAGCGCCTCCAACGGCACGCCCATTAACATAAACTCTCTCGAATCTAGGATCGCGAGACTCGAGCAGAACCTTACCTCCGCAAACACCAAGAACGCCAGCCTTACAAAGGAGCTCAAGAAGACCAAAGCTCTCCTCTCCAAGAAGGAGGCGGAGATCAACGGCAGCGAGGACCTCGGTAAGGAGCTGTACGAGATGAGCGAGAGGCTCGTGAAGGAGGGAGGGAAGAACGTGCGAGTCACGACCAAGCTCGAGGCCACGAACCAGAAGCTGGTGAACCTTCAGCATGAGGTGGGGCAGTTCAGGGGGCTCCTGCTGGAGGGGATATGCGGGGGTGTCGTGGACACGGAGAACTACGCGAACGTTGGTCTTGGGGATCTGTTGAGGCTCAGGCTGAAGGAGGCGGACAACAACAACGGGAGGGGGGACGGAGCTGCCAAGACGGCCCCGGGGATGTCCAGCACGCTGCCGAGGGCGCCCCCCGTGGCGGGGATTCCCAAGGACGAGGACGAGGCCGGCGCCGACGCCGGCGCCGACGAAACAAACGCTGACATTGTCGGAATACAGAAACTCGAACGGGAGATCTCGGAGAAGACCAAGAAGATGGCAAGGACACAAAGTCGGTATGAGAGTGTTGAGGCGGAGCTGCAGAGCGCTCTGGAGGAGTGCGAGGTGCTGCATGATGTCAGGCAGAAAAATGCCGTCTTGGTGGAGAGGGTGAAGCACGAGAAAGAGCTTAGAGCCAGGGCCGAAAACAATTTGAAAATATCTAATAAGAAGGTCTCGGCACTGAGCGATCACATTGAGAAGCTCATGCTGCACTTGAAGCATGAGGCTACCAGCAAGGCAAAGAGCCTTGACGAGAAGGCAAAGGCAAACAGAGAAGTTGAGATGCTTCGGGGTAGAAACGCTGCCATCATGAAGAAGAACAACGGGAGGGAGCGGGTCATCAGTGAGCTGAAGGAGGGGGCCAAGATCCTGGAAGATCAGCTCCGCCTCATGGATGAGAAGTACATGGAGCTAAGGACGAAGCTGGACTGGACAAGGCTCACGAGCGAACGGACAGTCAAGAAGAAGGAGGAGGAGTGCAGGAGCTTGCGCCAAAAGTTTGCGCTCATGCAGGGGAGCTTCTCCGGAGGTGTGCTCCTTGACTCCATTGAGATCGGACCCGACGGCAAGTTGAAGGAGCCTCCCTCGACAGGCAAGAAAAAGAGGGGGGGGATGAAGAATAGTTCGAGCTCAAATAGGGTGGGCCTATAAGTTGGCATTGAAGTTGGCATTGGCGCCTTTGGCCGGTTGCTGGTTTTTGTGCTGTACAAATTAGCTGTTTAATTGCAAAGGTTTAATTGGTATGACTTTCTTCGCGAGAAATTGATTCCCCTTTTTTATTTATATCTAATTAGCTTGGGGCCGGGACTCGACCAAGGATGGGCGCACCACCCCTTGTCAAAAGAACTCCCATACACATCTGTCTTGGTCCTCAATATTGATGGATTTATTGAAGAGAGGAGAGAAGAGAAAACAGACGTGGGTTTTTGTGTTTCGCGAAATTAACCATAAAGAAGACGGAGAGCGCTCTCAATGAAGTATTGGGTCTGTGACACACGAAATAAACTTATTTTATTTCTCCTGTGCTGCAAGATAACCAATAAAATTTGACCGTTTGTTTTCATCTTCCGTGAAATTGTAAACTGATTGTGTCCTGTTAAACCAATTTTTTTGAAAATAAAAAGTATCCTATCCTTGTCGATCGACAAATATCTTCAAACTCCAAAAACAACATCCAGGAAAAATCACCCCTCTAGCTCTCCACCTACCGTCCCTGAAATCGACAAATTAAATGGAGAAACGTGCGCCACTACTTGAACTACGACAACGGCTCAACAGCGGCAAGTCTACTGGTCTTTCGAAGGGCCCTGCTCGGAAGCCCACGGCAAAGCAAGCTCCATCACTGAGTTCTGCACCTTCCCGACCCACAGCTTTAGAACGTGCCAAGCTATTGATCGCAGAAAAGAAGCGTCAGAAGGATGAAGAAAAAGAAGAAGAGCAGACTGCTGTGAACGTTATACCTTTTTCCGGCGCCAACGCGGCCAAGGTATCCACAAACAAGGTGAGTCTTTCTGTCATTCATTTCATTCCATAGGACTTTTGCTCGAATGCGAAAGAAATTCTCTGGTATCACAGATCACAGTTTCAACTTTTACTAATTTTAATCCTCTTAGCCTACTTCTGCTTTCACCCCACAGACCCAGACCGCCCTTGCCACCACTGCTGCCGTCACCGCCGATCCAACCCCCTCTCCCATAACGAAATACTCTGGAGTTTCTTTTTCCCTATCCCCTCTGAGCCCTGACAGCTCCACAAAACCGCCTCCTCCGCCCGTCCCCGTCGACAATGCTTGCGGTGGCAATGATTTTACCCTAAAGTCTCATTTTGAGAGCGAAGCCGCCGACCCTACCATTTCCATTCCCTCTGCGTCTCCCACCTCTTGTGCTGAGTCTGTGACCTCCAACTCCTCGAGGAACTACAAAGCTATGGCGTACGAGGCTGGCGTTAGGCTTGAGGCTGCCCAGAGTCAGATATCGGCTCTGGAGGATGAGCTCACTGACATTAAGGAGTTTGCTAGTTTAGAGGAGCCTATGCGCACCACAACTGTTGCAACAAACACTGATTCCAATCACGAAGACTCGTCAGAGATCTCGTCCCTCAAAGCGACCATAATGATGTGTGAAATGGCGTCTGATACGCACCAAGAGGAAGTGAACGAACTTCAAAAAGAAGCTGAGCGCCTCAATAAAAATATCGCCACTCTTCAGAAGGAAGCAGCTGACGAGAAAGAGAAGGGTGGAGCTTTGATGGAGGAGCTCAACGCGCTCAAGGCCGAAGCTGCGGAGGCGCGTGCTTGTGTGAGCGAAAAGGGAAGTGAAGTCGAGAGCCTCAAAGCTGAAAATGCAAAGCTTCAAGAAGAAATGAGCGCAGTCGAGGGGAGACTGAGGGAGGAGATTGAAGGCGCAGTCCAGGAGGAGATCACTGCAGCATGTGAAAGCGTCAAAGATGAAAATGAGGCGCTCCAACTCCAGGTTTCATCCCTCACAAGCACAAATGACAATCTCCGACTCAAATTTTCATCCTTGGAAACCACCAGCGAATCTACCCGAAACGAAAATGCTGATCTGTCGCAACAGCTTGCTGATCTCCAAATTTTGCATGGTGACTTGGCAAATGACTTGATCAAGGTTACTGACGAGTTGGAAGAGTGTCAAAAAAACGCCCAGAATGATGATTTGCTGGAAACAATTGAGGATCTGAAATCTGAGTCTGCTGCAGCGCAAGAAGAGGCTGAGGAGGCAAAGTCGAACTACGCGTCGATTCTATCACAATTTCAAATGATAAACGAGCAAAAAGAAACCCTGACTGCCACGAACTCTCAGCTTCAAGAGCAGATCGCCTCCTTGAACGCGACGATCGCAGTTACAAGCGAAGCGATGTCAGATCTTGATGATAGCGAGGAGGTCGAGAGGCTCAAAGAAGAATTAACAAAGCTCAAGGAGTCGACACAAAATGCGAACAAATTAAAATTGCAGCTATCTGCCTCCCAGCGCAACACGTCTATGTGCGCGGGGAAGCTGTCTGTTAAAAACAAAGAGTGCACTGAACTTCGCTCCAAATTGGATGAAGCCGAGAAAATGGAAATGCAGTGGATGAACCAGGTGCGGAGGCTCACCAAGTGGGAGGGTGAAGGAAGAGATAGGGTCAAGGAGCTAGAAGGCTTTGTTGAGCAGGTCATGACCAAGATTGGAGAGAAAATTCTTGAAGAGGATGAAGTGGTGAAAGAAGTCGTGATGGAAGAAGTCGTGATGGAAGACGTCGTGATGGAAGACGTCGTGATGGAAGAGAAATTGGCGGGAGAAGAGGTGAAAGAAAACGTGATGGAGGATGACGGCGAGGAAATCAAGAGGATTATGAGGAAGTTTGTTGGGCAGATGTGAATGCACTTGACAAATATGAATGTTGTAATGATAGTTGCGCAACCAACTTTGCAAAAAAACAACAAAACAACAACAAAAAAAGACACTGTCCTCCAATCGACAACACTGCAAATCTTAGCCGAACACAAACCTTCGTCTTTTTTTTTCTGTTTTCTCTTAGAGCATAGACCCCAAAACCGCCCACCTTTTACATCATCCTTGTAACTTACTTGTTCATCCACGCAGGAAGATTACTGACTTGTCTCTGGCTTGAATCCTGATATACCCTCTGCCCCCCATTCGTAGCCGCAGCAGCCGGCGCAGGGGCAGGCGCAGCGGCAGGCGCAGCGGCAGATGCCGCTCCACCATTGGGATTCGGCGTCCCAACAGGCGGTGACCATTGCTTGTAAAATTTTCTCGCTGCGTCCTCTCCGTAATACTTTGTATATTCCCAGAACTGGGCGTAGTATGCTGTGGGATCCTGGGTGTTCGTTGCAGTTGCTGATTCTGTTGTTGAGGTTGAATTCGATGCTGGCGCTGGTGCTGGCGCTTGTGCTGGTGCTGGTGCTGGAGCAGGTGCGGTCACTTGCTGCTGCTGAAATTGTTGGCCCTGCCCTGCCTGAGCAGCAGCCTGGGCGGCATAATATTGAGCCCATTCCGCGGAATAGTCCTTCTGTCCAGCCTGTTGCTGCTGCTGCTGCTGCATTCCGTACTGCTGCTGTTGAGCCCCGTAAGGATTCTGTTGTTGTTGTCCATACTGTTGTTGCGCACCATACATCTGGTTGCCGTAAACAGGGTAAGTAGTCGCACCAACATTGCCGTACCCGTTATTGACTCCAGACATGACATTAGATGTAGTTTGGTCACTGCAGATCTGTTCAACCTGGGCCTTAGCCATGTTACATAATTCGATAGAGGGACCTGAAATTACGCAGGACCGGAAAATCTGACCGGGGTCTGGTTGGTTGGGAATCTGTATGCGGACCTTCAGTCTTCCCTGCAGCTCCTTAATCACGCAGCCTCCTCGACCGATTACCATTCCAACGTCAGCATCTGGGACATGAACAGTTACTATTTATTTATTTTTGCCGTGGTCATGTGTTGTTACGTTAGTTGTTAGTAATAGTTGTTAGTAAGGTGAAGTCAAAAGCAAGACGTGGCAGTTCAGCATTACTCACCCTGACTACTTCCCATCGCCAACGAGGTGGCCGAACCAGGCCCGTCCTTCTTCAGCATTTCCAAAATAATCGTCTTGGCCGCCTCGCACCCTTGAATTGTGGGATGAGTGACAGTAACAGTCCTGACCAAGTGATTATCAGCATCAGCTGACTGCGGAATCTGAACATTCGCCCCCGTCCTTTCCTGGATGCTCCTAATGTTTACACCGCCCTTTCCAATAATAAGACCGACGTCCGCATCGGGAATCTGAACGGTCGCAACTTGCTGCCCCTGACCAATCGCTTGTTTTACCTTTTCAGCCTGAGACAATCCATTCATACCCCCCCCAATAGCTGCCTCTCTCTCCTTGACCATCTTCACCACCATATCTCTCGCCATCTTTACCGCGGCCTGGTCCCTGTGTTTGAAGCTTACGTCCCTGGTACCACTGCCTGGACGCATGTCTTCGGTTTTCTGGATCTGCATGTTGACCTGCGTGGTAGCCTGTATGTGCTTGATATTTTCCCCCTTCCGTCCAATCACATAGCCTACGCAGGACGCGGCGATCGGTAATATCTCCTCGTACAACCCTTCAGAGTCGATGAAGCCGTCGCCGCAAGGACCCGTGGGGCCAGTGTATCCTAATTGTTGTGGTGGCTGAACCAACAAACTGGGATCAAGAGCCACCTGACTAGGGTCTTCAGTACGCTGGCGCTTGGCCAAATTCTGCTGATCATCCGTGTCTTGTTCGTCGTATGTTCGCTTGCTACTTGCGATACCAGAGCTGTCAGAAGCTTCACCAGCCTGATTGCTATCATGGGATCCATTGTTGTCGAGGGGAGGATCGGGAGGAAGAGTGGAGGTGGTGCTCGCAGCGTTTGTCATCAATTTCGAGGCGACCTGAGCTGCCAAAGCTAGCTTGGCAGCTTCTACCTCGCTCATTTTAATCTGTAGGAGAAAAGAGGTCTACGAGCCAACAATTTTTGTGCCCTTCTTTGGTGCCGGTCACCACCCCATCCATCAATCGCGGAGTCGTTAAATTTCCGCCCTCTGTCTGGTTTTATTAATCCAGCACACCCCTAAGCAGCCATGCCCGAAGCCAAGCCGGAAGATGCGCTGAAACAAGCCTTGGCCCTGCTCCAAATCGGGCAGACGACCCGAGCCCTCGACAAGATGCACACTGCCCTCCTGGCCCGCCGTTACAAGATTTGGAACACAAGCTACCAGAACATCATGATGAAGTATGTAGAAGTCTGCGTCGCTGAGGGGAGGGGAAGAGAGATTAAGGATGGGCTGCACCAGTACCGGAACATGTGCCAGCAGCAGGCGCCGGGAAGTTTGGAGACTGTCGTGAGGAGGTTGGTGGAATTATCTGAGCAGAAACTCAAGGATAAGAAGGAGAAAGCGAAGGAGATGGGTTTTCAGGAGGCCGTTAAGGGTGAGTTTAGAGTTGGAGTTGGGGGAATGAGAGGGATGGGTATTTGGCTTTTGTACAGGTTGACTTTTCCTTGGTTGACTTTTGCTTGGTTGACTTTTGCTTGGTTGACTTTTGCTTGGTTGAACTCGCTGTCTCTTGGATTCACTCGCTTTCGCTTATCGTAGTCAAATATGCTGAATTTCCCACAATGTGCGTGGCGATGGCGTGCACACTATGTGGATTGTACTGTGGATTGTACTGCCTCTTGCAATAAACTTATTTCAAACTAACTAATCTCTTATCTGCTTGACTGCCACCTCTCACAAACACGAATACGACACGACCGTAAATCTGCAGTTGCCGATCTCGAAAACGAAAACACCCCCGAGTCCATCATGCTATCAACGATGACCACCTCTCACAGCAGCCAGCGCATCGACACCTCTGTCGTCCTTCCCTCCCTGAAGTTTCTCTGGGAGGTGTACCGCGCCGTGCTGGATATCTTGAAGACAAACTCCGCCCTCCTCCAGACGTACCACGACATCGCCGCCCGGGCCTTCTCCTTCTGCAGGGAGCACAAGAGAAAGATGGAGTTCAGGAGGATCTGCGAGACGCTCAGGGGACACTTTTCTCACTTGGTCAAGTACGGTAGCAACCCTGCCGTTCTGGCTGCGAATGCTCACAAAGTCAGGGGGTGGGATGGGTGGAGCATTGAGTTTTTGGAATACCATCTGACGACCAGGTTTATTCAGCTGGATAGTGCCATCTCTTTAGAGCAGTACAGCGAGGTGAGTTGAGTTGAGTTGAGTTGAGTTGAGTTGAGTTGAGTTGAGTTGAGTTGAGTTGAGTTGAGTTGAGTTGAGTTG
>ERZ651776.5787-NODE-5787-length-10514-cov-5.816039_pt1 | contig 10514 bp, 5 predicted proteins | sample MGYA00514761_ERZ651776 | MGnify/ENA metagenome assembly ERZ651776 | reverse complement strand
TCCTCCCTTTCCCCTGACAATATAAATAGCCTCAATAAACTCACTTGCATTTATATTTCATCAATTTTATCTGCATCAAATTCGCACTCTTCCCTAACACTTGCTGCAATTCGCAAAACACGCTTTCGTACACTTGTTGTTCTTTTCTCTCTTTCAGTAATATCAACCTCGGTATCTTCCTGCACATCGCTTGTACCCAGGGTAATACGCAACATTCTTGCTATTAACCGTTTTGCTCTATTGTCCCCTCTTCGAATACTTGTCCTGTCATCATTATTTCTTTGGGAGTAATGGTGGCTTGATCTCATCTCTTCCTTGACACTTTCATGCTCGAAGTTTGGCACCAGCTCAAGTGGGATGCTTGTGAGGTCCACTTTGTTGAACCAATCTTTTTTCTCTCTGTGCATCCTTTCCCAAGCCTTACTGAGCCACTCTTTTACCTCTCCTTTGTACCACATAAAATAAGATTCATGGTCTGTAAAAATGTACATTCGATACTCATCATCACCAGTATCGAACATCGCTCGGTTATACTCCCATGCTCTTGTGAGTTGGAAAAAAGTGTGTATGAAACCCCTTTCACATGAGACAAGAAGTATTGTCAGTGAAAATACCCACAACAAGAAGAGGCAAGTTGTCACAATCCAGAGTCTGTCTTTGCCAAGCAGTAAATGCTCTACCTCCTGGTTGTCAGTGTTGCTACCGAGCCAAACTGCCACAAAAAGCATGATTTGTGTGTAAAACATGTTGAAAAGCCAATAAGCGCCTCCCATCTCGTATGGGTGTCGAGCGTGCAGTATACCAGTGAAGTCAGCCACAATTTTCATGGCAATCCTGGTTAGAAGGCTAGAAGCAATGCTCGTCCCCTGTGGCAAGGGCAAGAAGTACCTGAAATCCTTCCTCAATACCTTGTAGAGCAAGTATATTCCAACCTCGCAACTTAACACAGCAAGTGCTGTTTGTTTACCTCCAATTTGGACCAAAATTCCGATAGTAATGCTCTTTGCAATAAGCTGACAGAAAGTCAAGGCATGCATGGCTCCATAAACCGCCACTAGCCTCATTCCTCGTAGAGGTATGAAGCCGTAAAACAGACGCCCGGTCCTTCTGCTCTCCTGGTCAATGTCCTTGGCATATGTCAAATATGACACCGTATTAGCAACAAATGCGCCGCTCGCAAACAGCGCCCCAAGTACAATGAAATCTAAGTCTTCAACCTGAAGAAGTGCATACACTTGTAGGACAGTCATGGGGATGGCCTCGGCAAATATTTCACCTATCATACACATCATGAGCTCACTTAGAGAGGGAATAATTTCATGCCCCTCATTTTTTGCATTGGTCAGGACCCTCCAAAATATGAACCCCGGCTTTGTGAAGGTCATAGTGCTTACAATCTCCCCCAGCATTCTCCATTTATTCCGGTGATGAATAGCGATTACTAATATTATTTGGATCCCAAAAGACATGAACAGGAAAACTGTCATTGCATCTGCGATAGCATACTCCCCGATGCTACGATAATATAAAATGGTATAGATGTCACTTCCGACATCTATTGAGGATGCCAACCCTGTTCCGATTGAAATGAATAATTTGTGCCAAGTTTTGGCATCGTTCTGTTTTCTTCCGATTATCCGCATCAAAGGTCGAAAGAATCGGTGCTGGTGGTGAAACTGCTCCAATGCAGGATTTTTCCTGAGCCAGCTGTCAAAAGCGCCGTCTTCGTTTGCTGTCCTACTCAAAAGGTGCAAAAAGCTGCTCCCGAGTGTGTATCCATCCGTCTTTGTCAGAAAATCTACCTTATCCAGGCTCTTCGCACTTGTTGTAGTGGACTTTTGGCGCAAGATAATTGTCTCTAACATAGTCTCAAACCACTCGTGTTGCATCTTCAAGGTTTTTGCGCTTTTATAACCTTTAAAGAACAAATCGATTTTGTTGCGCTTTGCCATCTTGGTCCTGCTCCAGGCTTTTAAAAGTCCACTTGAGCTCTCCATCAGCACTTTTCCGATGGCAGTCCCGTCTTGTTGATCCAACGCAACTAACGGTTGACTGCGCAAAAAAACATGGTGCATTGTTAACAGAACTCTGTAGTCATATGATTCCATGAGGTATCCCTCTACATGCTTTCGAGCAAAAGGAGTATTGGCTCTTTGCCCTTCTTCTCCGCCTACTTGGGAACTGAAAAATTTCCGCTTTGCCTTTTTCTCTGGTACTTCCACCAACATTTCAACAGTGCACTCGTTTTCCCTACTTTGTACGATCTTGACCAGACAAGCTGTCTTGTCAAGTACTTCTGCTTTATTTCTGCCCCAAGATGTGAACAATGTACCCCTTCTTGGTTGCTCTCTTTGGCTTGTTTGCTTACGCTCACCGGCTTGCTTGCTCACATCAGCAGTTACTCGAGGAGCCATGGAGACGATGATCCTACTTCCCTTCCATCCCTTCTGATCTTTATTCCCCTCCTTTATTTTCCATATGATACTCCTAAGTTTTAGATGATTCAGCCCCCCCCATGTTGAAGCGCTTTCAAGCACCTCAACAGACCTTGTGTGCCCCTCATCGTCAATCACCTTCGTCCCACCAGATATACCCTCCTTGCTCAGCAAACATCGGCTTTCAACGTCCATTAAAAGGGCTAGAGCATCGAGTCCACTACACCGCACAGTAGCATTTAGTTGAACCCAGGTACGGTCTCCGACAGTCGCACCAACTGCACCTATGATCTCATTTGGGGTGTCGATTGTGATCTTCTTCCTACCTTCGTTGCGTTTGAAGAGTCGAAAAGTATCTCTAGCGTACTGGATATTTTTTTCCTCTTCCTCGGTTAAGTCACAATTAGTGCGATCAATGTAATTCATTATCACCTTCCTAGTTGTTTCGTCGATTTCTTCATCCCTACTGAATTGCTCCCTCATGGCACAAAAGTCACTCAAAAATCCCACAGAATTAAGATCAACAAGCTTGTGAGGAACAATCCCACCGATACTGTTTTTCATAATGCATGTGAGGTTGGTGCAGTCGTTTTCAGTTTCCTCAAAAGATAATAGTTTCGTAGCCTTAGCTCTGATAACGTGACTGCTGAGATTCTTTGCCTCTTCGAAATATTCGCTTTTCTGAATGCCTTCAGTAAAATGATAAAATTTTCCAACACCTGATTTCTGCCAGATTTCTAACTGAATCCACATCCGTGGTGAGAGCCCGAATCCAAAATTCCTCATGTAGAACATCTCCGAAGTATGGTTATTGATGTGCTTAACCTCGCGCCTCACAATGTCAGGGCGGTCGTTTATTTTCATTCGTTTCCGACTCATGACTGTGTAATTATAGGCTGCGCACTCTTCTACACTTGTGTCGAGGATTACCTCGCATTTTAAATAAGCATTATTCTCTCCCTCTACATGTGCGATGCTCATTTCTGTTCTAAAATCGGGGCTCGTAAGGGGTTTGAAGAGGTCCTCACTGACTTTTTCCATTTTCTTCCGGACAGTGTCGATCAATTGTCGCTCCGAAGAGCTGTATCTCTCCTGGTCGCTATTGCGCATGATCTCCACCAACCCCTCTCGCTCGATTTTATCTATTTCATCGTCGCGGTTGAACTTGTTATGAACCTGGATGACAGGTTTTAGCATTTTTGGAATTTGCAAATCCATAATTTTTGCCGGGAGGTGGCCTCCTGCATCAGCTTGTTGGACGTGGACGATGGTGCAATTCGATGAACCCTCTGGCATTATGACGGTAAACCCCCTTGATGCCCCCCTGACTATTTTTCTCTTACTCTTTCCCATTGAAGGCTGAGAGCTGTCATAATGGGTATCTGCCTTAGGCGGTCTCCACGCATAAACGAAGCCTCCATCTTCGCGCTTCGTCCATGTGCTTTCAAACACAAACTGGCGGGTGTGTAGCGGCCATGGCATTGATTTCATCGTGTTGAAAACAGCGTGGTTGTCGCTGATGGCCTTGATGAGCTCACGGGGATTTTTCTCAAAATTCTTCGCACTTGCCATTCGCTCGTTGCTGCAATAGTCCCAGAACCACGCAACAACCTCCTCAGCATTCGCGTCAACAGCAGCTGCAGCTTTGCCCCATGCGTTACTCTCCCCCTTCACGTGAATCTTCGACAACTTCACAAAAGCGCTCGAATCCTTCTCCAAAGGCTCCCATTTGTCGTCGTTGAGGTCCACTTTACCCATTTGTTCCTCGATGATATCCCTCTGGTCATCATTAGTTGTCACCTCGGGAATTTTTACCATGAAAGCATACCGCAGTTCTTGGTCTACAGCCCCACCATTGCGTTCGAAAAATCTCTTCAGCTGGCTGACGACGTCGAGTGTCCTACCAATAGAAGCGTTGACAATCTTGGTTGGCAATTTCCCTTTATCCTCGATTCGGTTGACAAACGTCACATCGCAAATGTTGTCGGACTTTTTATCAAAGATCCAGACCCCCTTGTAATGTAACTGGACAACATTGCTATCAGCTTCGACGTCATTGCTATTTCTGGTAGATATTGGGCTGACAGAAGAGGGTGACGACTTATCTCTCCTGATCCTGAAATTTGTCTTGGCTCTCGTTCGTCTTATTCTTCCATCGGAGAATGGTATCTCTGAGGGTTCGAAAGCTATTACTAGTTTGGAATTGAATTCCCCCCAAACTAGTCGCGTTTTGGTTTCCCTTGTGTGGAGTCCCATAGTCATTCCCTTCTGGACGACGATGTGCTGTGTGTGTCCATCCGTTATTCCAATGTTCTGTCGGATCATGTCATCTCCCTGCTTCTTCATGTGTTGCTTCGTGCGGAAGTTACTGCAGTAGAACCACACCCAAGCGTGTGCTTCTGCCGCGGAGGTATGTATCTGTGCTTTCGCCTTTCCCCACAAGGCTGAATCACCTTCTTTCTTCTTGGTAAATTTCTTGACAGCAAAGTTGGCGTCGCTTAGTCTTGTCCACTTCTCCCGTTGACTCGCGCTCATTACGATTGCATTTTGCCTACCTATTCCGCCTCCAGCTGCAATACTATGGTCGGCGTAAGGAATGCATCGAAGAAGCAGACTCCGTTCATCGCTTGTAAGGAAGCAAGCATTGTTCATGTTGTCAACGAAATCATCGCGCTGGAGTTTGTCGACCTCATCATCGCGCTCAAAAAAATCGTACGCAATTCGGACGTTGTTAACATGACCCGACAATTTGCCTTCAGCGACCACTAAAGGTACAGCTCCTCCTATATGTACCCGAGCTAAATACGTGAACTTTGTGCAGCCGAAGGGGAGCTTCTCGAAGATACAAAGTGAATTGAGCGAACCGCGGATCGGGGCTTTTTCTAGTGTAGAGCGCTTAAAGTCGTTCGGTATATCTGGGTCGTCGTCGGAGATTGATTTGGTCGCCAAAATGTAGCCCAGATTGTTTTTTAGGGGTGCAAAGACTGCCCTTACTAACCAGTCTCGTGGCTGAAGGGGAAAGGGCAGCTTTCGACAGCTGTAATTGATTTGGTGGCGAAAGTTGACGTCGCGGATTGTCTTGTTGGGATACTTGCCTGAATCGAAGCCATTGGTTTTAGTGTGCTTCGCCCTCCTCTCGTCAGAATCGACATGAAATTGCCAAGCAAGGACCCTCTCAGGGGAAGTATGGACAACTCCAACGCATCGAGCAATTCCTCTGCCTTCCCGGCTGATTGCTTTATCTATTGGAAACCGAATATTGCCATCGAGCGAGGTAAACTTCTCCTCGTTAATTCCTCCCAAATCGCCTTTGACTTCTCTCAAAGTGGCCTCCTCGGTTTGAGAAATCGAATCCAGATCACCTACAGCGGTGTTACTTAGCGTTTCTTCGAAGTTATCGATGTAGTGTCTGTCATTATCTGACAAATTCTTGCTTTGAAAGGGCATATTGCTCTGGCAATTGTTGTGCACAGGTGTACCTGCGTTTCAGCTGATCAGGTGGCGAGTCTATTACCGAGTGCGGAGAGACGGCTCCCCTTTCTCTTCTCTGTACAAGGAGTATGACTGATTCTGGATGATAGGAGAAGCTTTAGATGACAGTAGAACCCCCAAGAATCTGAGTTTTTTGCCTCAACTCTCGTGGGTGTAGCAGCGTGGTTAATTAATCTATCAGTAAATTGGCAGTTACATAGGTTTCCACGCACGATTTCTTGAACTTGGTAACTGGTTTTTCCATGGGTTTTTCGATTTAAGGCATGTTATGATGAAATTTCGTTCGAGCGAGGAGTGAAAGAAAGGGAAAGGAGTTTATTTTCCTTTGCAAGTTTCTGACCTTTGGAAAACGCTTAACGTGGACCGGTGTAAACCAACCCCAACAGTGTAAATTACTATCTTTTCAAAAACATTTCCTTTTTTTTTGAACTCATTGACATGATTTTTGTCTTCTCTGTTCTCCTTTTTCTCTCAATAGCGAAGCTACATTCGCACCACTCAACCCCCACTCAATCCCACTCAACCCCCACTCAACCCCACTCAACCCCACCCAACCCCCTCAATCCCCCCCCCCCCCCCCCCCCCCCCCCCCCCCCCACCCCCCCCCCCAACCCTCCACCCCTCGTCATTCACTCATTCATCCCATCCCAGTTCTGAGTTGATTCTTCCTGCCTGGGCGGCAAAATTGTTGAAAATTTGCTCGAGGGAAGTCTGGGAGACGCTGTACTCACCGAAACCGAGCCGCTCTTTGTTCTCTTCAATCATTTGAAATATATCTTTCAACGTGGAGCCTTCCGTCGTCTCGATTTCGTATCGAATTCTGGTCTCATTCTTTTCGACTAAAGTGCTGGTAAAGTTCTCCTGGAACCACTCGTGGATAATTTCTGTGTGCTTTTCTGTGGCAACAAATGCGACGATGTCGTCAATGATGAGTCTGAGGGAGCTGCCAGCATTCGAATTAACCAGGTGGAACAATACGGCCCCGTCGAGGTCGTGTTCATTGATCTTTTTACTCATTTTTTCGCCCCCTACTGCTTGTACGAGCGCTATGCACTCGTTGAGGGTTGACAAGTTTCGATCTTTGCTTCCTCTCGACGATCCGATCCGTGGTATGCCCCCTAACTCCACATCACCGTCACCATTGCCATCGAAACCCGAATTCGAATTCTCCCCCACAATCCCAAAGTTAGGTTCCACAAAATTCGCCCTCCCTCCCGACGATAAATATCTCTCAATGTCTACTTTTGTGGAAAGGTAAAGCTCTTCGATCATGCCCCCAACCCCGTTCACCGCCTCAATTGTGTTGTTGTATATGTTGAGTTCAACTTGGAAACCTTTGCCGTAGCGGTTTTTAAGGCCCTGGGCAGTCCCAATACACCTCAATCTGCCTCCCGTCATAATACCAACGCGGTGGGCCAAAGCTTCGCACTCCTCCATCATGTGAGTGGTTATGATGACGCAACTGTCGCCCTTACCGCTCACGCGTTGGATTACCGTCCACATGTCGCGTCTGCTTACTGGGTCCATGCCGGTTGACGGCTCGTCCAAAAAAACAATCTTTGGGTCGCCAATAGTCGCAATGGCGACGCTCAACTTTCGCCTCATGCCCCCACTATACTCGTGTGCCAACCGGTCCGCGTCCTCGTCGCTCAGGCCGACCTCGCTGATTTTCGCGTCGACGCGCTCCATCAATGACTCCTCGTCGAGACCTTTCAGGTTGGCATACATTGTCACATGCTCCCTTCCCGTCATCTTGTCGAAGTGTGCATCAAACTGGGGACAAAAGCCGATATCTCGGCGACAAGCCTTCAAATTTTTGTCCAGTCCCATCTTCGAAATGTAGACCTCGCCCTCTGAGGGAGAAAATTCGCCGTTCAACATGCCGATGTAAGTCGTCTTCCCGGCCCCATTGGTACCCAAAAGCCCGAAAACTTCATTCTTCTCGATACCAAGCGTTACACCCCTGACAGCAACCTTCCCGTTCTCGTAAACTTTCTTTACGTTGCTCGTCAAAATGGGGAGGTCATTGGCGGAGCCGCCGTTCGAGAGCAATTCCCTTACCCGAACCTCCTCCTCGGCAACCTCGGGGTCGTTTCTGCCATAATATCCGCGACGGGAATAATCATATTCATCTCCGCCACTTTCAACGACATCAGCAGCAGCATCGACTGCTCTGTCCTCCAAAGCCATCTCCTGGAGCGCATCTTCCACGAGACGTTTCCTCTTCCTGGCACCGCAGGGGGCCCAGCCAGTTGAACCTTTAGAGCTGAAGAAAATCACCAACCCTATGTACACAATAGATTCGATTACCAAGAACATGAACTCATAGCCGGCAATCTCCTTGCTGAAGGCACTAAGATCACTCTCCGAATACAATATCCTGTTTATGGTCTCGATGTTGATGACCCACAGTAAGCCCTTTGCAAGGCAGAAGGAAGGAAAGAGCCGAAGTGGCCAGGACAGAATCTCTACCAAGGGTTTAAATTTGTTGTAGTTGACAATAAGCAGAATAAAGCAGGTCAGGGACCCCGTCAGTCCGACAAAACTATTGATGAAAATGACCTGATACTGAGCTGTCGACGGCGTTGTCACTTTGTAAGTTATCAAGTAGGAGAATCCGACACCGGCGGGTCCCGTAAAAAGTAGAAGTAGGAAGGTAGCAGCCCTGACTCCATCATCAGAATTCGTGAGAGTTTCGACATCAAAAGCATATAGCAACAAAATCGTGATGATGCAGGTCACAGTGTAGCAGGCAATGTCGAAGAAATACGTAACAAGCCAGTACGTTGCGGGGCTCACGCCAGAGACGGTTTGCAGAAGGAAAGATTTTGTTTGTCGCTCGCGAACGACAAAAGTTGACGCAGTACCGAGTACAAATGGGACGGAGAAAACTAACAAGAACCAGATGCTTACAGCGTCGCTCGCCTTGGCGAGACTCTCCTGACCCTTAGTGTACGGAAGAGGGTCAATTGTTGCTGTTATTCGGTAGTCTCCTCCTCCCCGGTAACTATTGATAATTTGCTGGTCTGCAAAGGACTGATACAGTATAGACGTGTGCATACCGGTGAAGTTCAACGCCACTGTATAGCCGTAACCTGCCCACGATGTGCAGGAAGTCGTGGACACACCAGCTGAAGTGGTCTTTGCCTCGCAGTTTGCGATAGATTGCGAATCGAAGTTGACTGTCGCGCCAGATCCGCTGTCAACGTAAGTACTGTTTGGAATGCGATTGAAGTATAAAGACCCGAATTGAGTGGCTGCAAATTCATACGGTTTGGAGGCTGACGTCTTCAGCCTTTCGCTGCCCGCGGTGACGTTGGTAATGTCGGCGCTGTAGACCGGAAAATTGTCGACATAAGAAGTTCCCTCTCCTATCAGCGACTTCGTGTCATTAACTGTGCACCCCAAGAGCGCAACACCGCTGCTATCATACCTCGGAAGGTAATCGTATCCACAGCTCGCGCCATCGGCGGTGCAGTCTCCGGGAACGCATGTGAAAGAATCCCCGCCCTGATTAAATAAAACCGGATTTCTTTCGCTGCCTGCGACGAGCGACGAGCGACGAGCGACGAGCGACGAGCGACGAGCGACGAGCGACGAGCGACGAGCGACGAGCGACCGACGAGGGGGTGTGTTAGTAAAATGTGCACATGTGCCATAAATGCGAATCGGCAGAACGAACGAACGACCTTTACGACGACCTTTTTTTTCAAACAACTCACTTAGAATGATATTCTGATCGTCGAAAGATGGCGTAACCGGTCCGTAATTCTTGAAGTCCCCACTCAATGAGTAGGCAATGAACCCGAGGAGAGTAAAGAAAGTCGGCAAGATAAAACCACAACACCAAGCCCTCCTGTTTCTCTTTAAGTCGAGAATTCGTTTGTCGAACAAGGCAACCGATTGTCTGCGCCAAGACGGCTTCGATGGGATCGTTGGTTTTACCGCGGCAGTTGTTGCCAATAGCGCGGAGGAGTCAGAGTCAATTTCCTCCCCAGACATGCTTTGTCGGGGGCCGATCGCTTCCTCAGGCGTCCTACCCTTTGCCACCATCAAAAAAACTGTTTCCAGCGTTGTCACGGACACTCCATATGCCATGATTCTTCTGTTAGACTTCTCCTCATCCAAAAACGTCATCAGAGAGACGAAATTCTGGGCAGCTTCAAGTGGGAGCTGATAGCTCACTTCCTTTCCAACATTTGATATCATTTTATTTGTTTAAGATAATAAATAATGGAGGCATACAAAGTAAATGAAATGGTTACCAGGGTTCCAACCATGACCAAAAGAATGAATTTTGCTAACGCCAGCGTAAGTTTTTTTCCACTTTTTATGTTTTTAGGCTTTCTCGGGCTCGAATCTGCGAGCAAAGCTGATCGTGATGAGCTTGGCTCCACTGATGTTCGCCGCTGATGTGAACGGAGGCATCATGAATCTCGGGTTTACCAAGACTGAGGCCAAGCAGGACTTCAAGGGCAAACCAGACTACATCACTGGCCAGGTCATGATGGTACATAGGCAAGAGGCACCAGCCCTCTGAGACAATATTTAAACCAGTCATAAAATGAAACATAAATTTTCCATGAG
>ERZ651776.5785-NODE-5785-length-10519-cov-8.792185_pt1 | contig 10519 bp, 10 predicted proteins | sample MGYA00514761_ERZ651776 | MGnify/ENA metagenome assembly ERZ651776 | reverse complement strand
AGAGTAATATGGCCAACTAGACTATCAAGCCATCTGAGTTTGGGATTGCCTCTAGAATAATTTCCATGCTGAGCTTCGTGCGAGGGCAAGTAGGCAAAACATGCGCATAGACATGCAATTAAAAATCCTGCCCATAAATCTAAAAAACCACTTAGAACTAATGGCCATAGAGAAAGCCAAATAGCAGCCTGACCCAAGCCAATGAGAATCATCTCCCATTGGAATCGTTGAGAAAAGCTTTTAGCAATTACTTTTTCTTTGTCAAATGAAAACTCTTCAGCAATTTCTTGTGATTCTCTCAAAGCCAGGCCCCTCTAATCTTTGCAACAAGCCCTATCAGAGCCCCTGACCCAAAAGCTAATACCCAGATATATGATGTTCCACTTAGGGAAGTAAATTTTTCAAGGATTGCATTGAAGATGCTGCCCAGAAAAATTAAGCCGAACCAGAATTTACCCCAGTTGGAGATGTAATCAAGTATTTTTTCCATAAGTTTTACTACCATAACTTATCTCCCAAAGGGGAGGCGCTAAATTTTTTGAAAACTATTCTTATATTTAATCTTTATAGTATTATTGAAATCAACTATTACGCAATCTGCTTCTTTCAAATTTAAAAATATATTATGCATAGCTTATCTATAATTATTCCCACATTCAATGAAGCCGAAAGTATTATCAATCTGCTAATAGAGATTGAGTCTATCATGGAAGAATCTCAAGCATTTGAGATTATAGTTGTTGATGATAATAGTCCCGATAACACTTATGAGATAATTCAAAACTACATCTTGGATAACAATAAATCATTTATTAGTGCTATTAAGAGAACATGGAGCAAGGGATTATCCTCTGCAGTTATTGAGGGATCAGCTTTAGCTAAGTTTAGTTATATTGCAGTCATGGATGGTGATGGACAGCATGATCCAAATGACTTGAAAATGCTTTTTCATGAAATATTGAAAAGCAATAAGGATATAGCTATTGGATCAAGATTCTTGAATAGCAAAAATTCTGACTCTTTATCCAAAAAAAGAAACTTAATTAGTATAGTGGGCAATTATTTTTCCAGTCTAATTCTTAAAAAGAAATTGAGCGATCCACTGTCCGGTTTCTTTGTTGTCAAATCAAGCTTGCTTAAAAATAACTCCAAGAAACTCTACAAAGAAGGTTTTAAAATTCTATTTGATATATTAATGATTAGTAAGAACGCCTCTGTTCTAGAAAGGCAGATTAATTTTAGAGAAAGAAGCGCTGGGACTAGTAAATTAAATTTCTCCACTGTTTTAAGTTTAATTGGTCAAATTTTAGAGAACTATACCTATAGAATATTTCCCTCTAGTTTCTTTGTATTTTCGTTTATTGGAAGTTTTGGGGTCTTAATTCATTTAAGTATTTTATATAGCATGCTTGCAATTTCTATGGGATATATTCACGCAAATTTTATAGGTACTATTGGGGCTTTAATATCTAATTACTTTCTTAATAATTTTTTTACTTTTAATAATTTACATAGAACTTTGAAAGAGAGATTAAAAGGTCTAGTCAGGTATGCGATAGTAAATTCCCTATCAATTCTTGCCAATATCGGAATTGCAGCTCAGCTATACATTGAAGAATTCTCCATCCTATTATCAACTGCAGCTGGTATTCTTGCTGGAATAATTCTCAACTACCTTCTTAGCAAAAACTTAGTATTTAAAAATTAAAGAATTTTATCAAATGAGAAATATTGAAAAAATATTCAAAATATCAACTTTGTTGATGTTTTGTTTTTATCTCAATTGGTTCTCAAATGATAGAAATTATATTAACTATGATGCCATACCTTATGTAGCATCAGCATTTCTGGTCCAGAACTCAGATGTAGACGAGGCCTTTAAATATAGCTGGGGCCTGCTTAAAAAAACTGTTGATAAAAATATATACCAGGACTTATGTTGTGCAAATGATTATAGAAAATCTATGTCAGCTGATAAGTCAGCCTTTGAATCACATCTCCCTTCCTATCAAACCAAATCGGGCTATGTGTACATGATTAGATTTGCTTCTGATTTGATGAGTATCAATGAATATGACGCCATTAAAGTGATATCTCAAATTGCATCATTGCTAATAGTGATTTTATTAGCTATGAGTTTTTTTAAGGAGCATCTTGCAATCTATCTATCTATCTTTCCAATATTAGTATTACTAGAAATTCTTCAACTTAGCAGACTAATGACTCCAGACGCTGTGATTGGTCTTTTAATGTTAATTTCAGCATGCCTATTATCCAAAAATAAACTTCCTTTAGCTTATTCTCTGTTAATAAGCTCCATACTGCTAAGGCAAACAAATATACTTTTTGTAGGAATATTAAGTTTTATAAAACTATATAAAAAACAGTACTTAAGCTTTTGTGTGTTATCAATATCTGCTCTATGCATTTATGGATTGAACTCATTTTATTTCTCCAGCCTTGGATATTGGAAGACATTTCATTCCAGCTTAATATATATGCCAAACACCTTTGTGAATTACAATCCTGAATTTTCATTTGAAATATACATGAAGCTACTTCTTGATAAATTTTTCTGGATTTTATCTGATGCCTATTTAAGTAAATTAATAACCGTGATGGGTATTAATATTGCAATGGGTATTTTTTTCCTTCGCAGCAAATTTATTAAAGTTAGTTATTTTGGTAAATTAAGTTTAATTTTCTCTCTTGGGACACTTGCAGCCTTTGTATTAATTCCATTTCCTGATTTTAGAATCTATGCAGGCCCCTTAATTGCTTCAAGTTTTTTGATACTTAAAGCCATTGCAAAAACTAAAAATCTACAACCTAATTAAAAACTTATTTCAAGATATCTTTAATTTTTTAACTCATTCGAAATCTTATTAAGAGAAATTTCCCAGATTTCTTCAAGATATTCAATAAATTTAATCCACGGGTTTAGCACATCCATTTTAAAAAAATTTTTATTAGCATTATATCCAAGTGAAAGCTCATTAATTTGACATTGATTTAGCTGAAAACTCTTTACCAAAGAAGCAATATCAAAACAGGGATGATTTAACCCAGAATATTCCCAATCTAAAAAATAATATTTTTTATCCCAGAGCAAATTTTTTTGATGCAAATCATTATGAGAGAAAACTTTGCTTGCGCCATCTTTTTCTAACTTTCTATATAAAGTTAACGCTTTATCAAACAGGAGTTTTTCAGAGGAGCTTTCAAGCAAACTTTGATATAGAACCATTGAATTCGAAAATATATCTATTGAATTCTTCGGGATTAGGAGGCTATGAAGAGAAGAAAGAGAGGCTCCTAAATCATGCAAAGAATTTGGATTTAATTTTTCTTGAGTAAAGTGTGGCTCTGACCCTGAAATGTACTTCCAAATCAAAATGCCTGCTTTGATATCTGAATAGAGAATTCTGGGCGCGAGCTCTAAATGATTAATGCTATGAAGTATATTTATTTCATTTTGTCTATCAACAGCTAGCTGTGAGGCTGCAGCAAGATCAAATCTAATAACTGATTTAATGTTATTAAAAATACATAAGTAAACTTTTGTAATTGGACTTGAGGATAGTTCCTGTTTTAAAACACAGCTTCCTGGCACTGATGCAATTCTTTCAATTACTGATTGCATGATTCTCTTGAAGAGTTTTGTACCACAAACGGTAACCAAAGATGATTAATACAATATAAACTCCAAATAATAATGCTGTTGGCCAAAGATCTCTAGAGATGAATAATAAGATTGAAATTGAATCAATAACAAACCAATATATCCAATTTTCAAGTAATTTTTTTGCAACCATATAGGTTGCCACTACTGCGCCCCAAGTAACTAAAGCATCCCAAAATGGCAAAACTGCATTGGTAAATGATCCAAGCAAAGATCCAGATATTATTGAGAGTATTAAAATTATGGAAACTGTAAGAAAATGCTGGGATTTACTCCAAGTATTTACTATAAAAGGTTTTGAATTACTTAAACCTTTTCTCCATTGTGCCCAACCGTAAAAACCCATCAATACATAAAAAATCTGCAAATATGCCTCCATGTATAAGCCTGCTGAGCGCATAATAAAAAAATACAAGATGGAGCTGATTATTCCAAAAAACCAGCAAAAAATATTTTGTTTAACCGCTAAGACAAGATATAAAATTGCAAAAATGACAGCTGTGATCTCTATCCAATTTTGAGCAAAATAATTAAAAATCATATCTCGCACTAAAACCTACATGTCTTGGATCGCCATGTCGCTCATATAATGTATCTTTAAAGTCAGGGGCTTCATTCCCAAAATAAAAACCTCTTACTGAGTAATATTCATCGAAAACATTTCTAGCCCAAATGGAAAATGTCCAATCCCCAATTAAATAATCAAAATTTATATTTGTTAATGAGTATGATTTAGATTTATTGTTATGCGAATCAGAATAATAAAAGCTGCTTTTACCAACCACATCTATAGATAAAGATGCTCTATCTGTTATGAACCAATTTAATCCAAGTGCATAACTCTTTTCAGGTGCATGCGCTTGAGCTCTTCCCTCAAGATCAAGTCTAGATTTCCAGTTTTTAATTTCAGTTTTAAGCAGGCCGAGTCTTGCAAAATAATGAAGAGATTCATTGGGTTGCATATCAATATTAAGTTCTAATCCCTTGTTTATGCCCTCAGCTGCATTTTGAGTTAAAAATGAAAAGGTGTTAGGGTCAGTTGGATCAACTTGAGTGGATATGAGAACTTGCTGATCTTCCCTATCAGAGTAAAAAATTACTGCTGCAATATCCATCTTCGCATCAAAAAATTGAGAATTTAAACCCACTTCGTAATTTGTTAAAAATTCCGGATCATAATACAAATTAGTATTTTTAGAATCTGGTGCTAGTCCAAGATTCAGGTTAAAGCCTCCCTGATTGAAGCCTCTTGCAACGCTAAAAAAAATATGAGAGTTGCTGTTCAAATTTTTATTTAGAGAGACTTTCCCACCAGAAATTCTGTCTGATGGATTGAATGACTCCCCAAAGGAATCAGAATAATTAGATTCATAATTTTCCCACCTTGCTCCAATGGAAACTTTAATAGATTCATCTATAAAGTAATCTAAATTTCCAAAGAGAGATAAGTTATTAGATGAAAATTTGCTAGAAGATGATGACTGGCTAGCATAAGGGCCAAAAGGATCTGAGGGATCTCCATATATTCCATCATCTTTTTTTAAATTATCCTCATTGACCTCAAAATAGCTAATACCAGCAACCCACTCAATATTTTGATTGACTGCAAAATTTGCCGCATCCGAAACCCATCTAAATTCTTGACTAAAAGTCTCTCTGTCTCTGAGAGTTTCTGAAAAATAATCATAAATATAAGGGGCATGTGAGTTGGGATTGCCCCAATCAGCATCATAACTAATTTCAACATCTGTATCAGTGAGACTAGTCAAACTTTGTAACTCAAATCTATCGAACTGATGGAATAGTTTTATTCCATATGCATTTGTTTTTTGAGAATCCATTCCCGGTCTATCTGAGAGAGTGTTTAAACTCCCGTCTATTGTCCATATATCTGCTGGATCATTTAAATCAATCTGCGTCACTAACAGTTTGAGTGTTGTATCAGAACCAATTTTCCAGTTCATTTTTAGTCTGTAGGTACTTTCATCTTTCTTAGATGTATCTGATTTTCCTGAAAATAAATTCTTTCTAAAACCATCAGAGTAGTCTTTTCTTAACACTAACCTATAGGTTAAGTTTTGATTAAATGCAGACGGTCCTCCAAATGCAATCCCTGCATTAAGAGTTCCGTATGAACCAGAGGTGATTTCAGTTATTCCTTCATATTCTGCAGTTGGTTCTTTTGTTTTTATATAAATTAGGCCAGCTAAAGCATTAGAGCCTATTCTTGATCCTTGAGGTCCTCTGTGTACTTCTATTTGATCAATGTCAAAAGTAGTTGCTATTCCGCCTTGACCAGAATAATCAACATCATCAATTAAAATACCTACAGCTGAATTTGGAGTTCTTTCATAACCAGACCTCTCTCCAATACCTCTGATTTGAAAATGTCGAGCCCTAGAATCACTAGCAGCAAAATTCAAATTTGGAACAAGATAAGATAGATTTTCGAAGTGCTTTACAGGCTGAGATTCAAGAATATTATTTTTAAGAATAACAATACTTGAGTCTTGTTCTATAGACTTAGATTCTCGCCAATTCCCTTTGACAATTATCTCTTCGATATCCTGAGATATTAAATCAATGCTAGAAAAAATAAAAAAAAGTGAGAAAAAAGATTTTTTAATGGTGTGCATGCAATTCCTCCGCCATTATTGTATGGATCAGGTTCAAAGGGTTTCAATAAAGATCTCAGGTTAGAAAAACCACCCCTTTGCAATTAGATTTTATAATATTTGAATTTAGCTTTAAAAGATACAGCTGCTATTCATCACTCAAGTTGTTTTGATAGGTCTCAGTTAACGCCATAACTGAAAATAATGTCAGTAATGAGGCAAAAGCTATATAAACTGATACCCAAAAAATACCATAGTTATTCCATAAGAAGGCTGCAATAGTTGGAGCGAATGCTCCTCCTAATATTGCACCAAACTGATAACCAAGGGTTGCACCTGAGTACCTTACTTCTGTAGAAAATAGCTCAGTGAAAAATGCTGCCTGAGGCCCATACATCATGCCAACAAATATTAAGCCCATAGTAATAGCCAAAACTATTAACCAAAAATTACCAGTATCAACAAGTGGGAATATGGCAAAAGCCCACAAGCCAGTGAATATTGCTCCGGCCATAAATATACCTTTTCTTCCATGTCTGTCAGAGTACGAAGAAAATATAAACTGACTCGGCACCATAATTGCTGATGCAATTAGTACTGCAGCTAACATATCATCTCTTGATATTTCTGCGCTTGATACACCATATGCAAGAAGGAAAGCGATCAAAATGTAAAATGTAACTTGAATTGAGAGAAAAGCTCCCGCAGCTAATGCTATTCGGCTTGGATACTTTTTAATTGCCTTCAATATAGGAGATCGTTGGACCCCTTGATTGCTATCTTCATGACCTTCTCTCATTGCCTGCAGCTCTTTAAAGGCTTTTGTATCCTCTAGATTTAACTGAATATACATACTAATGCCAATCAAAATAGCACTTGCTAGAAATGGTATCCGCCACCCCCAAGAATAAAAAGATTCTTCAGAAACAAGCGAACTTGTAATGATGAATGCAAGATTAGCAAGAATCACACCAACTGGTGCACCTGCTTGAGCAAAAGCTCCATAGTAGCCTCTCTTGTCTGATGGAGCGCTTTCAGTAACTAATAACATGGCTCCACCCCATTGGCCACCAATTGCTAAACCTTGAGCAAATCTTAATGCGGTCAATAAAATTGGGGCAGTCACTCCAATCATTGCATAAGTTGGCAATAGCCCAATCAATGTGGATGAGACACCCATCAAAATTAATGCAATGACTAAAGTTTTTTTTCTTCCAACCCTATCTCCATAATGACCAAAAATAATTCCTCCGATAGGTCTTGCTATAAAACCTGCTGCAAAAGTTAGCAAAGATAGAATGAGTGCAGTTGAAGGAGTTGCTTCACCAAAGAAAGCTGTTGGGAAGATTAATGCTGCAGCTGCTCCGTAAAGGAAAAAGTCATACCATTCTATGCTGGTTCCAGCTAAAGCGGTCAACGCCACTTTTTGCATGTTTGAATTTGAATTATCTTTATTTTCCATCACAACAAAGTATTACAAATGCTGATGAAAGTAAAAGTTTTGAAAGTACATGGTGGGTCTGGGTGGACTCGAACCACCGACCTCACCCTTATCAGGGGTGCGCTCTAACCAAGCTGAGCTACAGACCCAATAAATTGGGAAAAGCGATTATAAACTAAACAATGATCTTGGGAAACTAACGAATGAATTAATCCAGCTTACCTTCATCTCGAAGTTTTTGACGGATTTTTGTAGCACTAATTTCAGTTACCGAGCTGTCAAATACCTCTTCTTCAAATGAGTAACCGACTCCTCGCCCATAGGTAATGTTTACAATATTTGGTACCAACATAATTTCATATTCTTGACCTCTCTGGAAACCATCTTTTAAAAGACCAGCTTCAATATTTTTACAAACTTCATCCCAATCAAAGGGATTATCATCCTGCCCATCTCCTCCAGATGCACCCTGAACATCACGAACCTGGATTGCGACCTGACCTGTTTTTGCAACGCATCGCTTGAAAAGTGCTTGGTGGCCGTCATGCCAAGGCTGCCATCTTCCCAGCATTTGTACTGTTGGTTTTTTCCAATCAAACATCTTTTAAAATCTCCTTAGCTATATCATCGTGATTGTGCTCATTCCATTCAGTAATGTGGAAATCAACCCTGTCAGGATCTTGGAAAAGCTTATTCGTATCTTCGTATCTTCCCTCTTTAATAGTATCCATCCATATTACGATGTCGGCATCAAAATTTTCTCGCGTTTCTTTGGTGGGGCATACAAAATCACAGACAACATATCTTCCATGCAATTTTTCAAAATCTGCAAAGGTCTTCATTCTCATGGATTGTCTTTTTCTTCCTTCATCTGAAAAGTCCCAATCATTTGACATCTTCCTTACTTGATCAGCGTTATACCATGCAGCATTCAACAATGGCACTAACCTCTGTGTTAGGTATGTTTTACCGCTACCAGGTAATCCCATTACTAATATTTTCATTTGAATTTAAGAAATTGATTAATTATTTTTATATTTTGATTTGTAAAGAGTAAAGAGCAAGTAGAAAATAATAGCAAGTGTAAAATACTTTAAAACTGTAGAAAATATTATAAATAAAATATTAGCTCCAAATAACCAGAATGATATTAGTGATAGCCCAAGTTGAATCAAAAAACATGAAATAACTAGCTTTAATAATGTTCTTGAATGCTCGCTTGTAGCAGAAAATGACAATCCAACTGCTTCAATAGGTGATTTATTATTTAACACAATAAATGTTGGCGCAAGAGCAATTCGAACAAATAAATACAAAGAAATTATAACCGCGATAATCACACCAATAATTCCCAGGATTGATGTGAGAAAAACTGTATTAATTACGAGTATGAAATAGAATACCAACCAAACAGCAAGAATGGGTAAAAATTTCTTTAAAGCTTGTAACATAGGCTGATTTGGGGTTTTGGTATTTTGTATAACTGAAAGAAATAATATTGGCAATGCTCCGCTCAAGACAACAAATAATAAATTAGAAAAAATACCAAAAGTGTTGATGGCAGTAGGCATTGATTGAAATGCTTCTTGCAGTTCAGCTTGTGACATACCTACATAAAAGTTTGAAACAACAAATCTTAAAAGAAGATCTAGTTGAACAACGTCCAATGTAATTGCTGGCAAAAATAAAATTAATAAATGTTTCGCATTCTGCAAACAAAATATTAATGAATTAAGTAATTGGTTCATAAAGTCTTCAGATTAAATTGCAAAGAATAATGTTAAATTTTTTAAAGATTAATTTTTTTAAATTTCCTTTTGCCCACTTGATAAATAGCTGAAGTACCAGAAGAGATAATATGTTTTATATCTGTAATTTTCTCTTCATCTATTCTAACAGCGCCTTGCTTAATCATTCTTATTGCCTCAGAAGTACTGCTAGTCATCTCGCAATCTTTCAAGAGATTAGCTAATGGAATTGAGTTTTCTGATAAGACCAAAGATATCTCTTCTATCTCATCTGGAATATTCTTTTTTTGAAATTGATTGATAAAATTTGTTTCAGCAAGATTGGCTGACTCTTCATCGTGAAAACGTGAAATAAGCTCTTTAGCTAACTCAATTTTAATGTCTCTAGGGTTTCTTCCATTCGTTTGATCTGCTTTAAGTTCTGCAATCTCATCAGTGGTTTTAAAGCTTAATAAATCAAACCATCTCCACATTAGCTCATCCGAGATAGACATAATTTTTCCAAACATTTCATTTGGAGCCTCATCAATACCAACATAATTATCTAAAGATTTAGACATTTTATTTTTTCCATCTAAACCCTCAAGGATTGGAACTGTAATAACAACTTGAGGTTCTTGTCCAAATGCTCGTTGCAGTTCCCTGCCAACTAAAAGATTAAATTTTTGGTCGGTGCCTCCCAGCTCAATATCTGCTTTAAGTGCAATAGAATCATTGGCTTGAATCAATGGATATAAGAATTCATGAAGTGCTATGGTTTGGTTGGACTTATATCTTTTACTAAAGTCATCACGCTCAAGCATTCTCGCTAGGTTATATTGAGAGGCAAGTTTGATTATACCTTCTGCGCCAAGCTTATTGCTCCACTCAGAATTAAACCTTACATGCGTAAGTTTTGGATCTAATATCTTGAAAACTTGTTTTTCATATGACTTGGCATTTTCTTTTATTGCCGCCTCATCTAGAGCAGGTCTTGTTTTATTTTTCCCAGAAGGATCTCCAATCATTCCAGTAAAATCGCCTATCAAAAATA
>ERZ651776.5784-NODE-5784-length-10519-cov-23.945413_pt1 | contig 10519 bp, 10 predicted proteins | sample MGYA00514761_ERZ651776 | MGnify/ENA metagenome assembly ERZ651776 | reverse complement strand
TTTAAAAATTCTCTAGATTTACAAGACACATTTAATTTTTTACCTTTAGATAAGGTGTTAATTGAAACTGATAGTCCATTTTTAGCGCCTGTACCAAATAGGGGTAAAAAAAATGAACCATCTTTTATTGATTACACAGCTCAAAAACTGGCAGACATTAAAAAAATTTCTAAATCTGATTTAGTAAATTTTACTACCAGTAATTTTAATAAACTTTTTTTTAATTAGATATTATGAAGTTTATAATTCTTGGTTGTGGAAGTTCAATGGGTGTGCCTCGACCTGATGGTTTTTTTGGAAACTGTGACCCCAAAAATAAAAAAAATTTTAGAACAAGATGTTCGGCATTAATTAAAACTAAAGGAGAAAATATCTTAATTGATACATCGCCTGATTTAAGACAACAACTATTAAGACATAAAATTAAAAAAATTGATAAGGTTTTTTACTCACACATGCATGCAGATCAAACACATGGTATTAATGATTTAAGATCTTTTTTTATCAATAGTCGTAAACAAATAGATATCTTTGCAGATAATGCTACTTCAAAATATTTAACTCATAGCTTTTCTTATTGTTTTAAAAGTTACACAAATGAATATCCTGCAACTTTAAGATTAAACAAGATTAATAATAAAATGTATGTCAAAAATTATAATAAAAAGATATCTGTAAAACCAATTGCCGTTGATCACGGTAATGTGAAATCTACATGCTATATTATTGACAAGAAGTTAGCTTATATAAGTGATATAAGTGATATTTCTATTAAAGATTTTAAGTATTTTAAAAATTTAAAATATTTAATTATTGATTGTCTTTGGTATAACTTTCACCCTTCGCATTTTAATTTAGAAAAATCATTATTTTTTATAAAAAAATTTGAACCTAAAAAAGCAATATTAACAAATCTATCACCTGTATTAGATTATAATGAGTTGAAAAAAAAATTACCAAAAAATGTAGTACCGGCTCATGACGGTTTAACAATAAATTTATAGAATTTCTTCCAATTTTTTTAAAATTTTATTAGACATTGGTGTAGTAAAAGAAGCAAATGTATCAGCAATTTTACCTTCCTTATTTATTAAAATTTTATGAAAATTCCATTTTGGAACTGAAGATTTTCCATATGTATCCTTTGCCCATAAGTATATTGGATGAGCATTATCTCCTTTAACATCATACTTACTAGTGATTGGAAAGGTAATATTGAAATTAGTTTCACAAAAATTTTTAATTTCAGTTTCTGTTCCTGGTTCTTGTCCACCAAATTGATTGCTAGGAACACCAATTACAACTAGTCCTTTATCTTTATAATCATCATATAGTTTTTGAAGGCCATCATATTGTTTTGTAAACCCACATTTGCTAGCAACATTTACCAAGAGTATTGTTTTGTTTTCAAAAATCGAAAGATCTAATTCCTCACCATTGATTGAGTTTATTTTAAAATCAAAAAAAATTTTAGAATTATCTGACATAGTTTTATTAAAAAAAGAGAACATTAATATTAATACATAAATTGATATTTTTTTGTTAAACATTTATTTTTTGGATGACATTAATAAGATTACATATCCAAAAACTGTGGAAAATAAAGAACCTGTTAACACACCAATTTTAACACCATCTATATATTGAGTATTTTCTACAAAAGCTAAGTTACCTACAAATAAACTCATCGTAAAACCAATACCTGTTAAAATAGAAACACCATACAAGCTTAGCCAATTAGAATTATTTGGTGCTTCTGCAAACTTTAATTTAATTGAAACGTAAGAAAAGAACAAAACTCCAATTTGCTTACCAAAAAATAATCCACATAAAATCCCAAGTGGTACTGGTGCCATAAGACTAGATAATGACAAACCTGCTAAATTAACTCCAGCATTCGCAAATGCAAAAAGGGGCATAATTATAAAAGCAACATAAGGTGAAATAGCATGTTCTATTTTTTCAAGTAATGAAAAATCTCTATCTTTCAATCTATGAGGAATAGTTGATGCCAATAAAACACCGGCAATTGTCGCATGTATTCCTGATTTATAGGTAAAAAACCACATGAACAAACCGATAATTAAATATGGAATAAATATTTTTACTGAAAATTTATTTAGAATTAAAAGCAAAATATAACTTAATAAAATAAGACTTAGATAAGGAATACTCAAATCTCCAGAATAAAAGAAAGCAATAATTAAAATTGCACCAAGATCATCAATTATTGCTAAAGCCGTTAAAAAAACTTTCAAAGAAATTGGAACTCTCGATCCTAAAAGTGATAAGATACCAAGTGAGAAAGCTATGTCTGTAGCTGAAGGTATCGCCCAACCATTCATAGTTTCCGAATTTCCCCAATTAATAAAAACATAAAAAAGAGCAGGTACCAACATCCCTCCTACAGCTGCTATGATTGGAAGAAGAGCTTGCTTAATATTAGAAAGCTCACCTTGGATAAATTCTCTTTTTATTTCTAAAGTAACAAAAAAGAAAAAAATTGCCATTAACGCATCATTAATCCAATGATGGACACTTAACTTTAATCCAAATTCGTTAATACCAATAAATAAATATTTTTCTAAACTATGAAAATACAAATCACTAAAATCACTATTGCTTATTAACAAGGCTAAAATAGCTGCAATTAATAAAATTAACCCACTAGCAGCCTCAAGTTTAAAAAACCATTTAAAAGGTTTGGATAAATAATTAATCATAAAAAATTAATATAGGTCTATAATAAAAAGTTTTATATCTTTCAACATCTCAAATAAGCTAAATAATATATTTTCTAAACCTGGAAAAATGTTAATTAAAGGTGTTTTTAAAGTGTCTATTAAAATGATTAATGCCACAAAAGATATAATGAAAACAAATATATAAGAAAAAAATTTACTACTTGTATTTTTTGTTTTATTTTTCGAAGGGATTTGTTTGTCAGCAATTTTGTCTAAATCTTTTTTGTCTTTAGTATCAATTTTACTGTGAGATGAAGATTTTTTTACTTCATTTGTTCGCTCTATTTTTTTATCGACAATTTCAGGTTTATCTTCATTATTAATAATATCTTCTTTTAAAGACAATGGTTCTAAATTTTTATCCTCTATTTTATAAAACCAGACATGATCACACGAACCACACTTCAAATCTCGCCCTTCAACAGGAATTAAGGAAGTATTAATTTTAAATCGCTTATTGCAATTAGGGCAGTTAATAATCATGTTTATTTATATATCAGATTTTTAACAAATTTCTTTTAATTTTGATCCATTTATACTTTGAAAAAATCTATATCTACTGTATTAGTACCTCATCGGAGTGTAGCGCAGCCTGGTAGCGCATCTGGTTTGGGACCAGAGGGTCGCAGGTTCGAATCCTGCCACTCCGACCATCATTATGAGTAAAGCTATAATCTATATACCTAATAAAAATCCAATGCAGTCCGGTACTGCAAAAAAAGATAAATGGATATTAGAATTTATAACTAAAGATCCAACTAAAAATCCTTTAATGGGTTGGGAAAGTTCTTCGGACACATTGACTGAACTAAAATTAGAATTTTCATCAAAAGAATTAGCAATCAATTATGCAAAAAAGAAAAAAATAGATTTTGAGATAATTGAACCAAAAAAAAGAAAAACTGTAAAAAAGTCATACGCAGATAATTTTTTAAAATAGACGATGTTCAGATTCTTTAAATTAAAAAAATGGTTTTTATGGTCTTGGTTAGGATCGCTAATAATTTTAACATCACTATGGGTTCAAGTTAAAATTGATGTAAAAATAAATGAATGGTTTGGTGTTTTTTATGATATGATTCAAAAAGCCCTTGCAACACCTAATGCAATAACGATTGAAGAATATTGGGCTACTTTATATTCGTTTATTACACTAGCAGGTATTTACATTGCTCTTTATGTTCTTATTATTTTTTTTACTTCACACTATTTATTTAGATGGAGAGCTTCCATGGTTGAGTGGTACCATACAGTCTACGATAAAGCTGGTAAAATTGAAGGTGCATCACAGAGGGTTCAGGAAGACACTATTAAATTCACTCGTTATATGGAAGACCTTGGTACTTCATTTATTGAGTCTGTAATGCTTTTAATTCAATTCATTCCTATATTATTAGGATTATCGATAGGAATACCAATTTTCTTTTTTGGAGATTGGCAATATGGATTAATTACCGGTGCTCTTTTGTGGACTATTTGTGGGACTATATTTTTAATAGGATTAGGATGGTTGTTAAGACTTGTTGGTATTGAATATGATGTACAAAAAAAAGAAGCCGCATATAGAAAAATATTAGTTATAGCCGAGGATGATGGCAACATAAGGCCAAAAACAATCGATGAATTATTTGAAGAAGTTCGATCAATTCATTATTTAAAATATTTAAGATACCTTTATTTTAATATAGGGAGAATGGCTTATCTGCAGGCCAATGTATTATCTGCCTATGTTTTTTTAGCTCCAGCTATTGTAGCGGGTGTAATTACATTAGGAGTTATGCAGCAAATTATTAGAGCTTTTAGTAGAGTTGAAGGGTCTATGCAATATCTAATAAAAGTTTGGCCGACAATAATTGAATTAGCTAGTGTTTATAAAAGATTAAGAGAATTTGAGTCAAAAATAAATGAAGATAAATTTGTTGATGAAAAAATTTAATGGCAATTGATAAAAAATTTATTAATCAATTTGTGAATGTTACACAAAAAGCAGCTTTAGCTTCTTCATATTTTATAGGAAAAAAAGATAAGATAGCGGCAGACAAGGCCGCTGTAGACGCAATGAGAATTGAGCTAAATAAAATTGAAATGACTGGTAAAGTTGTTATTGGAGAAGGAACTCTTGATGAAGCTCCTATGCTTTATACTGGTGAAGTTTTGGGTAATAAAAATGGTCCAATATTTGATATTGCAGTAGATCCCGTTGAAGGAACTAATTTTGTTGCTAATAATTTACCAGGAGGAATAGCAGTTTTAGCTGTTGGTGAAAAAGGTAATTTGTTTAATGCACCAGAAACTTACATGGATAAAATAGCTACAGGAAAAATTGACAATGGTTTAATTGATCTTGATTATCCATTAGAAAAAAATATTAAAAATTTATCTGAATTTAATAATAAGCCATTTTCTTCAATTACCGTATGTATACTTGATAGACCTAGACATAAAAAAATTATCGATAATCTTAAGGATTTAAATGTAAAGATTAAACTTATTACTGATGGTGATGTACTAGGTGCATTATTTGTTTCGGATCCTAAATACAATGTTGATATGTTCATAGGCATAGGTGGAGGTCCAGAAGGTGTTCTAGCAGCGTGCGCGCTTGACTCTTATGAATGTCATTTTCAAGGAAGATTTATTTTTGATAATGAAAAAGATATAATTGAAGCTAAATCAATGGGTATAACTGATTTAAACAAAAAGTATGAATTAAATGAAATTGTTAAAGGAGATTCTCTTTTTTGTGCTTCGGGTATAACCAATAGTGAAGTTTTAAAAGGTATTGTAATTGAAGAAGATAAATTTATAAGTGAAACATTAGTTACCCACAAAAAATCTAATCTTCAAAAGATAGTTAAAAATATTAATAAAATAAATGAATGATTTCTATTTCCGGAAAAATATGGAAACAATCAAAAGTTAATAAAAATCTAATTGAAAAAGTAAAACAAGATCATGGTCTTGGAAATATTTTATCTCAGTTAATAATTTCACGAAATTATGATGCCTCAGAAATATATGGGATCAATAATTTACAAAAATTGACAAACATATTTAAAGATGATTGTGATTATAAAAAAGCCACTAAAATGCTTTTATATTGTATTAAAAATAATGAAAATATTTGTATTTTAGGTGATTATGATGTCGATGGAGCTTGCTCAACATCTTTGTTAGTAAGATATTTTAATCATATTAATCAAAAACATTTTTTTTATATCCCTGATAGAATTAATGATGGTTATGGTGCTAGTAAAAAACTTTTTAAAAAATTAATTTTAAAAAAACCTAAATTAGTAATAATGGTTGATTGTGGATCAACTTCAAATGAGGCAATTCAATATCTAAACGAACATAATGTTAAATCAATAATAATTGATCATCATGAAATTAATAAACCATACCCAAAATCAGATGCTGTTATAAATCCAAAAAAAAAAATTACTAATAAAGAGGACAAACTTTTATGTGCTACAGCTTTAACGTATTTTTTTTTAGATAATTTTATTAAAAAAATGAATTCAGATTTTAAATTATCTAATTATTTGATCTATGTATTGCTTGCGACGGTTTGTGATGTGATGCCATTGAGAAAAATTAATAAAATAATAGCACATAATACTTTAAAAAATTTTAACTTAAAAAATAATACAGCACTAAGTTTTATATTTGATCAACATAATATTAAAAGGGAAATAACAGTTGAAGATTTAGGCTTTTTGATTGGTCCAATTATTAATGCTGGCGGTAGACTTAATTACTCAAAATATGGTGTTGAATTATTATCTTCAGATGATCATGAAATTATTAAAGATAGATCTCTTAAATTAATTAATCTTAATAATAAAAGAAAAAAAATTGAACAAAATATTCTAAATGAAATAGATTTTGAGAAGATTAAAAGCGAAGATAAAAATGTTATAGTCTATTATAGAAATAACTTAAATGAGGGACTAATTGGTATTATTGCCTCTAGATTAAAAGATTATTTTAACAAACCTTCAATCGTTATTACCAATTCTAATAATATATTAAAAGCATCTGCAAGATCTACAACAACATATAATATAGGTCAGTTGATAAAATTGTTAATCGAAAAAAAAATTATTGAAAAAGGAGGTGGTCATAATATGGCTGCAGGATTTACAATTAAAAAGGATAATATAAATCTCTTAGATGATTTTATTCAAAAAGATTTTTTAAAAAAAAATTCAAGCGAAAAAAATACAAATACTTATGATGGAGAAATATCTACATCTGCAATTAACTTAATATTTATGAATGAGATTAATAAATTAGGTCCATTTGGAAATTTTAATCATCTACCTTTTTTCTTAATTAGAAATGTAAAAATTATTAAAACTCATATAATTAACAAAAAACATGTATCTGCTATAATCAAGTCCGATAAAGGATTATCTTTAAAAACTATTAGCTTTAACTGCTCAAATAATGAAATCGGCAAATATTTGTTAACTTATAAAAAAAAGATTAATATTATTGCTCAAATTCATGAAAATAATTGGAATAATAAAAAAACAATTCAATTAAATATTAGGGATTTAATTCTTTAGTTTAATATGTCTTGAATTAAAGTTACTTTTAAAATAAAAGACCGAACTATGGTCCCTTCGTCTATCGGTTAGGACAGCTGGTTTTCATCCTGCAAAGGGGGGTTCGATTCCCCCAGGGACCGCCAAAACTATGGTTTATTATGTATATATGCTGAAATGCATAAGTGAAAATATCAATAAAACCTATGTCGGTTATACAAATAATTTAATTTTAAGATTAAACAAACATAATTCAGGTAAAGGTGCGAAGTCTACACGTGGATTAAAGTGGGAAATTATTTATAAAAAAAAATTTAATTTAAAAAGTAAAGCAATGTCGTATGAATATAAGTTAAAAAAAGATAGATTAAAAAGAAGTATATTTTTAAAAAATTCTAATGAATAAAATTTCAATAATCTTACCTTACAAAGAAAATTTTTCACCGACTTATGCGGGAGCTGTGTCATTGCATGTTGAACATATATCTCAGAACAGCATTTATAAAAAAAATATTCAAGTTTTTGGAAATACAAAATATAAAAAAAAGTTTAAATCTAATTATACAAATATAACATTTAATCGATTATTTTTGTCTAGTAATCAAAAAAAATATATTAAAAACTTTATTGAGATTGAAAAATTTAATCCATCTTCTTTAATCGAGATACACAATAGACCTTTATATTTAAAACAGTTAACTGAAAAATTAAATCGTAAATTTGTTTTTCATTACCATAATGATCCATTAACAATGAATGGCTCAAGGTTACCCAAGGAAAGAATTTTTATGATTAATAATTGTGTAAAAATAATCTTTTGTAGTAATTGGGTTAAAAAAAGATTTTTACAAAATATCAATGAAAATTATATAAATGAAAATAAGTTTATAATAATTAATCATTCAATAAACAAAAAAAAAATTAATTTTACTAAAAAAAAGAAAATAATTACTTTTGTAGGAAGATTAAATTCTGCCAAGGGATATGATTTATTTGGTAAATCAATAATCAGAATTCTTGATAAACATAAAAATTGGTATGCTCATGTAGCAGGAGATGAACCAAGAGAAAAACTTGATTTTCACCATGACAGATTAATTAAACATGGTTTTATTAATCATGATGAGATTTTAAAATTATATGAAAAATCAAGTATAGCAGTTACTTGTTCCAGGTGGGAAGAGCCTTTTGGAAGAACAAGTTTAGAAGCTTCATCTAGAGGCTGTGCTGTAATAGTAAGTAATAAGGGTGGACTAAGCGAAACTGTTACTAATGCTGTTAAATTAAGAGAGCTTAATCAAAGAGAGCTCTATAAAGAAATTAACAATCTAATTAATAAAAAAAAAACTAGAATAAATCTTCAAAAATTATCTTATAAAAACTTTTATTTGGATCATAAATATATTTCAAATATTACTGATAGCTATAGATCAGATATTCTTAGTGAACTTTCAGTTAATAAAAAAAACTTAAAAATTGTTCATATAACTAATTTTAATCATAGATATGATGGAAGATTATTTTATAATACAAGTAAAAGATTAAACAATGGTTTGATATCATTAAATCATGCGGTTTTAGAAATTAGTGATCGAGATGAAACTCATTATAATAAATCTTTAAATGATTTAAATGGAGAGAAAAAATTAAATCAAAAACTGATTAATATCTGTAAAAACTTTAAACCAGATTTAATTTTATTAGGTCATGCTGACAAGATCAGATTGAAAACTTTAGAAAAGATTAAATTTGATTTTCCTAAAATTAAAATTTCTCAATGGTTTCTTGACCCTGTAACTAAAAATGGCCCAGATTATGATAAAAATAAAGCAAGACTTTTAGATAAATTTTCAATATTAGATGCAACTTTTACAACCACACATCCAGATGAAATTGATTTTATTAAAAATAAAGAAAAAATTTTTTTTATTCCTAATCCTGTTGATAGATCCATTGACAACCTAAATATTTCAAAAAATAAAACTCATCAATTTGATATTTTTTTTGCTTTAAGTCACGGTGTACATAGAGGGATTCTCAAAAAGGGAAAGTTTGATGAACGTACTAAAATTCTTAATTTGATTAAAATTAATAAAAATATCAAAACTAATTTTTTTGGATTTAAAAACAAACAACCTATTTGGTCAGGTAATTTTTTAAATGAATTATCAAAATGTAAATTAGGTTTAAATCTAAGTAGGGGCAAGCCTGTTAAATATTACAGTAGTGATAGAATTGCTCAATTTATGGGAAATGGTATTCCAACACTTATTGATTATAACACTAAATATAAAGATTTTTTTACCAATGATGAAGCAATTTTTTATAAAAATAACAATGAACTGATTAAAAAAATATTGTTTTACAAAGATAAACCAAAATTATTAGCAAAGATTGGTAATAATGGTAAAAAGAAATATCACAAATATTTTAATAATAAATTAATCTGTAACTTTATGATTAATAAAAATTTTAATATTAATTATAAAAAAAAATTCTTTTGGGAAAAATAATGTTTTTGATATTAAAATTTAATTTTATTTAAAGCATTGTTCTTAAATAAATTAGCTTCTTTTATGTATCTTCGAACCATTTCTGTTGATTTATGACCAGTCATCGCCATTATACTTCTTTCTTCTGCTCCAGATTCAGCTGCAGAAGTTGCAAAACCTGATCTCAAGCTGTGTCCAGAGTAATTTCTGCTTTCGATACCCGCTATCTTTAAATAATCTTTTATAAGTAATGCTACTGTTTGATCACTTAATCTATTATCTGATAGTTTTGATCCTTTGGTAAACCTTCTAAATAAAGGTCCAGAATTTATTTTTGATATTTCTATCCATTTACGTATTGAAACTACTGGGCAATAATGTGAATTGTCAAAGTAGGGGAGTCCTTTTACGGAGCCCTCTCCAAATTGGTCTGTTTTAGATCTTTTAAGGCTAATCTTAAGACCCTCTTCTACGAAATCAAGATCTTCATAGTCGAGTGAAACTATTTCATTTCTTCTAAATCCACCTGAAAATCCAATTAGGATAATGGACCTGTCTCTTATTTTCTTAATTTCTTTAATTTTTTCTTTATCTATTACATTAATAATATTTTTTAAATTATTGATTAATAATGGTTTTTTACCTTTTTGTATGCTTCCTTTTCTTCTTTTAATCCCCATTATGTTTTCAATAATTGATGGGTGTTTTGTATCTAAATAATGACCCTTAA
>ERZ651776.5781-NODE-5781-length-10521-cov-4.283991_pt1 | contig 10521 bp, 14 predicted proteins | sample MGYA00514761_ERZ651776 | MGnify/ENA metagenome assembly ERZ651776 | reverse complement strand
TTTTTCTCAAAATCCTAAAATCCTTATTCCCCCAGCCGCATTACAATAAAAAGGCAAAAAGCTCAGGTAAAAGGGCATGAAGATGCCTTCCGTCTTGGCGCCATTCTGTGTGAACGTCCGCCTCTCCGTTTTACCCGCTCGCCGAAGTGAGTTCCTCGAGGTAATTCGCAGCGATCAGAGACAAACATTGAAGGAGGAGGAGGGCAGCCTACAATTCCTTGTTATGGAGGATGTGAACGACTCAAACACTTTCTACTTCCACGAGGAGTATGTAGATGAGGCAGCGTTCAAAGCCCATTGCTCTGCGCCTCACTTCCAGCCTTGGCAGGACTTCACAGCGACATCGCCATCACCGTTCCGTAACCCGATCGAGGTGAATACATTTATCGCTAGGGGAGAGAGAACGTTTGTTACTAAAATTGAGCGGAGCGCAGTGACAGCCGACTTCAACGAGATGGAGAAATACTGTGTGTGGGTGAATCTGTTCCCACGTGAAGAGATTGAAATTAAAACGGCGTTCAACGACTGCATCGCCCGAAATAAGCTCGGTACTGACACCATGGAGCCGCTGGCAAGGCAGTACACCTGGGGAGAAGTTAGCACTACATTTCCAAGGAAATTTGCGTTCTTCGAGGTCTATGATGGGAAGGGGGGCTTTGATGCTCACACAGGGGCAACTCACTTTGCGGAGTGGGAAGAGTTTGCCTCGCAGAGCCCTTCTCCATTCGCGAGCGACCCGGAGGTTTTTTTTGCACGCGTGATCTGAGTGAGGTAGATTCGGGTGGTTAAGGGTAGATTCAATAGGACAGAGTTGTTCACGAAAGCATTGAATTTGTGTGTTCTAATATATTCTTCTCAAAATTACGTCAATGCACAGTCAATCTATTCCTCCTAAAAAATCTTCTTTAAAATTACTCCAATGCCCCAATTAGTTCCTTCTTTTTCTTCTCGAGAATCGCCATATCAACCTTTTTCTTCGTTGGAAGGGCGTCCTGAGGGGAGATTGCTGACAACTCAATTACCCCTTCCTCGCTGCCCTCTTCTCCGACCCCCTCCTCGACTCTCCTCCGTTTCTCTTCCTTCCGTTCCTCTTCCAACACCACCCCATCTTCCTCGTCGTGAAGACCAAAATATGCCCCTGAGAGAGTTTTATGTAATGTTCCGCGTGTAGCCTTCCGCTTCACTGCCTTTGCCGCCTCTCTGTTTTTCGCGATTTTATTGCTTATAACGTTAGTTTTGGTGCTCTATTGTTTTAGGCGCTTTTAGGCGCTTTCAGGCGCTTTCAGGCGCTTTCAGGCGCTTTCAGGCGCTTTTAGGCGCTTTTAGTGCACTCACCTTAAAAATAGTTCCTTGACCCCAGGCAATTCTCTTGCCCTCCCAAAATATTTATACCCCCCACCACCCATTAGCACGTTTCCCCGTTCTGATTCTTCTGCCGCGCTGCGGCGCTCGGCTTCTTTCTCGATCTTGAAGTGGTCCGCGCCGCCGAGCTCCTTGATTCTTTTGTTCCAGTGATATTTTTCTCGAAGCAATTTGTTTATCCTGTCGTTCAATTCCCTGACCTCCTCCTCCGGAAGCCCCTCGTTCTGGATTTTGCTCACCCCGGTCGTGATCTCTCTTATTATATCCTTCCGCCAATATTCAGCTTCGGCGACGTTGCTAACCAACGAAGAAAGATACGGTCTCTTCTCTCCCTTTAGGCGTGAACCAACGGAGGTGCCTGAGCGTAGGGAGGCATCGTGCCCAGCTTTCATCACATTCCATTTGTTCAGCATTGCCATAGCTTTCTCTTCTGGCCGAGCCATGGTAGCGGGTTACGTTTTGAGGGTGTATTTGTGTGGTAGAGGTAGAGTGGGTTGGTTGGGAGGCCAAAGACGATGAAGAGAGTAGGTTTATTTGTTCGTTTCAGGGACTAAAAATGATTGGTGTGTATCCTTTCCTAGGTGTAGTACGGAGCGACGGTATGTGATTTGCTTTTTTTTTATTATTTACCACACTAAAAACTTTGTCATCCCGAATGAGTTTTTCCTGGTGAGACAGAGCCACCCCTCTCCCATTCACTCAAATAGCGACGTCTGAAAGCCACCAAACGTACCTCTTTTTGTCCTCGGATCGCCCAAGACAACGCCACATTTTTTTGCAAGTTTCGTTATGGCCTTCTCTCTTCCTCATAATCTGTCACGAGCTTCACAAATTGCTATCATCCCCTCCATCCGTGCCGCATTGCTTCGATCAAATGCACGGGACTTTGGAAGGCGACAATGCGGTGTGCTGATATCTAACCGCCCACTATCCTCGACGGCTCCTGGTGTAACAGATGTGGGAAATGCACCCACAGCTATGAAAATGAAAACCCAGCGGAAAAAGAGTGACGACCGACGGACAAAACCGGTTATTATTGACGAAAGTATCCACCCTATTGAACATTTATTGAAGGAGTTTCGGGAAGGTGAGATTAGCGCTCGGAATGAATGCAGGGGGGAAGATGCTCAGGCAACTCACTTATTTTTGTTGTGTTCATAATATTTGCAGACTCTGCCACAGCTGGAGATAACTACATTCCCGTTGGAAGGGGGTGGTCAGTGAAAGAGCTTCGACTGAAGAGTTTTGATGATTTGCACCGTTTGTGGTTTTTGCTATACAAAGAGGTGAGAAATATTGTTTAGGGGATTTGCACCAAAAAAAGCAGCGCAGATGAAGAGTAACAAACGGATGTTGCCGAGATCAAAGCATATATGCATTCACTAACGTACACGTTCACGTTCACGTACATGATTTCTCAGAGAAATGTGCTAAATACTGAAGAGATGGCTATTATATCACGGGGGGGTGACGTCGCATCAGAAATGAAGGGGCGGAATCGGAAGAGAATGGTCAGGAAGAGGTGAGATTTTCAGAGTTTTGTTTAGTCGTTGCGATACATTTGAATGTGGGATAAAAACTTTATAAAACTAACTCAACCTCGTGCAGCATGGGTGCAATTAAAAGAGTTTTGGAGGAGAGGAGAAAGGCGGCTGAGGAAGAAGAGGGCGCAGAGGAAGAGGAGGGCGCAGAGGAGGAGGCCACAGGAAAAGAGGATGCCAAACTGTAGAAATGAGGTTAAATGAATGACTTTTTTTTCGGAATGTTTTTTCCCGTCATCAGTCGTTGACATTTTTGAATTTAAGCGATACGCTATCACCCTCCTCTCTCCCTGTCATCCTTCCCCTGATTCCCCTCTCAACCGCCCGGAGATCCCAGTCCCCGACCTCAATATCAACATCATCAAACCCTATCAAAATCGTTTTTCCCGGAATTATTTTTGGAACGCTCTCACTGTTGATGGACGATATCGCGTGTACTTCGATAGATGTCTGGGGCGGATCGTATGAAGAGACAACAACTGTGTGCGAAGGTCCCCCGACAATCGCAAAATCGATCTTCCTCTCTACTGGACGAGACGTCTCAATGAATGCTTCGTTGAGTTTTCCTCCTGAATCCGAAGAATATTGCGAACCGCGCTTGAATTGTAGCCCAAGGCGATGTGAGCAAGAAAAGGATATTGTGAAAATTGTAGCTCTGGTTCTTTGCGCTTTCTGCGTCGGTGTAAATGTCAATGTCGGCGTCAGCATCTGTGTCGGGGTCTGCGTCTGCGTCTGCGTAGATGTTGGCGTCTTGGCTGTTGTTGATTGTGTGTCCTCTTTCGCTGCTGCAAGCGCAGCTAAATTGCCCTTACCCCCTTTGACGCAATCCTTCAGCAACTTTCTTTGTCGTTGTGATATCTTCAACTTATTTCGTAGAACATCGATAACCTTTTCCGTTTCTATCCGCCTACTCCTCTCCTTCCTCTCTCCATCCCCCGCTTTGCGTGCCTCCTCTTCGCTGAGATAAAGTCGATCGGTGAGGAGAGCCACAGCATTTTGGAGCTCGAAGAGAAGTACGGACGGAGACGCAACGTCGTCTCCAGAATCTGCAGAGTCTGCCTGTCTACAGCCTACAAGCACGATCTTTTCAATTCCTTTCTCCAGCTCGAGAAACTTTGCCTCGGCGGTCTCTCTCTTCGTCTTCTCCTCCTCCCTTTCCTTTCTCGACTGTTGTACCTCCTTCGTGAGCATCTCAACTTGCAAACGCAGAGAGGTGGCTTCAGATTGCTGAGTGGAGGCTTCAGATTGCAGAGTGGCGACTTCAGATTGCAGAGTGGCGACTTCGGATTGCAGAGTGGCGACTTCAGATCGTAGTTTCGAGGCGGGATCGTATCCTTTGATGTTGTTGTACTTGGTAGTATTGTTTGTGTTGGCAGTGGTGGCGTTGGCAAGGCTGCCGTCAATACTACTGCTTTTTTCTCCATTGCTTTTGACTTCACCCTCGAGCGCAGGTATAGGAGAGCGTTGATTAGGCGAATATGGTGAACGTTGTGGTAGGGAGGGTCGCTGCCGTTGACTCCTCCCGAAAGAAGACCCAGTGGGTTTATAGGCTCTTTTTGGTTCCAAAGTCAAAAACCCAGCAACCCCTTCTGCATTAATGTTGCTATCCCTGGCTTTCTCCTTAGCCCAATTCAACAAAGATTCGGGTGTTTCGAGTGTTGATGTAAATGATGCAAGCCTGTCGTGAAGCTTCTTGGGGTTGAGGACAGGACTACGGTCTCTACTCTTTTTGGGAGTCATGAAGTGAGAATCATCCTCATCGTTTGACGAAGAATCGTCGTCAAAAAGGGACATTTTGGCAGACGCACGCCGCGTAATTTTCTCTCGCGGGCCAATTTTTTTGTCCTGGGATAGATGAATCTGAGCTAATAAAGAGGTGGTGTGTGTGTGACCGTCTTCCGAAAAAAGAACGACATCCAATCTCTCATTTAAAGGTTCTCTCGTCTATTTAACCACAATATCCAGAGAACATCTTCAAAGAGAGCTGAACAGCCAAGACTTTTCCCCTGCAGAAGAAATACCTACAAACCCTTCTTGGTGGTCTTCGTCCCTCCCGTTATGGTTGGCGTCCAGTCCCAGAGTCTCACTTCTAACTATGCTCTGTGCATTGCTAGCATCGTGAAGCAACTGATTCATTCGTATGAGAACAACGAGCAACTGAATTTTACGAAGCTAAAGTCCAAGGCATCAGAGAAGTACAAAATCAAAGGTATTCCCAAGATTACAGATGTGATTGCAGCCATCCCTGCGAGTCACAGGAAGCAGCTCCTCCCGTACCTGCGCGCAAAGCCCGTTCGGACAGCTTCTGGAGTGGCTGTTGTTGCCGTGATGTCTAAGGTGAGTGATGCATTTTTCTGTTTCAGGCTCATGAACCATTAAAGCCCATTAGCAAGTCCATTAGCAAGGCCATTAGCTAACCCGTAGCTAACCGACCCAAAATTGAAACTTGAAACTTGAAACTGGACGAAACTCGGATTTAAAAGCCTCACCGCTGCCCACATATTGCACTGACAAAGAATGTGTGCGTGTACTGTCCCGGTGGTCCGGACAGCGACTTTGAATATTCGACTCAGGCTTACACTGGTTACGAACCTACGAGCATGAGAGCGATCCGTGCCCGCTACGATCCCTATGCGCAAACGTTGGGGCGAGTTACGCAGCTGAAGGCCCTGGGCCACGCAGTGGATAAGGTGGAGTTCATTGTAATGGGTGGAACCTTCATGTCCCTGGATAGCAGTTACAAGGACTTTTTCATCCGCAATTTGCATGACGCTCTTAGCGGTCGTCGCAGCAAGAGCGTGGAGGAGGCTGTCTACTTTGGTGAACAGGCTGCGACGAAGTGTATTGGGATTACGATCGAGACGCGGCCCGACTACTGCTTGCGCCCCCACCTCAATGAGATGCTTTCCTACGGATGCACAAGAATAGAAATTGGAGTGCAATCGATCTATGAGTCCGTCGCCCGCGAGACGAACCGAGGACATACTGTTGCGGCCGTTTCAAACTCGTTTCATCTGGCGAAAGACTGCGGTTTCAAGGTTGTGAGTCACATGATGCCTGACCTGCCAAATTGTGGCTTTGAGCGAGATTTGGAGGGGTTCAGGGAATATTTCGAGAACCCCCTTTTCAGGAGCGACGGTCTGAAGCTGTATCCGACTCTCGTGATTCGTGGGACTGGTCTGTACGAATTATGGAAGACGGGGCGCTATGTTAATTATACCCCCGAGGAGCTGGTCGAACTGATCAGTAGTGTGATGGGCATGGTTCCGCCTTGGACTCGTGTGTACCGCATACAGCGAGATATTCCTATGCCTCTTGTGAGCTCTGGAGTCGAGCACGGTAACTTGAGAGAGCTTGCTTTGGCTAGAATGAAGGATTTGGATATCCCATGCAAGGATATTCGAACAAGGGAAGTTGGAATGAAGCAGATTCACGAAAAGGTGGTTCCAGATAACGTGGAGCTCGTACGTCGGGATTACGTCGCGAACGGCGGCTGGGAGACCTTCTTGTCGTATGAGGACCCCCAAGGTGACATTTTGATTGGACTTCTCCGGCTTCGGAAGGCCAGCAATGTGAATTTCCGCCCTGAAATGAAGGGGAAGAAATGTAGTCTGGTGAGAGAGTTGCACGTGTACGGTACAGCAGTGGAAGTCAGCGGCCGAGATCCTACGAAATTCCAACACCAGGGATACGGAATGCTTCTGATGGAAGAAGCAGAGAGAATTGCTCGAGTGGAGCACGGAACCGAGAAGATTCTTGTCATCAGCGGTGTCGGGACAAGACATTATTACCGCAAAATGGGGTATTATTTGGATGGTGTCTACATGTCTAAGGATTTGAATCCTTTGTCAGACAGCGACGATGATGACGATGATGACGATGATGACGATGATGACGATGATGACGATGATGACGATGAAGAGAATGACGATGTTAAGAGCATGCTTGAACAGTAGAAATGAAGACCTGGTTTTGCCATGATTAGTTTTTACACTTATTCCTTGTTCGCGTTCACATTTCGCGTTCGCGTTTGCGATAGTTCCTCTCGAGCCGTCGGTTTTTATTGATCTTTTGGGTGCATTTTTATGTTTTAAGAGCTGTGAGCTCGAGAGCTGCTCAGCTTGTCAGTGACATAACAGAATAAGAGACAATTAAGTCTTAATTTGCCTGATATACCTATTTTCGCTCGACCATATGCGATTTAACCTCGTTGAGGTGGAATTTCAACAAAAATTTTGACGACAGAACCCACTGAAGCCTCTTCCCTGTCCAGCTGGCAACTCCAACTCCATCTGTCCCCCCCCCCTAGTTCACTACCTTTCCCATGGAGGTCATTCCGAAGCATAATAGGGGATCGTATAAGAACAAGCTTCCAAAAGTGACAGCGAGTGAGAGCCTGCAACGCTCCACTACAAACAAGTACATCAATGATCACAGCAGAAGCCGCATCACAAAGTACAGCCAACAGGCAAGAGAATTTGAAAAGAGTGTTCAACAAAGTAAAGGTGGCAAAGGCGGTCGACAGCGTAGTCGTAGCAAAGATAGCAACACGAGTAGTAACACAAACAACAACTTCTTTGGTGACGACTTTGATGATGACTATGACAATGATAACGACAACAACAACAATAGTCTCAGAAGACGATCCAGGTCACAGTCTTCCATTGCTGGTGCTGGTAATAACAAATCAAAACAAAACTTAAGCCAGCCGTCGCAAATCCGACAGTGGACAAAGAACAAGTCAGATCGTCATAGATCTGCAACGAAGCGTCGTGGATCAATCCTTGCCGGTCTCAAGCAAGGACGGCTCGGCAACAATCTCTCCATGGCACCGGATGGGGAGCAAGGTCGATGGGTACGTGTGTATGAGAGCAAAGTTGCCAAAATTTACGAACACCACAGGTGCCGCATGAGCAAGAAGATGAAATTGGCAAAGGGTGGGAGCTATTTTGACGAAAACAAAGGCCCCGAAGATATCGACACAGACACGACTGTGAGGGAGTACAACGAGATTCAGAACAAAATTGGGGCCCAACACCACGTGAATACTGCGTTCAATAACTCACGATTTTCCGCTCCGGCCAGTGACTCCAACCAGATCCTACACGCTGAGACCGCCCACCACAGCAAAATCGATTTTGTCCCGAAATTTACCGAGCCCCAACGGTGGAGTTCTACGCTTGGACGCAACAAACTGTGCGAAGAATGCTCTGAACACTGCAGTGTTGATGGCCGGACCGTTTATGCCTGCAAGTACTGCAGCACTATCTGGCATGTCGACTGTCTTTATGCCAGGGATAAATCTTTTCTCCCACCAAACAACCCCAATAACTATGCCTGTGATGAGTGCAAGGCGGAAATTCGGTTTTCGAAGAAAGAGTACGAGCAGCAGGTGAGGAAGGGATGTGCTGATGAAGTTTTAGCTACGGCAAATGGCGATCAGCGAACCGTCGACGATAACGAACGAAGCAGTGATTATGGTTGTGGGCTCTCTTTGCAGCTCTTCACTAAAGCAATTATTCCTTCCACCCCAACCTAACCCTAACAACCTTCCCCCCGAATGCAAAAATAGAAACTGCAAATTTACCAACAGCACCTCGAAAATTACTATGCATCCCTAGTTGCTGCCAAGTGGCGGCAAGTCGTCGCTCGAAATAGATACTTTACAATGCGTCGGTTTCTGGTGCGACTTCAGGCCATGGCTCGTGCATTCAAGCTACGACACGCTTTCAGAATGCACAGGCGCTCGTTCCCTAGGCCCTTGAAAGTGAAGCTAGTGCGAGGTTCTAACTTTCCGGTGGCGGACTGGGACAATAAGAAGGCCGATCCGTACGTTATTCTCACTGTTCTTGACGAGAAGGAAAAACAGATCTGGCGCTTTGACAGCAACTGTGTTTATGACAGCCTCAATCCAGTTTTTGATCAGACTTTTCTTATTCCTGGGTGCCCAGGAGCGACCACGCTGGTACTCACTTGCATTGATAAGGACGAACTCCGTGATCAATTCTTGGGCCAGGCCTACATCAATCTCTGTCCTCGTCCGACAAATGAAATTTTCCGATTTGGTGGAAAGTTTAAATGCGAGCTAGACGAGCTCTTCTACATGCCCCTGGAGAGCAGCGGCGCTGATCAGCGAATGGATTTCAGTGATATTCTGCCAAGCGGGACCGTCGAGGTCGAGATTGAGCCGATGGATGGTGTCATCAGCTTTTGTGGCGCTCTCATTGGACCGCCACTTGATGACGAAGCGACCTTTGCCAGCTTCAAGCAGGTGGAGATAAAAAAGAGCAGGAAGTGTTGGTGTGTCTTGGCCGATCATAAACTTTATCTCTACACAAGCTTTGGCGCACCGCACGTCAAGTTGGAGATCGACCTGAAGACATCTGTAGTTGAGATCAAGACGAAGGAGAGGAACATGCCATTTACTGTAACGGCAAAGAATGGGGCTGAATACACCTTTGTCTGCCAGAAGTTGGGAGAGAGAGATAGGTGGAGGATGGCTTTGGAGTGCAGCTACGAGTATTACAACAACAAGCGAACGCGAGGTTCGGCTGCTCGAATCGATGCAATTGTTGCACTGACCCATAGAAGGAAGGGGCAGTCCCAGTCTAATATCAAGCTGATGCGAAAGAGGAGGCAGAAGCAGGTCAGGACGAGCAAAGAGGCGAAAGATCTTGAGCCGACCCGGGACAGTGTTGTGGTTGCATCGGGGGGAGTTGACGTGAAAGAGGAAGTCGGGGTGATGCTCATCAGGGAGGAAAACAGCTTGGAGCTACCAAGCATTCACAAAGGATCACCGCTGAAAAGAGGTTCACCGACGTTTGTGAAGGGAAGTCACAACGTCACAAGAAAAGCTTTTAAGGAGCAAAAAGCCGCGAGCAAAAAGCTTGAGGAGAAACGATTGCGAAAGGAGGCTAAGAAAAAACTAGCAGCTGAGGCAGAGGCCATGGCCAAAGCAAAGGCAAACAAGCTTAAGCGAGAAGTGGAAGAGACTTGACTAGACTTGACTTGATATTAATGTCTGTTATAAATTGATTTGTTGCTATGTTGCAAAGTGCATCTCTCTAGCTTACTTTAGATGTGTATGTGGTTCTAGTTGGTACTCCGCTTCGACTTCGACTTCGATTTCAATACACTAATTGCTAGACTGTTCTGTCCCCTGATTGGGACACGGCCAATCATTCTCCTCCAGCTTTGTCAGGATTATTATTATTTTGTTTGCCTTAATTTTACATACTGCATTCTCAATGCTAGCGAAAAGACGCTTAAAGGCGAGTTTTTTGTTCTTCCCCTGGTAGTCCATAATTGTTAGGGAGAATGAGGTCGCATCCCAAGAGAATATTATATCGTCGGCGGGGTGCGAACCTATATCAGGCAAGTCCGTGACGTAAAACTTCACCTTGGTACCCTCGTCAGCTAAGGGTGCAGGGGGGGGAGAGAGAGGGGGGGGGGGGGGGGGGGGGGGGGGGGGGGGGGGGGTTAATGGTGCAAGGCTTGTGAGGGCAGTCTGGTGGAGGAGTTGAGAAATTTTTAAAGTTTTTCACTACAAGAACACTGAACACCAAGATATCACTTACACCAAGCATAATTTGTGATCGACTCCGCCACAACAACCTTC
>ERZ651776.5778-NODE-5778-length-10525-cov-3.091501_pt1 | contig 10525 bp, 9 predicted proteins | sample MGYA00514761_ERZ651776 | MGnify/ENA metagenome assembly ERZ651776 | reverse complement strand
CTGTAATCCTAAAAGGGCGATGCTACTTATTGTTTTACAACAGATTGAGGTGAGTGATGCTTGAAGGAGAAAAGATAATAAACAGGAAGGCCGTGTAATTAAACCATTATTAGTGAGTCGCTCGTCACATTTTTTTTACCAAAACTCTAGCCTTGTTATAGCTGTTTTTTTTACCATAGTTTTTATTGGCTACCTCTTTTTAATAATGATGGGCAAATCTGCAGGCTTTGAATTGGCCGGTGGTAATATGAAATCATTAGGCACTTCGTTTGGTTTTGATCATGAGGATATTATCGTTTTTTTTGCATCACGTACTGATGAAATGATAAACGCATATATCAATTTTAATAAGGTTTGGGATACCCTTTTCGGACTAATTTATGGTCTGATGTATGTGGTTTGGATGTCATTTTTATTCAAGTCATCTGCACAAAAAGTTGGCTTTTTAAACCTATTTCCATTTGCTCAAGTACTTTTCGATTGGCTCGAAAACTATGCGCTGGCTTCGCTAGCCAATCAGTACTTAGTTGATGGAATGATTTCTTTACCAATCGCTAAACTAGCCTCAGTTTTCTGTATGTTGAAATGGGTATGTTCTGGCTTAACATCCACATTGATTTTGGTAGGTATTATTTTGACAATTGCCCAAGCGATTAAGAATAAAAAAACAAATATAGTGAACAAATGAAAAGACCCGCACCTCAATAAACCATCTTCCAGTCAAGCACCCAGCGTTCTATCTGTAGCAATAACAGTTATACATATCGTTATTGCCGGGGGGGTCTTTTGTGTTTTGTAGGACTTGAAGAAATTAAATGAATCCATAGTACTATCTTTGATATTCTCATATTTTTCACAGGAGGCGCATCCTATTTTTCGCGCGTTTAACTTTCACTCATTTAAAAAATATCTTGCCAGACTGGGGGTAGTAGCATTTGCTTTCTTCTTCTTGAAAGGGCTTGTTTGGATCGCTGTATTCTATTTTGGTTTTCAATTTTTTAAATGAGCTGCTAAATCAGATTAGAAGTCCCTAATTATTACGTATAAAGAGTATGGACGAATGAAGTTACGGGCAGGGTAAGCGCTAGGAACAATATATTTTTATGGTATTGATTTTATCAGCGTTGCGTCGCTGATTTTGCAAGATAGATCAATTTTACTCTTGGATATGGAGCTAGGTGTTCTAATTTAAAGAAAAGACCCAGAATTTGGTATGAAGTAAGTTTCTAGTGCAAGGTGAAACCGAGATTGCAAACAGACCTCAGGCTTCAACTTTTGCTCAGCTGGACCGGTCTATAGTAATTGAAAAAGAGTCGTCAGCGAAACGCAGCATATACCGTTGTATTGGAAAAATATTTTATTAACTGGATTTTTAATTTAAAAATCTGGTGACTTCATAGATGTTGAGGCAATTGCATGAAGCCGTCGAATTGGATTGATCATATGGCGCCTGCAGATGGGCCACCTCCTATAACTTTAAGGGGCTTTTTCTACTGGTCTCTGAGAGGTAGCTTTAAAGTCCTGGCCCTTTCAGGCTTTACGTCTATTCTTACTGGGATAACGGAAGTCTCTGCGGTACTTATGCTGGGTATGTTGGTAGACGCCGCCCTAGCTTCTTCATCTCAAAGTCCTCTTGGTGATCACTTATGGTTGTTTGGCGCTGGCGTGTTATTTTTTCTTGTGCTTCGGCCAATCTTTTTTGGTATTTTTAGTTTTATGCAGACCAATGTTGTAACCCCAAATGTATCAAATTTGGTGCTGTCGCGTTTGCATCGCTGGACGTTGGGGCAATCGGTCCAGTTCTTTGACAATGACTTTGCGGGTCGAATTGCGCAAAAAGAAATGCAAACGGCACGTGCGGTGACCGATGTGGTGGTCGAGATCCTTCATACTGTACTGTTCGCGCTGGCTTCAGTGATCGGAGCAGCGTTAATGTTGACCTCGGTGGATGTGTCATTAACGGTTGGGCTGTGCCTATGGTTGTTAACTTATTTAGCGTTGATAAAATATTTTATGCCTTTAATCCGCAAGCGTTCTGGTGTGCGGGCTAGCGCGCGTGCAATGGTGACAGGTCAGATTGTTGATACGGTCACTAATATTAAAACGGTGAAACTATTTGCACATGACGAACATGAAGATCAGGCCGCTCTTGAGGCCATGCGTGGATTTCGTGACAGTTCACTTGATTATGGTACGGTAGCATCCTGGTTCCGGTTTTGTCTCAACAGCTTGGGGGGTATTTTGCCGGTGATGATGGTTGGGGGCAGCCTATGGTTTTGGAGTACTGGTAGCATTAGTGCTGGTGATATCGCGGTGGCGGGGGCGATTTCCTTGCGCCTGTCGCAGATGACAGGGTGGGTTAGCTATACTTTAATGACGATCTATGCTAATCTGGGAGAGATTGAGGATGGCATCAGTACCTTGTCACCTCCTCATGATTTGACCGATGCGCCAGATGCGAAGCGTCTGAGAGTGCCTTCCGGAAAAATAGATTTTGATAGAATACACTTCGCGTACGGCCGTGATGTGGGCGGGGTTGATAATATTTCGCTGTCGATTGCTGCAGGGGAAAAGGTTGGTGTAGTGGGTGCCTCGGGTGCAGGCAAATCAACCTTAGTTTCACTTTTGCTTAGGCTTTATGATACTGAGAAAGGTACTGTGCGAATTGATGGCCAAGATTTGCGCAAAGTAACACAGGAAAGTTTGCGTCATCAGATCGGTATGGTGACACAAGAAACGGCGCTGTTTAACCGCTCAGCAAGGGACAATATTCTATATGGGCGGGCGAATGCAAGCGAGGCAGAGCTAGTTGATGCGGCGAAACAAGCTGAGGCGCATAACTTTATCCTGCAACTTGAAGATCATAAAGGCCGTCGGGGTTATGAAGCGCATTTGGGTGAGCAAGGTGTCAAACTCTCCGGTGGCCAACGCCAGAGAATTGCATTGGCTCGAGCGATTTTAAAAGATGCTCCTATCTTAGTACTGGACGAGGCAACCAGCGCTCTCGACAGCGAAGTAGAGTCTGCAATACAAAGCGCTCTCGAGCGCGTGATGAGAGGAAAAACTGTTCTCGCAATTGCTCACCGTCTATCGACCCTTAGCAAAATGGATCGCATAATTATAATCGATCAAGGCCACATTGTTGAAACTGGCACTCATCAGTCACTCTTAGAGCTGGGCGGAATGTACCATCGATATTGGAAACGCCAGTCAGGTGGCTTCATTGAAACCCAGCAAGCGGCAGAGTGAGGTTTAGCTTTAGAAACTCCATTGACTGGCTTGTTTCCTGTCCGACCGGTTTTGATCAAGAACTCAATGTCTTGTTTTATGATTTAGTCTACAAGTTCTGGGCCTATTACAAATTTGCCAAACAAAGAGATGGCACTAAATGCCTTCGGTTTCAAATCGAACACTTTGAAGTGACTAGAAGGGTTGTAACTGGAAATGGTATGAGGATGTGAATCGAAGCTACTGAAAAAGGAATGTTAGAGCGCGGTGAAATTTGATTTACATTAGCCGATGCCCTGCTCGCTGAATATGACCGTCGAGTTCAAAACGAAACGCTATATGGCTTCTTACCTTCTTCAACATTTATTGTTAAACAAAATGAACCAAAGGTTAACAGGTGCAAAAACAAATCAATTGAAAAAAGGTAATGCAGTGCTATCAGATGCTTGTTCTCATTTGTCTGACGGCACCTTCTTACGCATTTGGCCAATTAAAGTTGCTGAATAGATCAAGAGTGCAGCCCAAATCATAGGAAAAGCAATCATACGAGCATGACCAAAAGGCTCATCAAACACAAATACCGCACAAAGAAAAATCATTGTTGGAGCAATATATTGTAAAATTGCGATTGATGTTAAGCGCAACTGTTTTGCTCCATTTGCATATAGCATTAAGGGGGTAGCTGTAACGGCCCCACAGCCCAGCAAAAGTCCAGTGTCATACCAACTTAAGATGATGAAATGACTCTTTTGATTTATTAATAGCCAAGTGACAAATCCCATGGCGGGCAGCAGCAGTATTAAAACTTCAAGCAAAAATCCTTGATTTGGCCCTACTGGTAGCTGCTTCTTGCATAAAGCATAGAAACCCCAACTCACAAATAGTCCGATGGCGACCCACGGAACTTTTCCTGCGGACACCGTTAATACAATAACTGCTGCGATTGCCAGGGCGATGGCAAACATTTGCAAACGGCTGGGCCGCTCGCCCAAAAATACGGCACCAAGTGCGATACTGAAGAGTGGATTGATGTAATAGCCTAAAGCAGCATCGAGAGTGTGGCCCGAACTAATAGCCCAGACATATATACCCCAATTCAGTGATATTATGGACGCTGTAAGTAGTCCCATAGCCAGTATGCAAGGATTAAGCAACGCTGCCCGTAGGTCCGCAGTCCGACCCATACTAACCAAAATTAAGCCTGCAATTGGCACAGACCAAATGACCCGATGCGCCACAATTTCGGCTGCGGGAATATGATCCATCAACTTCATGTAAAGAGGCAAAAATCCCCAAATAACATAGGCGGAAACGGCAAAGGCAAGACCGGCTGGAGTATCTCTATCTTCAGAAATTTTCATAACCACACAAACGCTACAAATCTAGGCTCTGGTCAAGTCCAATTATCTTGGAAACTTCTAGTCAAATTGTGAATTGTCACAGATTAATATTGGTTCATTAAATACGAAAAATTTGGCTGGGCTAATCGCCCAACCAATTAATTAATCATGTTCGACTGCAAGCGCACCCATCATGCCAACTGTTGAAGTCATGCCTACAGCTGAACCAGCCGCCGCTCTAACTGCATCTATTTTTGCTTCATATCTATTTGACTGTAGTGGCTAGCAGCCTATTCCTTGCTGCTGCTGGATTAATATAGGTATATTCAATTTCTTGGAAGTTGCCGTAAAGTAGTCGTAAATAAGCGTCTGAATCATGAGGGCACGCTATGTTGCCTCCCTCAAAGATAATTTTGGAAGTAGGCAATACTAACTCTAGCGGTACACCATAAGCGCCGTTCTCCGTAGCTGGCATAACACCTTTTGGGCTTTGCCTTTCGAGTACGACCACCCCACGATTTGTCGCTCGCCGATATATCGCTATGTCCACCCGAATTTCTCCGCGCAAACGATTGCGCTCCCATTTAAAAGGCCATGGCTTGGGCGCGTCGAACGAAACGGATATGAGGCTCTTCTCTTCGAAAGTATCGACGAAGTAGCCATCTTTCTTGCCTTTTTCAGCGAGTTGGTCTGACAGAATGTCCCAGGTAATATCTTCATCGAGTAGAACTGAGATGTCGATATCGTCTTCCCACTCGAGAAGTTTACCATCTTCTCTTACAGCGCCCAAGAGGCTCCCGCCCTCTAGCCAGTGTATGGCCCCAATTTCAAGCAGGCATTTTGAGACATAATGGCTTATGTCGCGCATGTGTTCACGGCAGCAGGGAGCAGTGTTGAGGCCAAGTTTATTTACATAGAGGTTAAAGGGACAAGGAGCCGTGTTTTTGCTACAACCTCTCCAACTGAAATCACTTTCTGATACTATTAGCTCTTTGATACCATTGTTTTGACAAAATTCTTTCAGATCACCTCTGGCGTGTATTTTGAATACAGAGCAATCAGAAGGAGTTAAGGGATAAATAACTTTATTTCGCTTCTCCCAATACTGGCGAAAAAGCCAAAGTAATTCAATAGTAATGGCGGTTAGCAACATTGACTGAAGCTTGCTGCCTGGAATTATCAAACAGACAACGAGGGCAGGCCCGATTAGCCACAAACCTGCATGCTCAGAATGTCTTGCTAAAAATTCCAACGCCTTATTTGCAGGTTGGAAGCAAAGTGCTGGAGCTGCTATGATAAACGCCATTATAACGATGAAGCTGGTCGCAATTAGCAAGTAGTTCAAATCTGGCCCAATCGACGATAAGGATACCCACGCGATGGTAGTAATTCCTAAAAGACCTGTTGTTAAAACCTCTTTCTGACTGGGTTGGATCCAGTTGCGGGGAAAGCGTAATAGGCGAATGAAGGACAGATAGGTTGCTACGTAGAGGGTGGCAGCAATTAGGCCACCCAATACGGGGTTGCTCGCGAGTGCTTCAAAATTGTTCATAAGTCTCAAACTTTATTTTTATAGATGATCAAGTCGGCTCTGACAGTCCCTGGAGTTGTTTTTTCTCGTTTAAAATACGTGGTAAAATATTCAATTTTGCTTGCATGACGTCGGCCTGAAAATCAATCTCAATCCAAGGCAAGCCAGTGATGTCCTCGTATGCAAAGATACCTCGAGGCGAGGTCAAAATTACATCCCGAATTATCTCTTCATAGGCCTCATTGCGGCGACCCTGATTTAAATAAAGCTCAGTTTGTGCGATGATTTGGCAAGCCATATCATGGGATAATTTAAACATACCAACGGATTCTCCGAGGAAATCAAAGCTAGTACTCAGCCATTTTCGGAACTCAACAATCTCGTTATCCCGGACGCAAATTTTCACAGGCTCATCACCTGGTTCGAAGTTGCGATCAAGTAGCATGGAATTACGGTGTTGTGATTTAATCAGTCGTTCTAGAATTCTGTTATCATAAAGAATATCAGCATCCAACAGGATGACTTGTGTTTCGCAACGCAGTTCGTCCCGCAGGGTCCACAATGTTACAATACTGCCATCGAGGTAGTCTTTGTTTAGTATTGTCCTTACAAAATCTCCAGCACCTAAATCTAGAATTTCTTGTTCGATCTCCTGATTTTTGTAACCAACGCCTATAACCAACTCGTCAATGCCGTGTTGCTGGAAGATTTCAAGATGATGCTCAAGCAAAGATTTGCCGCCAAAACGCAATAAGACTTTAGGCGAAGGTTCTGTCTCGTCAGGGGCAAGTCGTGACCCTACCCCTGCAGCTAGCATGACTGCTTTCATCTAAATTTATTTAGATCCACTCTATCTTGGGTCGCATTGTTACCTAGTTTACCAGTTACTTTTAAATTTGGGAGGTAAAAATCGCAAAAATGTCCAATTTACTAGTTGAAACTACGGTACTCCCTAAAAGATTGGCTGTCGAGAAGATTGCAAACCAAATGCCCGGTTTGAATTTTTCCGTATCCTCAGCAGATGTTTCAGTTCTTTAACTGGTATGTTGGTGGGGGGTGCTGTGTGAAACAATAGAGCAGCATGGACCGATATTGGGACCGCTTTTTGAAATTTTTATTTAATTAAGTATTCGAAATATTAAATAAATTTTTGCTGTGTGGGCGCATCGTAAAATCAATTACTTAGCTGATTATAAGATGTTTTCTTCTTGGTTTTGGAAATACAGGGGAAGCAATTTATTGCCGTATGCTCATAGTAGAAGGGAGGCGTAAAAGTTGCCGCTTAGCTTACATGATATGTCCTGCTGTCACATTTTCCCCAGAAAGAGTTTTAACGCTGACCCATATTTCACAACCCAAGCATTAAAGAAGCTTTGTTGAAACAGCTGGTTAATCTAATTTACGTAAACTACGTATCGCTGTTTAGATTTTTTGAGCCTTCGTCATCAGATAGTCCATTCGTAGATGATTGTTCTCAAAATAGTGGGAAATTGAGCTATCAATTTCGGACCTCAGGGCATTTAACTTTGTAGGGTCATCAGAGAATTTTTCTACCATTCTTTTTAGGGGACCCGCCCCTGTTTCAAAATCATTTCTTATGTGTTGAACACTGAGGCCGGGCATTATCAACTTGTTTCGATCAAAGACAATATTGTCTGCGAGTGACGACAACCGTTTGGTTACGATATCCACATTCCCCCACAAAACTGGAGGCTCAGCACCTTCTGGAAGTGGAGGCCCATATCTTCCATTTATTCGAAAAAAGCTGCCCATGAACAACTCTGGCGGCCAAGTTGAGAAGGCAATAGTTCCTTTTGGCTTCAGCACCCGCAACATCTCGCCAAGAGCTACTAACGGCCTAGGTGCAAACATATGACCAAACTGGCTCACCACGACGTCAAAGCTCGCATCTTCAAAAGGTAGATATTCCACGTCACATTCATGAAAATCGACATCTAATTCAAAAGCCTTTGAGTTTTCTTTTGCTCTTTTGATAAGTTCTGGTGTCAAGTCTGCTCCCGTAACAGAAGCACCAGATCTTGCTGCCGTTAAGGCTACTACTCCGGTGCCGCAAGCTACGTCTAAAACCCTGTCATTGGCATTGATATTAGCAAATTTCACAAGTTGTGGAGCAGCCATCCCAGTAAAATTTTCCATTGAGGCAAAATCTGACCATACAGTTTTTGCTTTTTCTTTCATTTGCTCCAATGGCGTCATAAGAGGGGTTCCTTTGCTACACTGCGCTTTTAAGATACAAAACGGTCTCTATATTTGAAACAAAAATTTGGTTATCAACTCATAACTTTTTTGCGTATCTTAAGTCTAGTGGAGGAGGGCTAGTGCTGTTTCTTCAAAATGTAATATCATTGTTCTCCAATGACGAACTCCAGAACGATTTGGGTTCGGGTAGTTTGCACCTACATGTACAAAACAAGAAAAAAGGTTAGCCTTCAGTTCCTAGTTGGTCTTAATATTTAATCCGAAACTATAGGAGCTTATTATGACACTTTCCGAAATCTTTGAAGGTTTAACGGCCATTGGCTTGTTCATGTCGGTTGCCCTCGTATTTTCTGAATTAAGACGTAATGGAATGGAAGCCCGTTTAAACAATTGGATTAACTATACCCAGAGGGTCTTTGATGCACGGAATACAGTGGTCGATTTAGATATTGCTGACATTATTGTAAGGGGTCGTAAGAACTTACAAAATCTCAGTGAAACTGAACAGCTGGTATTTAAAAAGTATTTGTTAAATTCCGCTTTAACTGCAATGTCATTTACCGTCTTGGGGGGGCGTGGAAAATATGGTGAGACAACCGGCAAAGAGCAAAGCTTACGTCTTGTTAAAGAGGAATGGGATAATGACGGAGCGAGAGAGTATTGGGCAGAAATCCGAACAAATCCTCCGATGGTTAATGATAGCAAATTGTTAGTAGATCAAGCACTAGGATTTTAAGATTCATGACTAGGCAACAAAAACTACTCTTAGCGTTATTCATTGGTTGTTGCCTGGTTCTGGCTGGACTACGGGTTTACTCCATTTCTGGCCGGAATGAACGACTTATCGAAATGGTTAGTTAATAGTAATATTCGCTTCTTTATAATGCCTAATACGAAGTGATTAAATAGCGCGGGCGGCCATGGCTCCCTCTGCAATTGCGATATGAACCTGACGGGGAGCAACACAATCGCCAATGATATTGTGTGGCAAGCCACGAGCCTCAACTGCGGATTGCAACGTGGCCTCCACGAGGCCACCACGCCAATCCACCACAATATCGACATCTTGAATATCCATTTCTTCACCTGTGTGGACTGAGCAGAGGGTTACCGTGTTCCCGACAATAGCGTGAATTTCTTGTGATGGGTGCATCACAACTTTTCCCGTAAGAAAACGTTTGTAGATAGGCGCACGTACCGTTGGGGTGACTAATTCGCCGATGGCATATTCGGCAGTGACTAAAGTGATGCGGTTCTGGTCGAGCAGGGCGTCGGCGGCAGACAAGGCGGCGCGCCCTCCACCTTCATCATTGATTAGGATGTGCTGTCCTGTAGGACCATCGGCTATGGCCTGCCATGGGTCAATGACAGGAATTGCATCAGCACCAGTGGCAATCAACAGTGGATTTATGGGGGTTGCACCCGTTGCCAAAATTAATACGTCTGTGTCCAGCACAGCGACATCTTTTGGTGTAAGGCGTTGGCCCGTACGAACATGAACTTGGAGTTGGGTTAACTGGGTTTTGTACCAGTCTAGAGTTTTGCGAAACTCTCGGGTCATTGGTGCCTGAGACCAAATTGCCAACTGGCCACCAATATCGCTCGACCCCTCAAAAAGAGTTACTCTATGGCCACGTTCAGCAGCGACGCGGGCCGCTTCCAGCCCTGCAGGGCCACCACCGATAACGGTAACATTTTTTGGCGTATCTGTTGGTGATAGATTGCCCCACGCGGCATCGCGTCCAGTCATTGGGTTGTGGATACAACGGATTGGTTTTGAGGCCATCGCTTGCGCAACACAAAGATTGGCGCCAACGCAAGGTCGGATGTCTTGTGGGCGTCCTTCGATCAGTTTTCTTACAAGGTCAGGGTCAGATATTTGCGCCCGAGTCATGCCAACCATGTCAGCGTCACCTCGCTCTACGATGGCGTTGGCCATCGCTGGATCGGTAATACGCCCCGCGGTAAAGACCGGCACGGCAACTTGGGATTTAATACCAGCGGCTAACGGCACAAAAAGGCCGTGAGGGGCGGGGGTGGGTGGCCAATGGTTCATGCGTCCCGCACGTTCGTAATTTGTGCCGACGATGATGTTGAGATAATCAACCAATCCAGTCTGAGCTAGCAGTTTGGCAATTTCCTTCAGGTCGTATTGTGTCAACCCGCCTACAACTTTTTCATCGCCAGGAAGACGCACGCCCAGAAT
>ERZ651776.5774-NODE-5774-length-10528-cov-10.114343_pt1 | contig 10528 bp, 10 predicted proteins | sample MGYA00514761_ERZ651776 | MGnify/ENA metagenome assembly ERZ651776 | reverse complement strand
GAAATAGCTCAGAAATTGACCGCTGAGCCAACTGTAGATAAAGATAGAGTATATTTCCCTATATATGAGCCAAGCCCAGCAAGTAACAAATGTGGCGTAGGTACAGCTATTTTAAGGGCATATGATACAAAATGCGGAAATTCAGTATTAAATGTTAATATAGGTAAAGGAGTACTCTCAAAAGTTGTAATTCAGGACGATAATCTATATATTGGGCTTGCAGGAGAGGCAAATAAGAATATTAGCGGATTTACATCAAAAGACAACCTAATTACAGGTAAATCTAAGGCAAAATCAGCTTCTGGAGCAGTTCAGATTGAAAGCTGGAAAGAAAACTATTAATTTATAAAAACTCTAACACAAATATAGTTAACTCTAACACAAAAATAGTCCTATTTAATAAAAATGTGGATTTTATTGAATTTTTTGAGTAAAATATTTATTTATAGAAATTTTTAAATTTTACATTCACTGTAACACAAATATAATTAGCTCTAACACAAAGAAAATAGCTCTAACACAAGAATTAATGGTTTTTTAATCTATATCCTTAATAAAAATCAAAAATGGGTATAAATATTGATTTTACTGGGTTTTTATACTGAACATATGATTATAGATTAAAAATGCAATATTTTTATACTATAACACAAAATATTTTTTCTCTAACACAAATATAAATTGACGAATTTTTGTGATTGTGTTAGAGATTCTACTTAGAGGAAGTAAATATGGAAACCATTCATAAAAAAGATGGTAGGCTACATATTTATGTACGCCAAGATAAATACAAGGGAGAATTGAAATCCCATAATTGGGTAGGTAGAACCTACATAAATGGAAAACAAAAGGTCATTTCTTCAGGAACCACCAACTTAGAAGAGGCCATACCCATATTAGAGAAATGGTTTGATGAGCTTCAACTTCAAAAAACAAATGATATAGATGAAAATCCAACAAAAAACTCTGAAAATCAAACTCAACAATTAAATAACCCTCTAACTGAACAGTCAGCAAAAGAGGTGGTTAAGGAGCCTTCCGCTCCTAAAGTTGATGAGGATATTCAAAATACTAAAAAGAATGTAGTAATGGGAATGTTAGATAAATTAAAAAATCTAAAACTTCCTAACTTAAAAGGTTCAAAAAACTCTTCAGATAATAATATATCTAATCAAACACCTCAAAAGAACAAAGCTAAAGAATTATTTCAAAAATTTTTCCAATCAAAAGTTAGTAAAATGAGTGTTGCTGGCGAGGAAATTGCCGGCTTAGATATTACAAGAGAAGCTATTAGAGTTGCACAAGTCTCACAAGATAAAGAAGAAAACTGGATTTTAGATAAATTTTCTTATCGTCTTTTAGACCAAGAAAAAATGGCTGATAATTTTTTAGATAACAAAGATTATATAGCTGAAGAAATTGAATTAGTAATGTCTAATGCAAAAATCACATCAAAAAATATTGCTTTATCAATTCCTGTAACAAGTGCCATCATTAGAGTTGTTACTAGCCCTTTAATGACAGATGATGAATTACAAAAAGCAATTGAAACAGACTCACTTTGGGAAAATTTGGTTCAATTAACGGATAACTTAAATGATTATTCAATTTTTCATCAAATCATAAATAGAAATTCTAAAAATAATACGATGGAGATTTTATTTGTTGCTTCAAAACTTTCAGATGTAAATGCTTACGCATCTATAGCAAAAAAAGCAGGTCTTAACCCCGTTATTATGGATGTAAGATGTTTTACATTAAAAAATGCACACGATAATACAAAATTTAAATCAATTAATAAAAATGAAAATTCAGTAATTTTAGAGCTGGGACAAGAGGAAAATTATTTAATGATAATACATAATAGTATTCCAATAATTACTGATATATTTTTAAGACCACAAGAAAAACAACACATTATGGATGTTGTTAATGAACAAATTCCAACTGAAGCAGAGGCAGTAATTAGAAGATATGCAATGCAAATTAAACAGGCTATAACAGATTATGAAGTCAAGTATGATAATAAGGTTACATCAATTCAAGTTGTTTCAAGTTTAAAAAATATTTCTTTTTTAATTCCGGCTTTTAAAAAAAATTTACCAACCACAGGATTTATTAATTTCGATCCGCTACAAAGTGTAAGTGTACCGTCATATAATAATGAAAAAATTCCAAATGATAATAAATCACCAATAGCGTCTGTTTTAGGCTTAGCTTATAGAAAACTTGATGTGTTTGGTTATTATAAATTTGTAACAGCAGTAAAGAATATAAACTTATTACCCAACAGAGATGCAATCCGACAACAAAACAAACTTAAGTTTTTATCTGGATTTGCGCTTAAAGGTGTTGCAGGAGCAGTTGCAGGAATTTATTTATTACTTATTGTTTTTTCATATTTTCAAATTAGCAGCAATAAAGAGCAATTAGTTCAGTTTGATGAAGTTCAAATGGAGTTTGATAAATTAAACATCCAATTTTCTAAGTTGGCTAAAAAGAGAAGAGAAATGCAAAAATCATTAGATCTTGGCAAAATGATAAATTCTAATCAAGCCACGTCTTATAGAACACTTGCTCAAGTAACTAGAAGTGTGCCCCTTAGAGTAAATTTTAATAAAATTACTTTTGATGGAAAGGATAGCTTAATAATTGAAGGAATGGCTTTTTCTGATCAAGACATATTAAATTTTATTGCAAACTTAAATGCTAAATCATTAATTGAACAAGCTTCATTAGCTACAATGAAAGTAGAAAATTCTGAAACAACAGCGGGTAACAATAATAAAAAGGGATTTGTAATTAACTGTAAATTGAAAGCAACATAATGGACTTAGCCGATTTAAAAAATATAGATGTAAATGATCTATTCAATAAACTGAAAAGTGGTGGTTTTGGAGATAAAAAATTATTAATTAAATTTGGAATAGGATTTGGAGCTGTATTAATCTTTTTAATCATTTATTATGTATTTGTTTCACCTGTAGTTACTGCTCAGGAAGAAAAATTAAAAATTATGAATGAGAATAAAGAAAAGATAATTGAATTTAACAATAATATTGGAACTCTTAAAGGTGCAGTGACAAAATTAGAACCTGAGTATGAAAAAAATAGTAAATTATTTCATAGCAAGAAAGAAGTTGAAGATCTTTATCAAAATATAAGTAAATTTGCTTTACTTAATGGTTTATCGATAGTTAACCTTAAAAAAAGTGAACCTAAAGCTGTAAATGGTTCAAATCAAACATCGACAGAAAATAATTCAGAACAAAATTCTTCAAGTGAAAATAATGAAGGGCCGCAAGTTCTTTACTATGAAATACCAGTGGAATACGAAATCCAGGGAAATTTTTTAAGTTATCTTAAATTTAGAAGGGCTCTTTCTAAATCGTCTAAAGTCATTAATTACGATAAAGAAGAGATTACAACCCTTACAGAGACACAAGGACAAATTTTATCAAAAGGAACAATATCAATTGTAGGATTACCAAATGAATATCAGTAAAATTTTAAAAATATTATTATTATTTCTAACAGTTTTATTTTTTCAATTACAATTTCAGGGTTTAAAAGCTGAGGATGCGAATAATTTAGATGATGAAGAATTACCAGCTATTGATCCTTTTGCTGGTGGGGTTGGAAACACCAATCAAGGAAACACAGATTCAATAGGTCAAGTTAGTCAAGTTGGTGGATTACTAAATGGTATGAGATTAGTTGGAACAATTTTGGGTGAAAATAAAAAGATTGCAATTTTTTCATCACCTGATGGAGGAGCATTTAAATTTGAAGAAAGTGAAGCAATTACAGATTCGACTACCCTAGTAGATGTTTTTAGTGAAGTCGTAATAGTTCAAGACGAGTCTAAAAACGAATTTGAAGTTTATATGAACAATGTAATTAAACCTAGTGGTGGATAAACAATGAAAAAATATTTAAAAATCTTCTTATCAATATTTTTAATTGGTTTATTGCAATCTTGTGCAGCACCAGGAAAAAAACCAAAATCAGTTCATGGCGATAAACCTTTAATTGATACAGCCGAAATTATAGTTCAAGGGCGTGAGGACATGGATAAAAAGGTTATTGATGGACCAAAACCTTATGACACAACTTTTGAAAGAGAAGATAAAAGAAAAACTATTACTACAGAAAATATAAAAAATTATGTAACAATTTCTGATGATTTCACTCATTTAAAACAATTAGTAAGCTTTAATTTTCAAGGTTTAGATTTTGAATATGTGATGTCACTTATGGCAGATATTGCTGGTATTAATATTTTAGTGGGTGATGAAGTGAGTGGAACAGTTAACGCAAAAATTGAGAATGTTGGATGGGACATTGCCTTTCAAACTTTATTAGATATGAAAACATTAGTTGCAGATATTGATACGGCTAATGGGATTATAAGAGTGCATACTCCTGAAAAATTGACTGCCCAAGAAACAGCAAAATCAGCAAGAGCAGAAGTCTTAAAGAAAAAAATAGCTTTAGAAGAGTCGGTTGAACCAATTTTAGCAGAAATATTTAGATTGTATTATATTAGTCCCACGCAGGCAAAAGCAACTTTAGAAGCTTTATTTGCAACTCAAGGGGCAGAAGGTGCTGCTACGATGAGCAATCTTACAATAACAGTTGAAGATACTACTAGATCCATAATTGTTAGAGGTCATGAACCTGATTTAGATACCATTGATGCAGTAATTAGAGAAATTGATGTCAAAACTAAGCAGGTTTTAATTGAAGCATTTATTGTAGATGCCACATCAACTTTTGCAAAAGCTTTGGGAGCTCGAGTAGGTGCAATGAGTGTTAGTGAGAGAGGTGCAAAGGGCACAACCACTATTTCAGGGATTACAAGTGGAGGTAATGCAGCCACTACTTCAGCAGGAGTTACATTAGGAGCAGCAGCAGGAACTATATCTAACCAAGGTATTTCTGGGACTAGTGGTATTGGAATTTTAAAACAAATTGGTGCTAGAGCTCTTAAAGTAGAGCTTGAAGCTTTAGAGTCATTAGCTTTAAGTAAAACCCTTTCACAACCAAGTGTATTTACTTTAAATAACCAAGAGGCAAAAATTACCCAAGGTACTCAAATTGCTTATCAAACTACATCAGATGGAACAACAACAACTGAATTTAAAGAAGCAGCATTATCTTTAACGGTTACCCCAAGTATAATTGGTGATGGTAATGTCTTACTTGATATCAAAGTAAATAACGACTCTGCGGTCGCAGTTGAAGGCTCTGATGAGCCAGGTATAAAAACAAATGAAATTTTAACAAAACTTTTAGTAAGTGATGGAGATATAGTGGTCATTGGTGGTATTAAAAAGAACACAATTAACGACTCAAAAAGTAAAACACCAGGTATTAGCAAAGTACCAGTAGTTGGAAATTTATTTAAAAGTAAAAATAAAACTGATGAGTTAGTTGAGTTGCTAATTTTTATAGCACCAAGAGTAATTGAGTAACATGAGCAAGATTAAATTAGATCTTAATAGCGAACAAAATATTCTAAATATGTTGATGGAAAGCTCTTCGATTTCAGAAGATCAAATGTCAAAAATAAATGCTAACAGTAAAGAAATAGGCAAAACAAAATTAGAGACAGCTATAGAATTAAATTTTACAGATGAAACAAAAATACAAAAAACACTATCCACTAGTTACTCAATAGAATTAATTAGTTTAGAAAAAAAAGTAATCGATCCAAAAATAAAAAAAATTATAGATCTTAGGTATATTCAGGACAATCTATTAGTACCTTTTGAAATGAGCGAGGGTACTTTAAAAATTGCTATAGCAGATGCATCTAAGCTTAGCTTAATGAAAAATCTTAAAACAATGACAAAGATGGAGCCAGAGTTATATGCTGCCAAAATTTCTGACATTAACGAATTCATTGATAGAATTTCCAGAATGGATACAAAAAAAATATCCCCTACTGATGTCAAAGTTGAAAAAATAGATACAAATAAAGATGAATTAATTGAAGTTGGGTCAGAGGTAATTAATTTTGGTAATAAATTAATAACAGAAGCAATTAATTTAGGCGCCAGTGATATTCATATTGAATGTTTTAGAGATAATGCGCAAGTAAGATTTAGAGTTGATGGAATTTTGAAAATTATGGACAAATATTCAAAATTTTTATTTGAAAATTATAATGCGGTGGTTGCTAGAGTAAAAATCATTAGTAAGCTTGATATAGCAGAGCGAAGAGTACCCCAAGATGGTGCTTCTACTTTTAAATCAGATACAAAAGAAATTGATCTCAGGGTTTCAATTTTGCCTACGAAAAATAATGAGAGAATCGTGATGAGGATTTTAAATAAAGATGCTGGAGATAAAGCTCTTGCAGATCTTGGTTTTGAGGAAAAAGATTTACAAAAATTGGTTAAAGCAATCACCTCTCCTCAGGGAATGGTTTTAGTGACTGGGCCAACAGGGAGTGGTAAGACAACAACTTTATATAGTGTCCTGAAACATATTAATAAGCCAGGCATGAATATTTTAACAGCTGAAGATCCAGTTGAATATGAAATGGAAGGAATTGGACAAGTTCAAGTAAAAGAGGGGATTGGTTATACTTTTGAGGAAGCCCTAAGATCTTTTTTGCGTCAAGACCCAGAAGTAATTCTGGTTGGAGAGATAAGAGACAAAGCAACAGTGGATATTGCTTTAAAAGCAGCTCTTACTGGTCACTTAGTTTTTAGTACACTTCACACTAACGATGCACCAAGCTCAATTACACGTTTATTAAACATGGGAACTCCAAATTATTTAATTTCTGCAGCTTTAACATTGATTATGGCTCAAAGATTAGCCAGAAAAACTTGTTTAGATTGTAGAGTGATTGACGAAAATATTACTCCAAAACTTTTGAATTCAATTGGTTTTTTACCAGAGCAATCTGCTAGAGCTAAGATTTATAAAGGGAACGGATGTGAGTCTTGTACTGGAAGTGGCTATAAAGGAAGAATGGGTATTTATGAAATACTTGAAATTGAAAATGAATTAAAAGCTGGGATTCTGTCAAATCTTCAACAAACAGAATTAAATGCAATTGCAAAAAAAAATGGCTTTAGAACCATGCAAGATATGGGTCAAGATTTATTATTAAGTGGTGATTTATCTTTTGCAGAATATGAAAGAGTTTTACAGTCTAATTAATGCTAAACTTTGAATATAAAGGAATATCTCTAGGTAAATATGTAGAAGGAGAAATTGAAGCATTAAATAATGCAGAAGCCGCCCATAAATTAAAAGAGAAAAAAGTAATAATCACAAAACTAAAAGAAGCAAAAAAAAAGAAAGCAGTTGTTAAAAAAGAAAAAACCTCATTTAGTTTTGGTACTGGAATAAAAGCACAAGAAATCTTAATTTTTTGCAAACAATTTGCAACAATGTTAAGGGCAGGATTGCCAGTGTTAAATACATTAGAAATGTTAGAGGGCCAAACAGTAAGACCTCCAATGAAAAAAGTTATTGCAACAATTAAAAAAGATTTAGAGTCTGGAAATGCTTTATCAAAATGTTTTGAAAAACATCCAAAAATTTTTGATACAGTTGTAGTTAATTTGATTAAAGCTGGTGAAGCTAGTGGTAAACTTGATACTTTTTTACAAAAAATAGTTATATCCTTAGAAAAAAGAGAAAAAATTAAATCACAAATTAAAAGTGCATTATTCTATCCAGGCGTTCTTTTTTCAGTTGCAATGCTTGTTACTGTTTTTATGTTAATGAATGTAGTTCCAACTTTTGTGAATATGTATGAAGGCATGGGAATGGGAGACGATTTACCAACCCCAACAGCTGTTATTATGTCAATGAGTGAATTTGTTCGTTCATCTGGTGGATTATTTCTCTTAATTTTTATTATTTTATTTGTTGTAGGTTTTAAATATTTAATTAGTAAAAATTACAATGTTAAAAAAGCTTGGCATAAAATTGTGTTAAAGCTGCCAGTTTTTGGAAATTTAATTAATAAATCAATTTTAGCAAAAGTATCATTGGTTTTAGGAAATCTTAATCAAGCGGGAGTTGATTTAATTGAAAGTATTGATATTGCAAAATCTGTGACAGATAATGTTATAGTAATTGAAGCTTTAGAAAATATTAAAAAAGGAGTTTTCTCTGGAGAAACGTTAACTGATTTATTTAATAAAGAAAAAATATTTCCACCAACATTTAGTCAATTAATTTCGGTCGGTGAGCAAACAGGGAGTTTAGATGAAATGTTTGGTTCTGTTGCAATTTATTATGAAGAAGAGTTTGATGTGGCAGTTGCAAACCTTGCAAGCTTAATTGAACCCATAATGATCGTATTTATGGGGATCACTATTGGTGGCCTAATGCTTGCTATGTATGCACCTATTTTCAATGTAGGTGCTATTATAGGTTAATTTATTCATTTTTTTAAAGTATTAAATTCATTGACGTTTTATAATTTTCTCCATAATGTTCTATGAAAAAAATCTATTTGAGAGGATTAAATGAAAAAATTTAATAATAAAGGTTTTACACTAATCGAATTGCTAGTTGTTGTAGCAATCATCGGTATTCTTGCAGCAGTAGGTGTGGTGGCTTATAATGGTTATACGGCTTCAGCAAAAGTAAATGCCGCTAAAACAATGCACTCACAAACTGTAAAATATATTTCAGCAGAGATCCAAAAGTGTTCTTTAGGAGAGTCTAAATTTATGGGCACTAATCAGGATTGTCCTGCAACAGCTGCAAAAGCTGTTACAGGTGCTGTAAACACTATGACTGATAAAAATCCATACACCACAGCTAATAATGCTGTTGTATCAAGTGGATCTTTTGTTGCTGGACAAGTCAGTGTTAGTTCAAGCGGAACAACTGTAACTGTTAAAACTTGTACTAAATCAGGTTGTGGATCTTCTGATCAATTAACAGGGACAATTACTGTTGACTAAAAATTTATGAGGCGCTACAGCCGAGGTTTTACTTTAATAGAACTTTTGGTTGTAGTTGCTATCATAGGAATTCTATCAGCTGTGGGTGTTGTTTCTTATAGCGGTTACAAATCATCAGCAGAAAAGAAACAAGCTGAGATAACTTTAAATTCAATTTATTTAGCAGAACAAGAATATAAATCTAATAATGGTGAATACTATTATAATACCTCTACCTCAAATCTAGTTACTAATTTATTTGATGGGATAGATGACTTATCAGAGCAAGCATACTTATTTAGTACTACAAATGCTAATACATTAACTATAATTGCAACCAAGAAATCTGACTCTAATTGTAGAATTTCAATCACTCAAACTAATAAAAAACCCAACTCCACTAGTGCTTGCTAAAAAATGAGACAAAAAGGGTTCACTCTTATAGAGCTTCTAGTCGTTGTAGCGATCATTGGTATTCTAGCTGCAGTAGGGGTGGTTGCTTATAATGGATATACAGCTAGAGCAAAAGATACTGTGCTTAAAAAAAATCATGATATAGTTATGAAGTTTTTAAAGACCAAAGCTATGGAATGTGAACTTGGTAATCAAAATATAACTTTTAAAAATGTGTCAGGAAATAATGTTAATTATAGCTGTAGTTCAAAAGACAAAACAGATTTTGCTAATAAAATTAAAGCCCACGTTAATAATCATATTTGTAAAAATATTTATAGATCAAATAGAGGATGTATGGAGTTGACTGGCGGGTATCTAGAAGAAACAATTACTGTTGATATTAATACAGGTCGTAAATCGTGTGCAGTTTATATAAGAACATATGTAGATAAAAATCTGAATGATTCACCTTGGGAGTATGGAGGAACAGTTTTTGAAATGCCAAGTTGGTGTTAAAAAATGATTTTTATAATAAAACAAAAAGCCTTCACCCTAATAGAACTCCTAGTCGTAGTAGCAATCATCGGTATTTTAGCTGCGGTGGGGGTAGTCGCTTATAATGGGTATACTGAAAGTGCACGTAAAGCTGTTGCGAAACAAAATTTTAAAAATACAGTGAGATATTTTGCAAATGAAGTTGCTAAATGCGATATGGATAGCAGTCAAAAAGCTTTTAATCTACCTTGTCCTGTAAAGGTTAATGATACTTATCGAACTTGTGCAGCCATTTATCTCTCTTGGCAGTATAATATTCGGAATCCAAAATTTCCTAAAGAAGCTACAGGTTGGACTGCAGATGCGTCCGGTGGAGGATGCCGAACAGTAGTAACAGGTAGTGACAGAGGTGGAGTTAGGTCAGGAGATGGCCAAGTTGATGGTGATGTAAACATAGTTGATTGTCCAAGGAGCCCTTATTGTGGAAATGAAGCTAAAGGTAAATTTAAAATAATGTGGTGGTGGGATAATAATACAATGCAAGACTCAGCAATATTAGATGGAAACTTATAGCAAATAATGTAATTAATAAAAAAAAATTTTAGGAAATTAATTGATAATAACCATCCAAAACAAAAGTGTTCATGCTTCAGATGCAGGACAAGGCATAGATAATTCTAAAGATACAATAGTATTTCTACATGGAAGTGGCC
>ERZ651776.5769-NODE-5769-length-10537-cov-4.665488_pt1 | contig 10537 bp, 17 predicted proteins | sample MGYA00514761_ERZ651776 | MGnify/ENA metagenome assembly ERZ651776 | reverse complement strand
AATGTTCGGATATAGATATTGATATAAATTATTTTTATTTACAGTTTTAATAACTAAATGTTTCCTGGTGGAGGATACAGGGATCGAACCTGCTACCTCCTGAATGCAAATCAGGCGCTCTCCCAGATGAGCTAATCCCCCAAACATACCAAACTTACCAAAACAACCATTATTACCAAAAAAGTCAGTATAGCGTTTGTCTTGAGAGTTGTGTTAGTGGTGCCCCTTGTCCGAGTCGAACAGACCACCTACTGATTACAAATCAGTTGCTCTACCAGATGAGCTAAAGGGGCCTCAGTAACAATATAATATTACACTACAAATCCCTGTATGTCTACCTGTTAAACGCACACACAAGCACACACACGCATGGTAAAGCACACGACGGATTCGTTGTACATCCGTCGTACATTTAGTATAATATACACACTTAAAGGCGTTTGAATGCTCCTATGTTCAGTACGCATATCTGCCCTGTTGACAATGCATAAATAATATATATATAATAAAGATATGAGAGATTCAAAAGCAATAACAGAAGCAATAGCCAAAAAGCAGAGGGCATCCAAAGAGAAGCTCCTGCAAAGACATCTTCGTACAGAAGTGAACACCGGTGCGAGTGGTACACAGAAGTATGTGATCAAGTCAGGCGCCAATGCCGGCAAGGTGGCCGAAGGCTTCCAGAAAAGCTAATAACATAATACCATTATATTACCAATTACAACCTGCAGTAAATACTATCGTGAGCAAGGACATGGAACAAAAAATTATTATATTACTGACATTGATTTTGATCGGTATCGGTGCGACCAGTTGTGCCAAACCAAAGGTCAACACCGTACCAACCGAGATGGACACGATTGGTAAACTCGACGCCATCAGCACCGTATTGGGTTGTATGTTTGCTCCTGCCGACTGCCAGGCCAAGAAAGACCTGGGAAAGACGGAAGAGGACAAGTAATGATTGAATTCATATGTGAGCTTTGTGGCTGTGAACAGCACTGCAAGAGATCATGTGGCCAGTGCCAGGACTGCCCCGATTGCCAGTGCAAACAGTGTAAGAACGAGTCTCAATCCCAATAAATACATCTGCAAGACAATATAGGAGGATCATTATGAATCCGATTAAATGGGTAAAAGATAGACTAGACGAAAGAACATCATGGGATGGCGCTGTGCTTATAGCAGTAGGCGTTGTTGTGTTGATTGCAGGACCTATAGCCAAGTTAGCGGCGTGGGGAGCAATTGGTTATGGTGCGTGGACTCTATACAAAAGGGAGAAGTAGTATGAAATTCAAACTACCAAAGATGCCTGACATTATTGGCAATGCCAATAAACTTGGCAAAGCTATCGGCAAGGAAGTTAGTAGCAAGATCAAAGGGGCAGTCAAAGGACTTAAAGGATTAAACCCTTTTAAGAAGTAATAGATATGGAGGTGGCCTTATGTACAACTGGTTCAAAAACCTTATTGATGCATATGACAAGATGTTTGTTATTGAGAAACCCAAGAAACCGATAGTTTATAAGATCGGTAACAAGAAATACATCAGGACTAAAAGGATAAGCAAACGTTCTGTTGGACGAGTGAAATACATCAAACAAGGTGAGGGAGAATAAATTATGTGGGGCTGGTTAAAACATTTAGTAGGACCAAAAGCAGAACCTAAGCGTGCAAGAGAGAATGGCAGATACAAAGCAGACGACAAGTCTACCGCGGATGTCAACGAGGCATGGGTAGGCGGCGAGGCACCTACGCCTAAAAAAGAAACAAAAGCTGTGGCAAAGAAAGTGAAACAGCGAAAGGGAGCGAACGGTCAACCGATTGGGTAGAGTATGAAAATTAGCGACAACACATCAATATCAATGCCCATGAAGAATTTAATTTCTATAATGGCCGCTGTTGCTGTTGGTGTGTGGGCTTACTTTGGAGTTATCGAAAGACTAACACTTATCGAAATGCGTAACGCATCGCTGACAAAAGATCTAGAACATGCCGAAGAGCAACTTACAGCAGACATTGAAAAGAACAACGAATTCAGGATCAAGTATCCTAGGGGTGAGTTGGGTCAGAGTTCACAGGACATAGAACAGTTCATGTTGATAGAAGACCTGTACAAAAGTTTTGAGAGAATGCAGAAACACCTGGATGCGATGTCCAACAACAAGATAAACATAGAGTTCCTGAACGAGCAGATGGACAAAGCAGTGGATAACATCGAGAAATTGAAAGATGCTGACAGGGATATCAAATATGAAAATGGGAATGGGAAACAATAATGATTGAAACAGTATTCGCACTGTTGATGTTTGTTGGCGGCGAGATCAAGGAACACAGGATCCAAGACTCCATGGCCAAGTGCCTGAGAGGTAAGCGTACTGCTGAAAGGCAATACAATGCAAACGTCAAATACCAATGCATCAAAACAAAAGCAGAGACAGAGATCTACCTGGGCGAGAAGTCCATCCTAAAGATAATCCTAAACTAATATACAGTATGTACAGTTTGTAAATTTTGTAAATTTAAATTTACAAAACATTTACATCGTTTACAGCGTATGACTTGATTTTCTACAGTTTTAGTGTATTATTTACTATAAGTAAATTTACAAACATTAATTTACAAAAGGAACAAAACAATGTACGAAGACAAAAATAAAAGTAAAAAGGTTTACGTTGAAAGCAAATGTGTTTCTCGTGACGACTGTTGTTGGGATGAAACACCTGAGATGATCACAGAAGTCGTGGCTGTAAATAGCACTCCCATGATGGAGACCACATCAGATACTGTACAACAGGCAAGTTAATATATACGTACATGTCAATAGATTGGAACTCCGGTAGATGGGATGACGTTGTTAGACCTTACTCGCAAGAGGACGTAAAGAGGTTGAGCGGTACCGCAAACATCAAATACACTTTGGCCGAGGACGGCTCTAATAAACTCTGGGATAAGTTAAACAACTTGCCCTACGTGAGTGCCTTGGGTGCCCTCACAGGTAACCAAGCACTACAACAGGCCAAGGCCGGACTAGATGCAGTATATCTTTCTGGATGGCAAGTGGCGGCAGATGCAAACTCGTCAGATGAGATGTATCCTGATCAGTCGTTGTACAACACCGAGAGTGTACCAAACGTTATCAAGAAGATCAACAACACATTCATACGTGCAGACCAGATTCAGACAATGGAAGGCACAGGAGACACAGATTATTTCTTACCGATAGTAGCAGATGCTGAATCGGGGTTCGGAGGGGTGCTGAACACACACGAATTATTCAAACACATGATCAGGGAAGGTGCGGCAGGTATACACCTCGAGGATCAACTGTCGTCTGCAAAGAAATGCGGACACATGGGTGGTAAGGTTTTGGTGCCAACTTCCGAGATGATCCAGAAACTGATAGCGGCAAGACTGGCCGCGGACACAATGGGCGTGCCGACTGTTATCATCGCGAGGACAGATTCACTTGCAGGTAACTTGATTACTAGCGACCACGACGACACAGATAAAAAATTCATAACAGGTGAACGCACAGCAGAGGGCTTCTACAGGACCAATGCTGGCATGGAACAGGCCATTGCACGTGGACTTGCGTATGCACCGTACTGTGATCTAATATGGATGGAAACAGGTAACCCGGACATAGGAGAAGCCAAAGAGTTCTGCACGGAAGTGCGTAAGAAGTTTCCAAACAAGATGTTTGCCTACAACTGTTCTCCGTCATTCAACTGGAAGGCCAAACTATCAGACACACAGATAAGAAGTTTTAAAGATGAGTTGGGCGAGATCGGTTGTAAGTTTCAGTTCATCACACTTGCAGGATTCCATTCGCTGAACCACAGCATGTTTGATCTATCTCGGAAATACAAAGAGACAGGAATGACTGCGTTCGTTGAACTACAACAGAAAGAGTTTGCGTCACAGGTTGATGGATTTACAGCAGTCAAACACCAGAGAGAAGTAGGTGCAGGATACTTCGACGAGATAGCGAAAGTCGTCACAGGAAGTAATACTTTGAGTGCTCTAGAAGGTTCTACCGAAGAAGAACAATTCAATTAAATTTTAGTTAGACCGGGGTTGATATACCAAGGAAGGTGCCGACTATGGGTTCTGTGTCTCGCCTTCTTCTGCTTTGGCCGAGTGTCCGGCCTTTTCTTGGTTGGGTAAACCACCACAGGCACAAAGGCATCTGCCGGTCTTTCACCAAACACCTTGGTTGCTATGATGTACAATGCCATTGCCGTGTGTTGTCCGTCCCAAGCGACATACCTACCATGGTCTTTGTACACCTGTATGGGCATCACTATTGCTTCGCTGAAGTGTCGTAGGATATTTGTGATGTGTTCCATGCTGGGACTTCTCTGCATTGTGGTATCGATCCGGATATCTTTCATGGAAATTTGTACTGCTTCACATAGATGTAAATCTGCGAATTTTTTCCAATCTGTATTTGTTCTTTTGAATTCATCTACAACTGCTGTGAGTGTGCTGTTATACCCAGGTGAAACATCCAATGCTTGTTTGAGCCTATTGTTGAGTGTGATCAAATTAGCTTTTAAACGTTTTTTCGTCGGTGGATCTTTTCTGTTTTGTTTTTCTTTCTTGCATAGGAATGTGGTGAAGCACCAGTCGGCATCGATGATGGTGACCGAAAATCCTAGTGCCTTTAGCACACCCTGATACCAATCTACGGACTCTATGTACATCACATTCCTAAGTTGTTTTTGTTTTTGTTCTATTTGCTCTTTAGACACGCCCAGTTGCATCTTTTGGTCGTGATACAGTCGGGTCATTTTGGCATCAACTCTTGTTTTCTCACTCAGTATCATTGTGCCGCCATCTTTCAAACTGTCAACCATGGATGTTAGATAACTCTCTTTGTCCTTGACAAAGTGCAACGTCCAGTTACACAAGATCATGTCATACTGGCCATGGGGTAGCTGATCACTCACAACATAGTTTGCTATGTGTTTGGGTGCAAGGTCAATCATGTGCCTGCTGTTGTCAACACCGTGTAAGTTGGTGAAACCTTGTGCGTGGAGTTTTTTCAATGTGTGTCCGGTGGCACACCCTACATCGATTATCTTAGATTGTTTATCTAGATTTAATGTACAATATCTTGTACACTTGTCCGTTACTGCTTCGTAATCTGGTATGTGTTGCCTGGCGTGTTCAACAAACACAGGAGCAACATTTTCGTCAAACTTCCAGTCCTTAGGACCAGTCAACCCATTTTTCATTCCACACCTCTGGTTTTTTATGTATTTCATTGAATAAAGTTGGTCCGGAAACTTTGGCATCTCGTGTTCCCTCTACTACAAAAAACCCGGGACTTTCTCTGAACATGCCTATGTCCGCTGGCATGACTTCCTTGAAGTATTCGTAGCTGTCCGTGTTGGATGAGAAGCCATTCATTTTCATAAGCAGTTGGACTGCTTTCATGCTAGGGTGTGCCGACGAACAATACACGCTTCCATTTTTTCCAGCGGTCTGTGTTAGCACGTCCTCTTGCCATTCCTGATAGGGAATATCATATTCCAACTTCTTCCATAGTTCATCAGATATTTCGTGATGATTGTCTATCCACATCACCCTGGGTTGTCTCCAGTTTGTGGCCATATGGTCACAACGTTTGCATAGATTTTCAAGGAACCATGCGTTGTCGATCTGGCTTAGAGTCACACCCCAACAAAAGATAATATCGTATTTCTCTTTGTGGTTCGCAAAATAATCTTCCACGCTTGAATTAATAATTTCCCATGGCTCGCCTGCGTGATATTTCTGCATCAACTCCGTTCCCTTGTCTGCGAAATCCTTTATCATTTCAACACCTGTGTACTTTGTTGCACCATGATTTAAACACCAGTCCCCTGTCTGGGAAATGTATGATCCTATGTCCAGTACGGATTTGCCTGCTATCAGTTCTGGTGGCAGTAGGCGTTGATGTTTGTGCAAGGTTTTTTGGTCGTTTATGATGAAACCAATTCTCTCTGGTTTATTCTTTCGCCAATCAACATCTAGAAACTCTTGGTTGAAATTTTTCATTTTTCTCCTTTTTTTGATTTAAAACTGTTAGTGTTAATTTTATCCTATATCTGACAATATGTCAACCATGTGCAGTTGTAATTATTTCGTTTGGTGGTGCGTTAATAGTTTCATCAAACATAGTCCATTATGTATTTTTTGTTACTGTGTATCCCGACTGTGCCGCCTTGCCTGAAATCTTGTTTCCCGGGAAAGGCCTCTGGCATGCTGGCTTTCCAGTGGGCCATGGTGTTCTCCCATATCTGCACAGACTTGAATCCGTCCTTCTTGGCCATGTCGGCAATGTCTAGAAACGTGTGATGGGTTCCGGCCAACTTGTTTTTTCCATTTTGTGTTCTTGCGTCCTTGTGTATCGCCGGGTCGCGACCACTGGCCTCACAGAACTCCGTGTAGTAGGGTCCATGGGGATTTTCAATGAACTGATCAAAGAAGTCCTGGTCCTTGCCGGGATAATGCTGTTTGATGTGGTTTGCCAGCATGTGGCACTGCTTTATATACAGTTCCGGCATCTCCGGTGCATAGTAAAAGAATTCAAACTCGCTGATGGTACCCCTGTACAGTTCGAATGTCTTGTCGTGGAACCTGTGATAGATTTTTCCCGCACTCAGATAAAGATGTGGCTTTTCCAGAGCAACGATGACCCCTGTGCTACTGTCAGTGATGTTACAGGTGTGTATGGTTTGCCAGTCGAAGTCACAGGGTGTGAAGAACCCGTTGGTTCCTGTGAAGTGTTTTGATTCTGCCGTTTGCTCACCGTAGTACTTGCCGTACATCTTCGAGGTCACTTCCACTGTTCTTATCTTTACATTGGGATTTTTAAGTCTCTTGTATTCATTTGCCAGTGGCAACAGCCAGTCGTGGTATTCGGCATTCCTGTAGGGATTCATCTTCCAGTGTAGTAATAGCAGTTCGTCTATGGGGATATTGTGCTTGGCGAATGATCTCAGCACATGATGTGAATCACTTCCGCCACTGTACCACAGGCACAGTTTCCTGTATTTCTGTCTTAGCTGTAAACAACGATGGTGCAACAGTTCGTTCCATGTCTGCTTGGGTTCCGCGGACCAGTCATGTCGATCGTAGGTGTGGTCATAGAAGTACCATCTGAATTCTCGCTTGGAGCGAACTATCTCCTCCCATGCATCTAGTTGATTGTAAATGTGTTTGCCGCCTACCACCCAGTGTGGTATGTTCATTGCATCCATGTGTATATTTAATGGCCAGTGTTTCGTGTGGAGAGTATTCCGGAGACTGTCGTCCTATCCCCGAGCGATTACTTGAAGTCGCTTCTTACTATGTGTTTTCTCAGTGCCCGCACAAGTTCTTCTATCTTGTCTATGCAACCGATCAGATCCCTGTCGGTGATGTATTTGGATCTCTCTTTCATCTTGTCGTACTCCTTTAGGGAGATCTGCACCATCGGTGAGTAGTCTTTTTTACCTTCGTTCTCGTATGATAAGTCTTCTGATCTGTCGTCTGTCATGTTACTCCTTGTTGTCGTCGTCTCTGGTCGTGATTATTTTATCAACTAGTCCATACGCTACGGCTTCTTCCGCGTTCATGAACTTGTCCCGTTCCATGTCGTCCTTCAATTTCTGTAGGGGTTGTCCTGTGTTCTTCTCGTAGATCTCTGTGAGCTCTCGCTTCCATCTCAACAGTTCGTTTGCCCTGATCTCAACGTCTGTCGCCTGTCCGCTCGCCCCGCCCAGTGGTTGATGTATCATGTGCCTTGCGTGGGGTAGCATGTATCGTTTGCCCTTGGCACCCGCACTTGCTAGGAGTGAGCCCATAGAACAAGCCTGGCCCACCACTATTGTTTGTATGTCTGATCTCACATACTGCATGGTATCATAGATAGCCATGCCTGCCGTTACCAGTCCGCCCGGCGAATTGATATAAAGTATTATATCCTTCGTGGCATCTTGTGATTCCAAGAATAACAGTTGGGCACACAGCACTGAAGCGGTGTGTTCCTCTATCGGTCCTTCCAACATGATGATTCTATCCTTGAGTAACCTACTGAAAATATCGTAGCTTCTCTCGCCTTTGGATGTCTGTTCTATCACTATTGGTGTAAGTGGCATATAACATAATAATACACTATAAGTGTGTTCATGTCAACCACCGATATCTGGTGTTATAATGCCACTGCTGTTGCTGTTGTTACAGGTGTGCTATCACGCCCATGATCACGAAGAAGGCCACGAACGCCCATGTGTCCAGCCTGTACCTCTCCACCAGGTTGTACCGTTCTCGATCACTCACTAGATCTGCACGGGCATGATGTAGGTCCGGCCGTCCACTTCCATGGTGGTGGTCATGGCCCAGTCGTGCTTACGCCAGTCCTGCTGTTGCTTGGGTGCTTGTCCGTCAGCGGTCTGGTTGCTGACCCTCTTGTTCTTTGATGGTTTGCTCAACCATTCGTTCTCTTGGTCCGTGTATATCATTCGTTGTTCCTGGTTTGATCTGGGTACCCAGAGGATGATCTAGTCTCCCGTCACATCCTCTGATACATGTAATTATACACGAGTGGCGCATCACCTGTCTACTGAAAACGCAGGTCTGGTGTGCGATCGTGTGGGCGTTGCGTCCGCGTTTTTTTAGCGTTTTTTTTAGAGCGTGGCCCCTATTCTGATCGGGGGTGTTGTAGCGTGTCCAGCCGTAGCAGTTCCGCTATTGTGCTCGTGATCTCTGACTGCACGTGTGCCATGTCCAGGTACACACGTTGTCTCAATGGCTCCGTGGCGTACTCCAGCTGTGCCAACAACTCCCACAGGTTCAGTGTGAGTCTGAGCAGTTGTTCACGCAGTTCGAACACCGCATAGGTGTTGTCATGGAACGCATGTGTGGCCGTGGTGAGTATCATGAGTGTGAGCAGTACACGGAGGAGCATGTGGGTCCTCATTTTTTCCTGTGCGTAAATTTTTTGATCCTGAGGAACACCCAGGCCAGGCCCGTTTTGACTTCGGCTAGATCCTTGTGTAAGCAACCCGCACGCCATGAACTGAAGAAGGCCAGCACGGTGCCCCAAGCGAACAGGAACAGGCACACGTAAGCAATGATGACAACAGCAGTGATCATATGATGGTCCCATTGAGTCTGCCCAGTATCACGGCTATCGCCACGGCCGTCACGAACAGGGCGGTGAGGATCACGGCCAGATCTACCATACGTACACTCCCATGTAGAAAGCAATCAACACTATTACGCCGATGGTGAGTGTGGTACGCATACTAGTACTTATCGCCCCACACGACGGGATCGCTAATCTGGTAGGTCCTTGAACCGACTCCTGGGCGTCCAGTACTTCTTGCCGGCGAATGTCTTCATGTGCTGTGTGTGTCCGTCTTTGAGTTTACGACCCTTTTTCCATGCATGTTGTTTGGGTGCTTTGTATCTCGGTGCTTTGTACACTGTGCGTTTGGCCGTTTTGAACTTGAATGGTTTATGGGTGCTCTTGCGTGAACGTCTAGGACTCGTGGTGCCATGCATGGCAGACACTGTGACGAATGCCATCAGTAGATATAGAGGCCATAGCCATATGGCACTCACAAGCACAACGAACAGTAAGAACCATTTAAAAGGTGACATGCCCCATTATAGCACAGTTACAAGATCTGTCGACCTGGTATGGCGACCTTAGAAAATTGCTGTGCATTTTTTCAATACCCCGGGTATTTTACCGTTGCCCTACCAGTTCTGCAACCATGCTCAAAAAATACACTGCGACCGGTGGCCGGATCTTTTCCTTTTCCTTTTCGACACCGACCTGGCCGTTTGACCCACTTCTGATGGTGTCGACAGTTCTCCACGCTGTGCCACGCTGTACCATCGTTCTATACAGTTATAACCCTGGCCCGACTGCCAAGCCAGCGAACCACCTCCCCCACACTCACATCTATGCCAGCGAATACTAAGGTCCTTTTTAACCTTTTGACCACACCCATGACACACTTGACTTAAGGCTGTGCCCCTGGTCGGGAATTCATCGACTGTTCCCTTTGCCGCTTCCATTTTTGTTTTGAGCTTTTGAACAAACATCCCTGGCGCTCTAGTTTTTATGGACTTGCCCCATAGTTTTTGCCAGCAATTATACTTGATTTTTTCCAAAAGTCAAGCGTCTTATTTTTTAGATTCCAAATAGTTTATACAATTTTCTGGAGTTGATTCCACATATGGATCATCGTCTGTACCGTCGTTGTTGATGCCTGGTTCTTGCCACCATTTTTCAACAACACCGTCATTGACAATTGCCATGAATCTCCAACTTCTGTTTCCAAAACCCAAATGGTTTTTTCCAATAAGCATTCCTAAAAATCTAGTCATGTTGCCTGATCCATCTGGAATAACTTTTACGTCATTGACATTCATTTTTTCTGCCCATGCGTTCATTACAAATGAATCGTTTACACTCATGCAGTAGATTTCATCTATGCCCATGTCTTTGATTTTTTTGTAGTTAACTTCAAAACCTGGCAGTTGTTTTGAAC
>ERZ651776.5763-NODE-5763-length-10550-cov-6.164805_pt1 | contig 10550 bp, 5 predicted proteins | sample MGYA00514761_ERZ651776 | MGnify/ENA metagenome assembly ERZ651776 | reverse complement strand
CGACTGGACTTCAGACATGAAGGACTGGAACGAAGAAGATTGCCGAAGAGTGGGGCGATCGATGGCGACCATAATGCGGATGGTACAGACCGGGTTGATGGCCGTCGACTCATGGAAGAGGCAGTATGTACAGTTGAATAATTTGTTTGACGAGGTGGAAGGCTTCGAGGACTTTGTGGTCGCGATCGTAAACAATTTGCTGCGGGATAACAAGTTTGGAATGGTGTTACGAGTGAGCTTCGGTGCTGCACTTAGTATGAGTGATGCTGCGACGGACATCTACGTTATCAGCACATATTACGGGAAGGAAGAGCTTGTTGGACAAGCCAATGTGTTCCTGGTAATGATCTTATCGAATTTGTTTGTGCAGATTGTTTTCGTGATGAGCTTATATCAAAGGAGTGGATGGAGAGTGATATTGAGGGAATTGCTGATTACTCTCTCATTCTTACGACCTGCCGTGGACGCTTATCGAGTCGCCACAAGTAAGGAAGACGACCTCTCCGCAGCAGATCCTTTGACTGAGGTAAGCAGTGTCAAACTTTAAAAATCATAGATTTGTTATCCAATGAATCCATCATCCATAGATTCATCAATTTCGCCAACGAGATAAACTAACTGAGCCGCCTCCTTTTGTTGACAGATGGTGAGTAACAAATGCATAGAGCTCTCAACAGAGAGCATCCCAGGTTGCATTTTGCAGATTTACGTTTGGTTGTTGAGCCCGGATGAGGCAGGGGTCTATGCATTGGCGTCAATCGGCATCAGTGCCTTAACCACAGGCTTCGCAAGTGCGATGATCTCGTTCGACATGGACGTTGATACGCCACATAGGATTGGTCAACCTCAATTCTATGGTTATATTCCTGATGACAATGGTGTGAGGATGAAATGCTTTGCGCTGATGACGATGATTTCAACGCTGCATAACCTGAGCAGGAGCTTGGGCTGCGCTCTGCTGGCCGCTTCAAATGGAGGATTTGTATTGGTCATGTACTTCAGCGGATGCGAGGTACTGCTTTTCCTTGCATGGAAGATTCTCAGGGGGGACATTTACTATTGGCCGCGACTTCAAAGGTATGCTGCCGAGGTCTCTTCCTTGCTAGAAAGAATTCTCCTAAAGGTGATAGTCGACTACACAGGCTGTTTTCACCTTCGCCATCCTTATGAGATGGGAGGATTGATGTTCAGTCTGAGTATGCTATGGGCGCAGGTATTCCCTTTCGTCGCTTTGAAACTAGTAGATGAGAGTGAATCATCTCCTTTCGCGGGAAGAATGAGGGATGCGATTTACTTGTTTCTTAGCGGAAGCTGCGTCCTCTGGATTGTGCTGAATATCACATTCTTTTGCACCATCGACCTCAGTTACCTAAAGACCTTCTTTGGGACCAAGACGGCACCGCAGTACACAGTGCAGCTGTTCGAGGATAGCGATGCCGACTTCACTAAATTTGACACTGTTTTCAACACTCGAATTCAGTATACCGAGAAAGTCCACAAAGAGGTGAAAGTTTGGATCGCAGAAAACATCCATCTATGGAGGAGAGACGAACCTGAGTGGTTCAAGGTGGAGTTAATACCAGATGAGTTTTTACCGAAAGGGGTCTTTGAGGAGGAAGGAGGGGCAAATAGGGTAAGAAGAAGGAGCAGGTTAAGTCATGGATTCTTGGGTAGAAGCAGTATCTTGAGTCAAACCGTCTTGAATAACAGCCGGGGCTCGAGAAGAGTGTCAGGGTTCGTCGTACCGACACCAGCGATTAGCAATGAATCTCAACTTAGGCCAATGGAAGAGGCAAGGGCATCACTAAAGACTGATAGAGCAGATATCAAGCCTCCAAGATTAGTTGAGGAAATGCAGGAGCGATGGAGAAAATTCGCTGAAGAAATTTACCAAGTGCGGAGTAATAATTTCAAGAGCAATTTCATACATTTGAAGCGAATCTTTGAAGAAAATGAAGAGCTCGTGGGGGAGCTGATGGAGCGGTGTCCCAGAATTCGGGAGATCTTGTCGCACATTTTGGAAGACAAGTTTGGATGGAGAGTCCAGAAGGTGGATTGGACATCTGAGATGGCAGATTGGGGACTGGAGGAGTGTCGCCGAGTAGGCTGCTCACTTGCGACCTTTCTTAGGAAGAGGAAGACAGGCGAGCATGCGGTCGATGCTTGGAGACTACATTACCCGCAGCTAGATGTCTTGTTCAAGGAGGTTGTAGGGTTTGAAGAGTTCATCCTGGTCATAGCCAACAGCACACTGCGGGACAGCATCTATGGGACGGTCTATCGAGTGTCAGTGGGAGCGGCACTGAGTACATCTGATGCAGTGACAGACATTTACACCATTAGCACATATTACGATAGCGCAGAGTTGATTGGGCAGGCAAATGCTCTTCTGACAATGATTCTTATCACTTTGTGTCTCCAATTGCTTAATGTGTATGCCCAATACAGGAAGAAGGGCCGGTCAGTGCTTGCCAAGGAAGGTTTTTTAACTGTCTTAGGTTTACGTCCTGCCGTTGACGCCTACAGGGTATCCACAAATCACGAGGATGAGGAGTTGAATGTTGATCATCTTCATGAAATGGTTTTCAACAAATGCATAGAGCTCTCAACAGAGAGCATTCCAGGCTGTGTTTTGCAGCTTTACGTCTGGTTGTTGGCTCCAGAAAAAGCTGGCACATATGCTTTGGTGTCAATTGGAATCAGTTGCCTCACAACAGGCTACACCAGCGCAATGATTGCATTCGACTTTGATGTTGATGTTCCTCACAGAAAGGGACAACCCAAGTTCTATGGCTACATTCCCGACGACAATGCTTTAAGGGGACGGTGTTTTATCTTGATGATGTTGATGAGCGCCTTGCACAATTTGAGTCGAAGCTTGGGATGTGCTCTGTTGGCAATGTCAGATACAGAATATATTGTCTTTACGGTTGTCGGATGCGAGATTGGTGCCTTCCTCCTCTTCAAAATTGTCAGGGGAGACTTTTACATGTATGTTCCCATGTCCGCAAAACTCTCAGTTATTGTATCTTTTTTTGGCCGGATCGTCTCGAAAGTAATCGTCGACTTCAGTGGCTGCATCCATTTCCGTCACCCCTATGAACTGGGTGGGTTGGGCTTCACTCTGTCAGTTATTTGGGCGCAGGCGTTCCCCTTCTTTGCGTTGCAGTACTTTCCAGACGGGGAGTCGAAGGATGGGATAGTTATTGTGATTGCTGCAAGCTTCACCCTGTGGATATTGTCGAACATCATCTTCTTCTGCTCAATTGACTTGAACTACCTGGGCACATTCGTTGGAACTAAGACTGCACCACAGTACACCTGCGATCTTTTCTATGCATCAAGGGAAGATTGTTGGCGGTTTGATAACATGTTTACCACCAGAGCAGAGTATAAGGAAAATATTCGCAGAGAACTGAAGGATTGGGTGGCTGCCAATATTCACCAATGGAAGAGGGAAAGGCCAGATTGGTTTAATATTGAGTTGATCCCTGATGATCTCTTGCCAAACGATGTGTTTGAAGCAGAAGGGGGGGCTAGGAGGAGGAGGAGCACTGTGGGCTTAAGGGAGATTGTTGGATTGAGGGATGAAAATGAAAGTAGTAGAGTCCATCCCTCCCCCCATGTTGAAGAGGAAATGAAGGCGGAAGACCTTTAGACCGCTAAAGTAGCTACGCTAAAGAAAAGTTGAGATGAACGAAAATTCAAATTAAATGTTATCTATCCAAATGTATTTTTCCATCCACCACACTCGTCATCTAACGTCTTCTGCAGCCACACCGTCACCTTCAACTCATCCTCAATGTCGTCCCAACAAATCTGCGACGAGTTAGAATAAAACGACGGTGATAAAAAGTATTGTCTACTTCGCTCCTTGCAACTCCTCACCTCTTCTGCGCCCTCCTCGACTTCCTCAAGTTCTGTTAGGTCCATAGAATCCCACAGCGGGTTCTCCTCACTCTCCTTTATCGCCTCCGCAATCGTTATTTCAGGAGGCGGTATTATAATCATTGGAACAGGATTCCTGAGCGAGGCGGCGAGGAACGGAGTGTCGGACTGCGGGAGAGGTGCTATGGTGGAGCTGAAGATCACCTGCGAAGATTTGGAGTTAGCGTAGTTATGTGCCGCATCGACGCGTTTTCAAAGGACGCGCTGTCGCTCGGTATGGAGAGTAAATTGCCTCTTGTCCGGGGAGATTGCACACTTCTGAAGCGTCGTAGCAGCAATCCGGCGCAGTGGTGGCATCTTCGAGATGAGATGCAGGAACGTGCTCATGCTGGCGGTGGATTCTCGAGTATCTTTTAGAAGGAGAGGGCGGGCTCAAGGGATAGGTGCTGGTTGGTGGTGAACGAGGCGATTGAATTTTGCAATTTTGCGTAAGCACGTGGTAACGTGGTAAGGAATTTTTGATCCCACAAAATCCAAAATGATTATTTTTCCACTGCTTATACTTAATTAACTTATTTAAAAGCTTCGCGCGGCACTAAATTTGTGAAAGCGCGCTCACTTGTGTTGATTTTGGTTTGCAACCAATCAGTGAACCAAGCGTCAACACCCATTTCAATGGCGAACTACCTTCCCCCCTCAATCCTATCTTCCCGCGCCTACCAGGCCGTGACGAAGTTCGGCAACGGCCTAACATCCCTTCGCGACTCCTACGTGACCGCCCGAAACATCAAGTCTCTCAACCCGAAAATAACGCCCCTGACCTACTCGCAGGTATCTCACCTCCGACGTTTCGATTCAGACATAAGGATCGTCGGTCCGGTCGCCTTCGCCACGCTCCTGCCCGTGGTCGGTTACCTCCCGATGGCCCTGGCGCTCGCCAGGCCGAAGACGTTCCTGACCAGGCACTTTTGGTCCCCTGAGGAGCGCGACGAGTACTACGAGGAGGAACGGGTGGACCGGAGGAGGAACGACGAGGAGGTGCTGGACTTCGTCGACGGGGCGTACAGCGTCGATAAGCTCAGGGGGGCGCTGAGGGGAAGGGGTGGGGTGGGGGGGGAGGTTTGGGAGGTTTTTGGGGAGGGTGGGGAGCTTGGGGTGGAGAAGATTATGGGGGGAAAGGTTGGGAAGGCCGTGGCGAAAGGGAACGGTGTTGGGGGTGGAATTTCCGGCCTCGTCGGACTCGAAGGAAGGCGGGTGAAGGAATGGGTTGGAATAATAAAGCGGGAGGATAGACTTCTCGATGGTCTCTTGACATCTCCCAAGTCAAAACTTACTGATGAGGAAATTGCCGATGCTTGTCACTTGAGAGGGGTTAAAAAGGGGGAGGAGGGAGTAGATCTATGGTGTAGGGGAACTAGATATGGAGATGTGCCTGACGGTTTGATGGCCGTGTATGGTGCCGTGACGAATGACGAATTACAGTAGAAGAGAAATAGAGAAATTGATGGACATTGTTTTATCTTGCCCAAAAACAAATCTCTAAAAATGCTTCGTTTCGGTCTCTCGTTCTCATTTACTATTCTACGTTGCTATCTTTTTTGTGCTTATTATAAGCTCCTAGCGCCCAGATGGGAAATACATTTCTGTAGGCCGTGTAGGTAATTCCGCACGCCCTGTTAAAGACTCCGCTGATTCCCTCCTGAGGAAAGTCTCCTGTCTCGAGCTGTCTTGAGACGAGGTATTGCGCCCCTCTCCGCGTCGCCTCGTGGTCTCCGAATCCGCCCTTGACAAGGGCTAGGAGTGCCCAACTAGTGTTGACGACGCCGGCCCCGCCACCGTCACCGAAGGTCGCCATGCCGTCCCGGGCGTAAGACTTGTCGTAGCAGCTCTTGAAGTCCTCACCCCAACCACCGTTGGGGCGCTGCTTGCTCACGAGGTACTGCGTTACGTTGAGAATAAGATTGTTAGTGAGGACGGGGTTAGTGACAGGCGCTACAAATTGTCTCGTTGGCGAGCGTCACAAATTGGCTCGGCGGGCGCCAAAAAAAGGCCCCTCATACACACAACACAACACAACACAACACAACACAACACAACACACGCCACAAATCGATTTCTTCTTATCAATACAGCCAACACCAACACAACCCCATCTACCATCTACACTCACCTCGCAGCACTTGACAATTTCTGGTTGGTCGGTATTGAATCCGGCGGCGACGAGACCTTCGACACCGAACCAGCACCCATATGTAAAGCAGCACGCCCAAGACCCGTAAAACGATCCGTCGTCCCTCTGTATCCTCTTCATAAACTGCCCGCACCTCCTCACCGCATCGTCAATCTCCCCCCTCCTGTACTCTTCGTCAACCTCCTCCCGAAAGTCCACCAAGGCCGTGATGCTGGACATGCTGCACTCCACGTACGAATAGTCGATCATTATGTCGCCAAAAACCTCGCTGGGGTTCAGCTTCTCGTACCACCCGTACCCCCTGTTGTTCTCGTACGTCGCGAATCCGCCGTCGGCGTTCTGCAGCGCTAGTATGACGTCGACGGCTTCCTTGAGGCGGGCGTTGGACCCGGAGCGGATGTCGGGTAGGGAGCCGTCTTCGATCGCCGCGAGGACCGGGGGGGAGCGAAGGAGGGATATCACGGCCTTCAAGCCCTCGCCGGTGCAGTCGCTGATCGGCCAGCCGTGGGCAGAAGTGGAGAAGGGCCAGCCGCCGCGTGAGATGTGTCTGTAGTATCGGGCGCGTCCGCCCGGGGACTCGTAGGAGTTGGCGAGGGTTTCGGATGAGGTCGGGGTAGAGAGAATTTGGGTTTTGTATAAGAATGAGTAGCCGCGCTTAAGGACGTCATTGAATTTAGCCTGGTTGTCATAATTGTCGTCGTCACCATCGTCGTCGCCATCGTCGTCACCATCGTCGTCATCTCCACCAGTTCCGACTATCCCCCCCCCCAGCATTGCCTGCAGACAAAAGGAAGTGTCCCAGCACTGACTCCCATTGTACCCCTGCATTTTCATGCCGTCTTCCGCAACCCATAGATAGTCTTCTACCCTCGCAATGTGCTTCTTCACGGTAACTGCGCTAATGTCGCCCCCACATAGACGGTAGGAGGAGAACATGTTGAGGACCTTGTTCACGGGACCAATGTCAATGTAGTTGGTCTGTTCGTCCTCCGCCCTCATGTAGTCGGCGGAAAATTTCCTCCCCCGCTCGCGGAGAAAGGACCGAAGGGGGGACAACACCACGCTCTTCTCGTACGCCTGGAGACAGTCCTGCAGCAATCTCATGGTGAAAGGTACGGGGGAGTAATTGTCGATGGGGGCGACGAGGTGTCGGGTTTTGCCCCAGTCGATTTGGGAGTGGTTTTCGTAGAGCTCCTCCTGGAGGGATAGGACGACGGGGGATAAGGGCGTCTCTGGGGACTGGCCGTAAAGGAATCCCATCGGCAAGTACACCATCCTCGCGTGACACCACATCCTCGATGGGTGAAAAGGGAAAAAGTCTGGCAGGAGCCACATCTCGGGTGGTATTGGGTTGACGGCGTCCCACGGAGTCACGCCCAGCAAGGCCAGGTAGAACTTGCACCACGACGCCGTGTGAGTCGCCCCGCCGTGGGAGTGGATGAAGGAGCGTGCCTGGACGATTTTGGGGTGATCCTTGGGGAGGGAGAGGAGGCGGAGGGCCACGTAGGACATTGTGGTGCCGAACATTGTCGAGGGTGACTCGATGTGAGATCCCCATCCGCCGTCGGTCTGCTGGTGGCATAACAGGTAGGAGGTCATTGATGCTACGTGGGGCGGAGAGAGCATAGACGCAGGGCGACCCATCAAATGCCAGACGATTATCAGTCCTTGCATCAGGAAGAGAGGACCACCGTAGTCACCAAACCAGCAGCCAGAGGGAGACTGCAAGCGCGAGTAGAAGAGAGCTGCGTTGTTGAACGCATCGATCGTGTCTGAAGAGCGGGAAGAGTCCGACGATTTCTTGTTGTTCATCTTGCCCTTGCCCTTGCTTTTGCTTTTGCCTTTCTCAGATGATGACGTCTTGTGTCTTGTCTCTTTCTCCTTATCCTTCGTGTGCAGAACTTGAGACCGATAAATAATGTCACTTGAGTTGACGTTCCCCTCCTTCCCCCGATGAACGTCGGGGTGAATTCGATTGTTCTTCAGTCCGGCGTTGTACCGCCACGTGGCGCGACCGACGCTCTCACCCGTGAGGATGTCCTCGTCCTTAAACTTGGACTGTGTTGCCTCGTGCGACCGCATGCAAGTCACGCACTCCCAACCCCGCCCTCCATTTAGGCCGTCCTCCTCGGGATCGCTCTGGGACCAAAGACCCTCCCTCTGAATTGTGTTATCCTCGGACCGAGGACCCTCAGGCCTAGAGACAGTTTCTGCTTCACCGTTCACCCTTCTGAGGAGAAAGTACAAAGCGGCGAATGCCAGAGCCCGCTGTGGTCGAGGCAGGAGGAGTAGGGCCAGGAAAATCGGCAGGATGTAGAGTAATGTAGTCGGCAGTAGAAGACTAAGAGAGTTTAGCGGCGCTTTCGCCCCGGAGTACACCAGACGAGAAAGGAGAGGGGAGTCGCCCCGGACGGAATCGTACCCCCAAACGCAGCCAGCGGAGGATGAAGGTGGGTTCCCAATCGAGCGCAGGGGGTAGTTTCGGTACAGTGTGAGGGGCAGAATTGAGAAGACGGCACAGATTGATAGTGTCGCAAGGGGTGAAGATGTCAATAGAGAGGGAGTGGGGACAACGAGTAGTGGGAGGAGGATTGAGAAAGACATAGCCACCAGCCGATGTCGAAAAAGATTTTTTCCAGCAGCAACTGCAGCGATCAGGATCAGGAAGTGTCAAAATGTCGATATTGTTTTGGTATCTGATGTCTGGGGAGAGGGGATTAATATGGGAAGAGAGAGCGTGGTACTACATCAAAAAAAGCTCATCATTCACGTCCCTCCGCTAAATTCACCGCACAGACGAGCACATTCCTGCTGTTGTTGTCTTCGGTAATATTGTGGGAATTTCCTTTGGACGTTTTAGTCCTCTCATGTCGACCTTTTTTCGCTTACTAAGACAGAACCCTTCCTTGATCTACCCACCCCTTGTATTGAGTGATGTATTCTTGCTCTACGGGGTTACTTCCCCAGCAGATTCTTCTGGATCTCATTCTGCGGACAGCTCCCAGAGTGGCTTGGGTGGTCACACCATTGGCATGGCACCTAAATCCTTCCTTGGATTAGGGCCATCGTCACTGGTATCAATCAATGCATTGGGGTCATTGTGTGGAGGCGGGCTGGAGGAGAGGAAAGAGGGGAGGGGCTTGGGCGAGCGACGTGCTCTTCTCAAGCCTCTGAAGGGGGAGGAGAAGGAGGAATGGTTGCCTGTGCTTCAGGGTATGCAGGAACTCTCCTTGTTTTTGAGTGGGATGGAGGGGAGGGTGGAGGACTGGCTGTGTAGGGAGGGCAGGACGAATGTCAAATTAAAGACTGAATTGAAGGCCAAGCAGCTTCTTGCAAAACCGCTTAAAAGTACTAAGGAGACCAAACCCAAAGACATTACTGACAACAACAGCCCAAGTGATGCATCCTCAAAGCCAAAGCCGAGTTACCTGATTCCTTCCCTGGTAGAGATGATTTCTCCCGATCGGGGGGCATTTTTACAGTCTTACTACTTAACTACTCTCTCGGTTGGTCTCCTTTCCCGTTTGTCCCTCCAGTCTCCATTTGCCACGAAAGAAATCCTCCAATCCATCACAATCGAGAACCTCTCCCAACTCTATTTGGAGGGTTCTTTGTCTTTGGACACTGCAATGTCCTCTCGGCTTCTCAGCAGTCGCTGTCGTGCCCGTAAGGAGCTGGTGGAGAATGCGCTCGCATCTCCGTCGAGACTCAGCAAGGGGGAGATAGAGGCCCTCGAGAAGGTCAAGAAACGCCTCCCTCAACTGGAAAGGGACTTGACGAGAGCAAACCAGGGACGGTTGAAGCAAGGCCGTGCACCCCTGAGGATGAAAAACAACAGCGCGAACAACAGTAATATTCAAAAACTCACGATCCTCCGGGCAGAACTCGCTGATTTGTCTGAGGAGGTCGCAAAGATAACAAAGCAGCTGAACGAAACGCGTTCTAAACTCCCTTCGATTATGGATTTCGTTCGGACGAAGGGTGACATTTCCTCCCTAAAAGAGCGTAGTGGTAAGGAGCTCCCCAGTCCTCTCGACGTGGAGCACCTGGAGAGGCTCGTGGAGAGGGAAGGAGAGATCGAGAAGAGAGTCAGGGAGATAACCTCTGAAATCTCTTCTCTTCAATCTTCTTTTCAAGGTCCCTCCTCCGGCATATCATCCCGGGCTGGCCAAAGCGATGAGGACTCCCTTCACTTCAATACCGTTCTTCTCCTGCGCAGCTTCCTCTCTTCCCCTTCCCGCCGCCAGCTGTTCTTTTCCAAGGAGTCAGCGGAGATGTCCGGGGCCCTTCGCGATATCGTAGACACTAGTTTTGACCTGCTTTCCTGTGGATCTTGCGGTGAAGACCTTACGATTAATTACGGGGGGGAGTTGAGGAAGTACATTGAGGAGAGGATGGGCTACTTTGTGAATGGAGATGGGGAAGGGGAGGACGATGTGGATGAGGACAGAATTACCAGGGAGGACAGGGA
>ERZ651776.5754-NODE-5754-length-10562-cov-3.745827_pt1 | contig 10562 bp, 10 predicted proteins | sample MGYA00514761_ERZ651776 | MGnify/ENA metagenome assembly ERZ651776 | reverse complement strand
TCCAGGCCCTACACTTATACCATTTGGTAGAAAGGTTTTAAATCCAAATGATGTTAATTTAAATAGTACAACAGGTAATACTGCAACAACATTTACTTTTGATTCACCTGTATATTTAAAAGAAGGTATTGAATATTGTTTAGTTGTTATGACTAACAGTTTAAATTACAAAGTATGGATTTCTGGTTTAGGTGAAACAGATGTATCTGGTACAGATAGAATTATTTCTACACAACCACATTTAGGTTCGTTCTTTAAATCACAAAACAATACTACATGGTCGCCAGTGCAATCAGAAGACTTGAAGTTTACTATGAGAAGATGTAACTTCACATCTGGTTCAGGTACAGTTACTTTACAAAATGATAACATAGGTGATGCAGTAACAGCAGAAGATGGTAGTACAACAGTTTATGGACAAAGACTAAAAAGTAATCCAATCGTATTAACAAATGGTTCAACAGTCGTAAGAGTTAACCACGCTGACCATGGCATGTATAGTACATCAAACAATGTTACAATCACAGGAGTTTCTTCTGGTATATCAACAACATTGAATGGTGCAATTACAGCATCAGGTACAAGTGTAACATTAACATCTAATACTAACTTCCCATCAAGTGGCACAGTTCATATTAAGATAGACAATGAGATTATGTCTGGTACGATTTCTGGTTCAACCATTTCTAGTATTACTAGAGGTCAAGGAAGTACAACAGCAGTTGCTCACTCAAATACAGCAACAGTAGAATTGTACATGATTAGTTCAGTACCATTAACAGAGATTAATAAAACACATACTGCAATTGCAAACATAGGAATAGATTCTTATACAGTTGCATCTACTACAAGTGCATCAATTAGTGGAGCATCCACAACAGCACAAGTTGGTGGAATCTCTGTTTATGCTACAGAAAATTATAGATACGAAACAGTCAAAACATTAATAGGTGCTATGGAATTACCTGGCACTACAATGACTGCATCAATTAAAACAACGAATGCTACAAGCCCAGATGGTACAGAAACATCATTTGGTCAATCAACATCAAATACAACAATTCCATTAAACGAAAACTTTGATATGACAACATCATCTATGGTTGCTTCAGGTATTAATGAAACAAACGAAATGTCTGGTAGTAAATCATTAGAGATGCCAATAGTCATGACTTCTCAAAATTCTAATTTATCACCAGTGATAGATTTAGATAGAAGGTCGTTTATTGCGATAGGAAATAGAATTAATAATGTAGATAGTTCTAGTGATGTATTCCCAACAACAGATTATGTTGCTCCAACAGAACCAGATGGCGACCAAAACTCTGCTATCTATTTAACTAAGGCAGTGACATTAGAACAAAGTGCATCAGCAATCAGAGTTGTATTTTCTGCACACAAACAAAATACTTCAGAAATACAAGTAATGTTTAAAACATTAAGAACATCTGATAGTTCAGACTTTGATGATATAGGATATGAATACTTTAACACAGATGGTTCACCAGACAACACAGTTCCAAACTCTCTTGTCAAAACAGATTTTCAAGAGTATGTTTATACTGCTGGTGTAAATGATGATGGTGTTGGAGCTCCATTAGATGAGTTTATACAATTTCAAATAAAAATAGTTATGCAAGGAACAGATGCTGCTAAACCTGTAAGAATAAAAGACTTACGAGCAATAGCACTGGCAACATAAAATGGATAGAGTAAAAGTAGAAGAAAAAAAAGATTTAGAAAGAGATATGAAATCTAATGCAATAGTGAATACTAATAAGTCTGCATATGAGATGGCAAAGAAAAGAGCGAAAGAAGCTCAGAAAGAAAGAGATAATCTTAGAGATGTTACTAGAGAGGTAAACGAAATAAAATGCGAGATGCATGATATTAAAAACATGTTAACTCAATTATTGGAGAAGTAACATGAGTGAGTTATCAAATCTTTTTGGTATAATCTCAGAAGGCCAAAAACAGGCAGAGTTTGAAAAGTCTGAAAGAATTAGAATAGAAGAAGATAGAAAACAAAGATTAGAACCACAAGTGGATGTGGGGTTAAATGATTTAAGTGAGTTTTTTAGTGTAATGTCTACAAAGAAAAAAGTAGATGCATTACCAAAAGAAACAAAACAGGAAGTTCAACAGTTAGAAGTATTGTCTTCTTTCTTTGAACAAATGTCTAACTTTGAAAATAGTTTAGATACTGCAATACAAGCTTCTGATAAACAACCAGAAGTTATAGAAAGAATTGTAGAAGTGCCTGTTGAAAAGATTGTAGAAAAAGAAGTAATAGTAGAAAAAATTGTAGAGGTAGAAAAAGGACCTAGTGTACCAGAAAGATTAGCAGAGGCTATGAGTTTAGTTCACAAAGGACAAATGTTACCAGAAGAAAAATCAGAGTTAGTAAAACTCAAAGAGGAGTTTGGACAGTTTAGACAATTAGTTCAAATGCAATTATCATCACTCGGTGGTGGTGGTAGTACTAGAATACTAGACAATGATGATGTAGATATTAGTTCTTTAGGAAATGGTAAGTTCTTAAAGTATAACTCTACAACAGGAAAATTAGAATTTACTGATGAAGTAGGTACATACTCTTTCAGTTAACATTATAAATAAAGGAAAAGATAGGAAAATTAAATGGCAATATCGGCATCAAGTATAGCAAGTTCAAGTACTCTAAATGAGTTAAGAACACAATTTAATAATTTAGTTACAGATGTGACTGCTATTGAAGGCGGTGCCATATCTTATACAACCCTTAATACCACAACAACAAATGCTACAACATTAAATGTAAAAGAAGATGGTACTATCGTATTTGAAGGTGCCACAGATGATGGTTTCGAAACCACATTAACAGTTGTAGACCCTACTGCTGATAGAACAATTACATTCCCTAACGAAACAGGAACAGTACATACCTCTGGTGGAAATATTACAATACCAGATGCTGGTACTATAGGTTCTGCATCTGATACAAATGCAATTGCAATCGGAGCTGATGGTGATATAACATTAACACAAGATTTAGAATTACAACATGACGGCGCTATATTATCTTTTGGTGCTGATGATGACACAACACTAACACACACAGATGGTAGTGGACTAACACTTAACTCAACAAACAAATTGATGTTCAATGATGCTAGTCAATTTATACAAGGTGCTAGTGCAACAGTATTAGATATAGCTGCAACAGATGAAATAGAATTAACTGCAACACTTATTGACATAGTAGGTAGAGCAGAAGTGTCTGGTAATTTATCAGTAGGTGGTAATTTAGATGTTACAGGAACACTTGACCTAAGTGATTCAAACTTTACTAATGTTGGTAGTTTACAATTAGATAGTATTGCTGGAGATGGTGATACAGATAGTTCAATCACATTCTCAGGTTCAGATGTAATTACGATTGCAACTGGTGGAAGTACAGCTGCTACATTTAATGCATCACAGGTTACTACTCTAAGTGGTAATCTAATCATACCAGATGCTGGTAATATAGGTTCTGCTTCAGATACAGATGCCATTGCAATAGGTTCAGATGGTGACATTACTTTAACACAAGATTTAGAATTACAACATGACGGTGCCATATTATCATTTGGTGCTAATGATGAGATTGCATTAACACATGTACATGACACAGGATTATTATTAACAGATTCAGGTGGAAGTCCAACATTACAATTACATGATGCAGGCGAATCATTATCTTCTGATGGTAGTAAATTAATATTAACATCTAATAGTGTTGCATTTAATTTTCCAAATGCAGATGGTACTGCTGGTCAAGTTATAAAAACAGATGGTAGTGGAACATTATCATTCGTAACTGCTAGTGCAAATACCCCAACAAGTGCAGATGGACAAGCATTAGGTTCTGCATCTCTAGAATGGTCAGACTTATTCTTGGCAGACAGTTCAACAATTCAATTTGGTAATGACCAAGATGTCATACTAACACATGTACCAGATGTGGGATTAAAATTATCTCATGAGGCAACAGGTGACAATTTACCTATCGTACTAAATCTAGAATCAGAAGAAGATGATATTGTTTCTGGTGAAGAAATTGGTAGAATAGATTTTACTGCTGGTGATTCTGGTGGAACAGATGCTATTACAACTGCAGCTAGTATTGCAGCTGTGGCAGAGGATACTTTTGCTGCAGACAATAACTCTACAGGACTTGCATTTAAATTAGGTGTAAGTGCAGCTGCAACAGAGATGTTTAGAATGGACCACGATGGTGACTTTAAAGTTTTAACTGATGGTTCTGCAATTGCTTTTGGTGCTAATAATGAAATCGAATTAACTCATGTACACAACACAGGATTACTCTTAACAGATTCAGGTGGTACACCTACTTTACAATTCCACGATGCTAACGAAAGTTTTGCATCTGATGGTAGTAAAATAATAATGGTATCAGGTGGTACTACATTTAATATGCCAACTTCTGATGGTACTGATGGTCAAGCATTAGCAACCGATGGTAGTGGAACATTATCTTTTGTTTCTGTTGCTGCTAACACACCTTCAAGTGCTGATGGTCAGGCATTAGGTTCTGCATCATTAGAGTGGTCAGATTTATTTCTTGCAGATGCTGGTACAATTCAATTTGGTAATGACCAAGAAATTAGATTAACTCATGTAGCAGATGTAGGATTGACATTATCACATACAGCATCAGGTGATGATAAACCAGTAGTTTTAAATTTAAAATCAGAAGAAGATGACCTTGCAAGTGGTGAGGAGATTGGAAGAATAGACTTCACTGCTGGAGATAGTGGTGGAACAGATGCTATTACAACTGCGGCTTCGATTGCTGCTGTTGCCGAAGATACTTTTGCAAGTGATAATAACTCAACAGGACTTGCATTTAAACTCGGTGTATCTGCCGCAGCTACTGAAATGTTTAGAATGGACCATGATGGTGATTTCAAAGTATTAACAGATGGTTCTGCAATTGCTTTTGGAGCAAACAACGAAATAGAATTAACACATGTACACAACACAGGTTTACTATTAACAGATAGTGGTGGAACACCAACACTTCAATTACATGATTCAAATGAGAGTATTGCCTCAGATGGTAGTAAGGTAATTATTACTTCTGGTGGAACTGCATTTAGTCTTCCAACTTCTGATGGTTCAAATGGACAGTTTTTAAAAACAAATGGTAGTGCAGTATTATCTTTTGCATCTGCTGGTAGTACGGCGTTTAATGCTTTTGAATATACAGCAACTGCAAGTCAAACATCATTTAGTGGTTCAGATGATAACAGTAATACATTAGCTTATACTGCTGGAGTAAATAATGTACAAGTATATGTAAATGGTATTTTATTAGATAGTTCTGATTATACTGCAACCAATGGAACTGCTGTTGTATTGTCATCTGGTGCTCATGTAAATGATATAATAAAAATAAATGCAGTACAAGTTACAAATGTGGCATCAGCTGATATGGATGGTGCAGAACTTGTACTTGACGCTGATGGTGATACAAGTATCAGAGCAAACACAGATGACCAGATTGATTTTAAACTCGGTAATGCAATAGATATTACAATGGGTGTAAATGCCATGAACATATTATCTGGTACAACACTAACAATAGATTCAGGTGCGACTATAACTAATAGTGGTACTGCAAATGGATTCGGACTATCTACAGGAAAGGCAATTGTATTAGCAATGCTATTTGGTAAATAAAATGATTATAAATAAAAGTAAACTTATAGAGGAAATATAAAATGGCAAATCCAAATTTAATAAATGTATCTTCTGTACTTGGTGCAAATGCTGGATTTAATTTGACAAATACAGCAACTGCAACTTTGATTACAGTTAGTGCAGATAAACTTGTAAAAATTAATAGAATTTCTTGTGCTAATGTTGATGGTACTAACTCTGCAGATGTTGATTTATTTGTAGATGGTATGGGTACTGGTACAACAGGTGGTGCAACAACAGGTGCTGATGCAACTGTATATCTTGCAAAGACTGTCACTGTTCCTGCTGATACTACACTAGTATTATTAGATACACCTATCTATTTAATGGAAGGCGATATACTCAAAGGTGGTGCAAGTGCAGCCAGTGATTTAGATTTATTCGTATCATTCGAAATATTAGATGACGCTTAATTAGGAGAGTAAGACATGGGTTCAAGTATTGCTGGAAATGGTGGAATAATAGGAGCATCAAATGTTCCTACCGCTGCTAGTCCAGCTGCAAAAGTAACAACAATTACATCCAATGGTTGTTTTAATAGAGCCGTTGCATCTGCTACAGTTATTGTAGTTGGTGGGGGCGGCGGTGGAGCTCAAGGTGGTGGAGGAGCTGGTGGCGTATTAGTCACAGAATGTCATCCTTTACCTACAGATGCTGTACCTGTAACAATCGGAGCAGGTGGAGCTGGAAGACCAGGCCCTGGCGGCTATTGTGCTCCAGGCACATCAGGTTCTGCTTCTACATTTGGTTCTGCTACACCTTTATCTGCACCAGGCGGTGGTGGTGGCGGTGGTAATCGTGGAAACGGCGGTGGCGGTGGAAACGAAACTGCTGCAACTGCACCTCCAGGCACAACACAAGCTACTATTGGTGGTGCTAACATGGGATTTAATGGTGGTGCTGGAAATGGCTTCCAACAAGGTGGGGGAGGCGGCGGAGGCGGCGACTCAGGTGGTTCCTCTGCTAATGTAGTTGGTGCTAATGGTGGAGCTGGTAAAAATTTAAATCCTTATGGTGTTCCTACTTGTGTAGGTGTGGGTGGAATCATAGGTGGTGGTGGGGGTGGAAACCTTACTCAATTTGGTCCTGGTGAAGCTGGTTGCTCTGGCTCGCGCTGTTCAGCTGGTGCATTTGGTTCATTCCCTAGCCAGTTAGCACAACAATCAACAGTATATAGATTTGCAACAGGTGGAATTGGTGGCGGTGGTAATGGCGGTATTAAACACGCAAATCAAAATGGAGCAATATTTCAAGCACCTGCAAATGGTACAGCCAATACAGGCGGTGGTGGTGGGGGTGAAAACTCTGGCTATTGTAATGGACCACAGGTTGGTGGAACAGGTGGCTCTGGTATAGTTATTGTTGTAGAACCATGTGCATCTGCTGGAACTGTTGGTGATGGTGTATATTCTATGCAGGCACAGTTTAATGCTAAGGCTGCTTCAAGGTGGAAATAAATCATGGCACATTTTGCAAAAATTAATTCAGATAATGTCGTTGAAGTAGTTAATGTATTTAGTAATGATGATATTAATTCCAATGGTGGAGATTACTCTGCAGAGGCAGAAACATGGATAAACAGTAAATGGGGTGGAACATGGAAACAATGTTCTTACAACAAAAGTCAAAGAGGTAAATTTCCAGGCAAGGGTTGGAATTGGTCACCAACAAAAGAAAAATTTTATGACCCAAGACCCGCAGACTATGTGGGTAATAGTTGTGCATCATGGACATTAAACACAGATACATTAATATGGGAACCACCTACTGCTCACCCAGGCAATTCTGCAAGAGCATATACAGAAGATGGTATAGAAAAAATGAAGGTTGTTAGATGGGATGAATCTGTTAAAAAGTGGAGAGCTTGTAAAGATGGTCCTTATGGGGATTGTGTAACTGAATGGTATTGGAATCCCTCATCTAGTGCTTGGGAAGAAATTACTTAATAAATCACTTATAAATAATTATATAATTTACAAGTGGACTATATTATGAGTGATAATGAAGTAAAAATGGATGAAGATATTCTTAGTGATAATGAAGTAAAAATAATACCTATATTTTCTACAATACTACATCCTAGAGAATTAGTAGTCACAGAAAAACAAACAAAAGACTTAATGAATCTTACTCAAACTATTGAGTGGAATCCAAAAGATGATGTTGATAATATTAGGTCAAGAAGTATTAATGTAATAAAAGAACACAAAGAATTACATTGGTTAGGTGAATCCATATTTCATTGTTTTAATATTTTTAAAAATAGTGTATTAAAATATAATGATACAAAATTTGTTATGACTACATCATGGTTAACATATACATCCCCTGGCTTGGGTAGTATGTTTCATAATCACAATAATACCATGTGGAGTGGAGTTTTTTATTTTGGTAATGAAGAAGGCATAAATACAGGTATTAGATTTGGTGACTTTGCAAATAAAATGAATGGATTTTGTGTAGACCCTACTGAATATAATGATTGGAATTGTTCATCATACGATTGGCACCCTAAAAATAATTCTGTTATATTTTTTCCGTCACAAACACCACACACAGTATTAAAAAATAGAAGTGAACAAACTAGATACTCAATAGCATTTAATTTAATGCCATCTCAATTTTGTGGTAGAGGTGATTCATCAATATATTATCATGTGGGGGGTAATGATGAAATTAATACATCTATTTGAAAATTTTTTATCACTTGATACTATAAAAGAATTTAATAAACAAATTAGAAGACATCCTCTAGAAGATTGTTTTGGTAAGGCTGGAGGTTCTACTAAAACATCAATAGTTAATAATATTGAGTATGGTCATGTTGCAAACTATATGGACCAAATTTTTGATACATGTCAAATTCTTAATATTGATACATTAGGTTATAACATATGGCAACCAACAAGATATAATTATTTAAATTATAATGTATATAAAGAAGGTGCTGAATATTCATGGCATAGTGATGGCTCAGACCATTCTCATAATTTTGACCAAAAATATACTGTATTAATAAATTTATCAGAACAACCATATGAAGGTGGTGAGTTTGATTTATTTGATAATGGACCACAAGAAATGAAATTTACTTCAGGTGATATTCTTATGTTTACTTCTCACATGCCACATAGAGTTAGACCTGTAACAAAAGGTGAAAGAATTACATTAACATATTGGATGGTAGGACCTAAATTTCAATGAATAAAGAATTATTTCCATTTAAAAGTTTTATACATGGTTCTTATATAGACCCAAAAATATGTGATGCATTAATAGAAGAACATAAAAAATCACCAGATGTAAAAGATGGTATTATTAATAGAGGTCATGTTAATATAAAAATTAAAGAATCAAAAGATTTAACTTGTAGTCCTAGACCAGAAGGTTCACCCTTTACAGATTATCTTGATGCATTACAAAAAGTAGTGAATGAGTATGAGGAAAAATATGATGAAGTAAAAAGTTTATCTTCATATAGTATTGTACAAAATTGGAATGTACAATGGTATAGACCAGGTGGTGGTTATAAAGTTTGGCACAATGAAAGAAATGGGCCAGGTGTTGGAAGTCATAGAATTTTAGTTTTTATGACATACTTAAATGATGTACCAGATGGTGGCACTGAATTTAAATATTTAGATATCATTGCTCCAGCTAAAAAAGGATTAACATTAATATGGCCTACTGATTGGACACATACACATAGAAGTCAAAGAACAAGAAAACATGAGAAGTACATAGCAACAGGTTGGTTTCATTATCAATGGACTGATGATATAATTGCAGAAGAATTTTTTTATAGAGGTAAATAAATATGTTTTATAAAAAAATTTTTTATTATTTTAAAGAAGCTTTATCAGAAAAATTATGTGATGATATTATACAAATAGCTATGGATGACAAACCTGATGTTGCTGTAACAGGATTAAAGATTAGAAATGATGAAGATGCTAAAAATTTATTACAAAAAAGAGATTCTTATATAACTTGGTTAAATGAAGAATGGATATACAAAGAAATTAGACCTTATGTACATAGAGCTAATAAACTAGCTGGTTGGAATTTTGATATTGTTGATTCTGAACCTTGTCAATTTACAATATATAATGAAGGTCAGTATTATGGTTGGCATACAGATTCATCAGGTTGGTATTATGAAAAAGAAAAACAGAATGGTTTAATTAGAAAACTATCTGTAACAGTTTCTTTGTCAGACCCAGAAGATTATGAGGGTGGACTTTTAGAATTTGATACTAGAATACATGATGAACCAGATAGTAAACATTACATAGTACCATGTAAACAAATATTACCTAAAGGTTCAATTTGTGTTTTTCCAAGTTTTACTCATCATAGAGTTTCACCTGTCACAAAAGGAAAAAGACTTTCATTGGTACAATGGAATTTAGGACCAGAATGGAGATAAGATATTATGAATGATAATAATGAATTATATGAGCAATTTTTTGCAACACCTTTTTTTGCAACAGAAAAACCAGAATGGGTTGATAAGTTAAATGAAAATTCTCAACCATATATAGATGATGCTCATAATAATGCTGAAGAAAAGATACAAAAATTAGGTACTGATTTTGGTCATGTTTATCATTCAGTTAATATGCAAGAAGACCCTAAATTAGCAGAGTTAGTTAATTGGGTTGGAAAGACTGGTTTTAATCTACTTGACACATGGGGAGTAGATATGACAAATCATGATGTTGCAATACATAGTATGTGGGTTCAAGAGTTTGCCAAAGATGGTGGGGGTCATCATAGAATACACATCCATGAAAATTGTCACATATCTGGTT
>ERZ651776.5753-NODE-5753-length-10563-cov-7.041865_pt1 | contig 10563 bp, 6 predicted proteins | sample MGYA00514761_ERZ651776 | MGnify/ENA metagenome assembly ERZ651776 | reverse complement strand
TGATCAAAATCAGAGTCAGCACCCCGCGCGACCACCATGTCCACTCGCACGCCGAGATTGCCGCGAGGCGCAAGGGTGACTCGAGGGTCAGGCAGTAAAAGGCGACTGGCATGTAGAGGTGCCGGTTCGGCCACGGCACTCTATTGTCCGAGGGATTGGCCTTGAGCCACGCAGCGAGGCGAGTCTTGTCAATCTTTTCGCGGATCTTCCGCGTGGCTTTGTATATGTCCTCCTTGACCAGAATGAAGCCGTGCTCGCGGATAACGCGGTCGAGCGCCCTGGATGGGTAATCAACGTCTTCGTCATACACGACGATGGGACACATGTGACCCTGGATCTCGACCTCGAGAGTACAGTAGACAAGCTGATCAAGGAGGGCAGCCGGCAGGCGTGCCGTGGTGGAGGCATCTTGCATCAGGGCCAACTTGTCGAGGTCGAGCACGCGGTATTGCGGCGCGACCTTGTGCGCGGCAGCATCCTCATGGCGCACCCGCACTGAGACTTCCGAGACGTTGTCGTCGTCCCGTATCTCTCGTCGTACGCTTCGCCTTCCAAACCGGTGCCGTACGAATCCGTTCCCTCGCACGGATCCATGCCGACGAATGCCATGAACTCGGGCACGTCCATAAACAGAGACAAACACGCGACGACGTCCAACCAAAAGTAAAAACCAAAAACATACTTTTTGCCTTTTGCAAAACACGACATGGTCGTCTCCAGCGCGAACAAAACAATCAACGCGATCGCGACGCCGACGAAAATCTCGTCGTACTCCATCGGAAAGGCCAACACTCGCACGTCGTCGCCGAACAACGCCCAAATAGTCGCCAGAGTCATAAAGATAGAAGTGCATTTGTTATCCAGAATCTTTCGACAGACTTCTTTCCCTCGTCTCCGAAACGTGCGCCAGGAGGAAGCGTGAGATTGGGAATAATAGGAGGAAGAGGAGGAAAGTTTTTGATGATCTCGTTCTTTTTTCTCTCTCTTGAGGTCCTCCTCTTCTTCTTGTCCTTTTCCTCCGGTCGTGGTTTCCACCATGGACGCGCGCGACCCCAACGCTCTCCTCGTAAACGACGACATGGTATTCATCGCGTTTCTCTTACTCTTTTCTTTCTCGTCGTGGTCGTCAACGGTTTTTTCTTCGAGTTGCATCGCATTATTCACTCTTTGGTCTTCGAAACCACCTTGCGTGGACGCGTCGGCGAAAGTCACCGATCTCCTATTACCACGATTAGATCGAGAAGACGTCGACAGACGTTTAATCGCATCGTCATCGATGTATTCTTGTTCTTGGACCGACGGCGTTTCGACCGTCACCGCGCGTAAAGAGGAGTCCATCTGTGAGGAAAAGAAAACGAGAGAATATCTAAAAATAAAAAAAAACGTTTTTGTTCGAAAAAGAAGCGTTTTTGCTTTTTTTCCTTTTCCTACGAAAACTTCTGCTCCTACCACTACTCAATCTACTATTTTATTACATGCGCTATGACTAATGTATTCTGTTTCTGACGTGATGTTCGTTGATCAACTGCAGAGTGATGTTGGTGACGACGTGGGAGAGCATGGCCCCGGATGGAGCGTCCAACGCGCTCGCCTCGGCGTGGTCTCTGACGTCTGGATCTTCGCACGCGACTTTCAAACATCTTAACACGGCGTCGGCGCCGAGAACTTCGCCGGCGGACAACGCCAAATTTTCCAAGGATTTTGAAAGCGCTTTGATGTTTTCATCGTCCGAGAAGACGTCTTGAATGAGTCGGACGAATAACGCGCGGGAAGATTCGATGACGATGGTTTTTGCCGCAATCGAAGGGACGGCTTGTAACGCTAAAGTCATGTCTTGTCGAGTGGAGGAAGGATCGCAACATTCTCGAGAGACGTTTAAGATTTCGTGGCTGGTGAGAACGTCGTCGGTTGTTTTCGGCGTGCGAGGAGTTTCCGGTTGTTCGTGGTGGTTTTCCTTCAAGCGATGGATGGGAGATTTTGTGTTTGTCGTTCCACTTCGAGAAGAAGAAGAAGGATGTTTCCTCGAATCGTCCTCGTCCATTTTGTTGCCTTCTCCATTTTTCTCGGCGAGGAGATTCTGTTCGTGCATTGCCATCGCCGCCGCCGCGTGTCCAGTCGAAGCGCGAGTCATTTCTGCACGTTGATCGTAATTTCGCGTCGGGTCCAAACCGAGCAAGTCTAAACTCTCGAACAGTTCCATCAACTCTGGGTCCTCCGAGAAGCAGTTAAATTCGCTGTCCAGCAACCCCGAGACGATGGCTTTAGCACATATTTTCTCATCTTGAGCTTCGCGTTTTCGAGATTTCCCGCTTGGATTGTAGAAGAAAATCGCGTTCACATCGCTCGCATTGGATATTTTCGGGTATACTTCTTCGTCGTACAACACTTCTTCGGAATCTGAGTTTGCTTCTAAAGAGTGTTGTTGTTTCAAAAGCTCCAGTTTCGATGGCGGTTTCGGTTTTACTTCCTTCGCCAATTTCGCGAGGATTGCCGCTTTCTCTTCGATATTTGCCGCGTGCGCGTTGCCAGAAACGACGACAGACGACGAAGACGATACCATCGGTTGCTCACTCGTATCCACTTTACATAATTCGCGAACCTCCTTTCGCTTCGTCGAATCTTCATCGCTCGAGACCTCGAAGCACCAGACAATCGAACCAACGCTAGATTCTGCTTCAATCGTAGGTTCAGTCGCTGATTTAGTGAGAAAGAAAACAGATCGCCCAGAAACTGCAAAATCTGAAAAACCAGACGCGAAATTTCCTCGAGCAATTGTTTCTGGTTCGCGCAAAGGAAACCACTCCGCGACGGTTGCGCGCGCAACGTCTACGATGGCGACAGATTTTTGTGCCACGGATAAACACATTCTGTTATCGTCACCAAAGGGCGTCAACGTACCAAACTCGAATCGCTTTTGCATGCGTTTGATTCGGTCTGAATTCGACTTAAACTCGAAGCAGCTTTCGGGATAGCCGAGGATGGTCGGCGTCGTTGGCCAAGGAAGATCCGGGCGTAAAGTCGCGACAACATCAACTTTTGGAACCACCTCATCACCTTCCTTGACTTCGACGGTTGTTATCCATAGTCGTCTTCCCGGTCGCGAACAAAGTGCCCACTCTCGTTTCTTTTCCACTCCTTCTTCTCCGTAGTCCATACCAATCGCAGATTTGCACATCTCGTGAAAGCATGCGCCAAACGAACCGTCTCTCGGTTTCGTTCCAATCACCTCTTGTTCTCCTGAATTCACCGCCAATACGCTCGCCTTTGAACGCGAGGAAAGTAAAGTCGATAGATTTGATTTTGAGCAATCAATCTGATAACACGCTTCTGAACCATCCTCCATGCCTGGAAGAAGCGAATCGCACTTCACAAACTTCGCGCAGAAAATCGGTTCAAACTCGAGAAGCTGAGACTCGTTTTGTCCGACGCTGTTGCTATTGTCTTTATTCCCACCACCCCCGCTTTTGTTCTTGTTATTACTGCTACCGCTACCCGTGGATGTTCCCGCGATTGCGTCATCCTTCTTCTTTTTCAAAACATCGCTTCCGTCCCCGGTTTTAAAATATTTTGTAAACGCCGATACGTCCGTCAAAGTCACCATCCCGGCGTCGTCGCCGCAATACACAACGTTCCCATCGTTAGACCACGCCAAAGCTGCTATAATTTGACTCGCGTGCGCTTTTCTCAATAAAGCAATCGTTCGCCCAGCTGGCGGCGTGCTACTATTACTACTATTATTGCTACTACCGCTTTTAAAAGAAATCACGTGCAGCACGCCGCTCGCGTACGCAATCGCAGCCATGTTTCCATCCGGACTCAATTTTACCTTCTGTATGACTTGCGATGTCACCATCGTTCGGCCAGTTTGTGCGTCTGTTCTTTTGATCGATTGCGGAGAAATCACGGCGAGAAATCGTAATCGGCCTTCTTCGGTTGAAGAAACAGAGGAATTTTTCTTTTCCTCTTCCTCCTTGTCTCCATCTTTCTTCTTCTTGGTCTTCTTCTCAACGTACGTTCTCGCGAAGCAATACACGCTCCCGGTATTCGCGCCCAACGCAACCACTCTCTCGTTGCAATCTATGCACGTGAATCGGACTCTCGGTCCGCACACGTCCGAGATGTCTTTGGACGTTGAATAAAAAACGTTGCGGAATTCGGTTTTGATTTTCACTTCTTCTTCTTCCAATTGGTCTTCTTTTTCTTGTCGTTGTTCGCCGCCAACCCCGCGAGGATTTTGGATCTTCGCCTTCTTTGACGACAAAGACGAGGGAGACGACACGTCGGAGGACATGGTGTTTGCCTTCTCTCTCGAGAGATTTGTCAGAGAGAGAGAGAGAGAGAGAAAAGTAAAGAAAAAGAATTTGATTGAAGCACCTACCTAAGAAGCACGAAACGAGGAAAAGGGAGACGGCGGCGAGCGTTCGTTTGTTTGCGAGGTATTCCTGATCGGATGTTAGTATCTCTCTACTCTTTGCGTATATCTGTGTTTATTATATTAATGAGTCTGCTCTACTGTATCAATTACCACCTCCGATGAACTTCCAATTCGCCACGAGCAATTTCTGCACGCACACGAGACTCTTCGCTTTGACTTCTTCGTCCTCGTGGACCATCAACGCCATCGCGGCTGTTTTAGCGCCTAAATCGCAGGCTAAAAATCTCCCGGCTGGGTAGTGCGTGGCAAATTCGCCGACGTCGTGACAGGCGACGGCTAACGTGCGCGGATCGACGTCGCGACTGGACATCATGGCGATTAAGTTTCTCAAAACGAAACAGTTGTTGTCGGTGAGTTTTGAGCACTCGTTTCGCCAGAACCCCTCGTCGGTGTGCGACGGGGACCAATCCAAGGAGCCACTTCTGACTTCGGTCAAATAGCGTTCCCAGGATGACGCAACGACGCGACGTTTGGCTAAGCCTTTCGCGAGTTGTTCTAAGTTGTCCACGAGCTCGGCGTCTTCAAAACCTCGGTGGGCGAGGTTTTCGCACACTTTTTGGAGCGATTCGCGCTCGATGCAGGTTTCCGCAATCGGGCCGAGCTCGTCGTCTTCATCGTCTTTGTCGTCGTCTCTTTTGCCGCCGACGTGAGCAGCAGCTGCTGCATTTTCTTTGTTGCTATGTCGATCTCCTTCCCCAGACTTCATCGAAGGAACTTTTTTCGCGTCGTCGATACCGCTATCTGCTAATCCGATGAGTATGTTCTTCAACGCCATGATGGCGACGCGAACGACTTTTTCCTTCGTCGCGGTTTTCGCCGCGTTGATTAATTTTTTCACCACAATAGCGTTATCTATTTTCAAAGCTTGTTTCCTAGCCTTAGCATCAAACGAAAGCAGCCACGCGCACAACGCAGCCTCGTACAACACTTGCACGCGCGAGTTCGGGTTGAATTTTTCCGAATCCAATAAAGGTGCGATCAACTTATAAGCGCCTAAATTTCTCGCCAACGGTCTCGTTTTTCTGTGCTGCAAAACAGATGCCAAGGCGTGAATGGCTGTTGGAATAACTCTCTCTTCGTTTTCTTCGTGGTTCTCGTCTCCTCCTCCTCCTCTTTGTATTGTCATCGTCCCTCCCGCGCCGTCGCCGCCGCTAGCATCGACTAAACTCCCGTCGCCGCCGCCGAGTAAATCTATCGACCACCTTACCACCGTCCTGGCCGTTTGCATTTCTTCCGAGCATCGCTGCTCCTCTCCTGCTTCTTGTTCTTCTCCTTCCTCGTCGCTAAAAAACGATTCGTTGCGCAAACTTTCGCTCTTGCTTAACAAAACGCCCAATATAAAACTCGCCTTCTCTCTCACGAACCATCCGTTCTTCGCGTTCAACATCAACCTCGTCAACGCTTTATACGCGTCGATGTTCGATAACGTCACCGTCTTGTTAATCTCCGGCATGAAGTACTCGCTCGAGACTTTCGCCAGTTGAGGGTCACCGAGCATTTTGCACACGTTCGCCAGCGCTCTTTCCACCGCCTCTCGTCTCGAAACGTTTCTAAACACGTCCAAGAATGCGTTCGCGATTAACTTTCCATCCGACGATTCCATCAAACTTTTTGCCGTGTTCATCGACGAACCACCACTCGCACCATCTCTTCTCCACGTCTCCTCGTATTTTACGATCAAATTACAATCCGTCGGCGACACCAAGCGTCCGTGTTCGTACGCTTTCCAATCGAAGTTTGCCTCCAACTTTTCTTTGATCTGTCGGTCGTTGCAAAACGAGAACAACGTTTTCGCCGTCGTCGTCGTCGCGTGATGATTCGTATTAAAATTCGTCGTCGTCGTCGTCGTTTCTTCCATCTCGACTTCTTCTTCTTCAAAGTAAGATCCACTTCCTCCTCCTCCTCCACCGCGCATTTAAGTATACGTATAAAAGCTTAAGTGTTTATATGCGCGTTTTAATAATGTGTTCTTCTTCTTAAGTGCGTGTATCAACAAAGAGCTAATAATCTGTTTTGTTGTTTGCTTCCAGAGAGAGAGATTATCTCTTTATCTTTCGTTGGTTCGAAGAGTCTCGCGTGATTTCTGACTGAGGTTTTTTTTGAGTCTGTTTTTTTTCTTGATGGAAGAGAGAGGCACCTTTTTTTTCTTCCTCTTCTTCTTCTCTCAGTTGAAAACACACCAGAATAAACAATTTGAGAGATACAAAACTTTGAGAATACAACTACTCTCTCTTACGCTCTTTGTCTGCTATTAATTAAACGCGCTGTTGTTATAAAGAGAGATGTTTTCGCACTCTTCTTTGTCTTTTTCTCTCGTTGGGGGTAGCGTTTGGACGAGGACGAAACGACAACAACAACAACAACAACAACTGAAGAATACTAATTCGAACACGTTGCAACAGAACAACACCAACAGAAAAACGACCACGCGAATACATTTATTCGGAAAGCCAAACACCGGGGAATCAGCCACGAAGGAGAGTTTAGAGTACGAATTAGAGAAAGCGAACAAATGGAGAGAGGAGTTAGGGGAAGAGTTGAGAGAGGCGAAGAAAGAGCGTGACCAGGCGGTGGAGAGTTTAGATTTATACAAGAGACGATTGAAAGAGGCAGAGAAGGACGTGTTCAAATTGGAGAAGCTGACTCTAGAGCAAGAGCAAAAGTTTAACGCGTTTGAGATTGTGGTGAAAAATCAAATCAAACTGTTGGAAGGGATGGTGAAAGAACGGGACGAGCAATTGGCAAAGACGCAACCACCTTCGAAGGAATAAGTTGTGTATACGTATCCAATTGCTGTTGTTGTTGTTGGCTGCTTTTTATTATTGCCGCTCGCTGCTGCTATTTTTTGTGCACTTTTATAAACACATCATCTTCATCATCTGGGATCGCTCTTTTTGTTGTTGTTTTCACCAACCTCCGCCTTCGCGTCTTCCTCTTCTCTGTTCGTCGTCGGAGCGTTACAATTCGTGCTTTTCGTTTTCTCGAACAAGTCTTCGCGGAATATCGCTCCGATCAACACTTTGGTCTTTTCGTCGACGATGGCGACTGGTACTTCGTTTGTATTCTCGAAGCACGCCAAAGCGACTTCGCCAATCGTGGACGTTTTCAGAGTTGCGGAGACGAGGAGCGACGAGTTCATCAGCGTCTCCGCGGACGCGAATTCCTCCACGTCTTCTCCTCTTTCCTTGCTGTTTCGTTCTAAAACACCGATGGGTTCGCCAAAGCCATCTAAAACGAGCACGTCTTTTTCGCACTTTGCATTTTCGTCCGCTTGCTCTAATACTAAGCGACCAGAGTCCATGCGTCGGGCTAACATGCTCATTTCGACCAACTCTTCGCAGGAATATACTCGCAAAGCGTCCGAATCTCTCGCCTCTTCGATGGAATCGTTCGGATTCAAACCAGCTTTAAATGCTAGCGGAGAGACGTTTCCGAACTCGACGGCTTTTTCGTATCCTTCTTTTGGAGGCGGTTTCGGGAACTGGCCTTTCCCGGTTTCCTGATCGAATTCGTCGTAACTCCAAGCGCCGTCGAGTAAACTCAACGCTCTCGCAACGTTTCTCGCCTTTGGCACGTTCTTTGGGGACACATCTTTCTCGTCCATTTCGTTTTCAACGAACAAAGCTACCAAGACTTTCTCGCTCGCTTCTCTCAACACCTTTGCGGCTTCGGTTTCGCCCACGTTTTGCGCGCGAAAGATGGCATCTCTCGCGCCTTCGACGTCGTTTGCCGCCGCGAATGCCTCCGATTCGTACAAAGCTGCCTCAGATCGCAACAAAGCGGTGTCTTTGGGATGCTCGCGGAGCATTTCGGAGAGTTTTCTCACGCCATCGACGTCGCCTTCGTTTGCCGCGTGTCGCATGACCAAAAAGTACGAGTTTGGCGAAACCGCAAAGGAGGAATCTCTGGCACCTGTTTTCGACGTTTTCTTCTTTCGAGACGAAGACGGCCCGTCATTTCGCGCGTGCTCGAGAACCTCAATCGCGTAGTTCGTTTCGCCTCTGCGCAAAAACGCGGAAACGAACGCACCGTACGCGATTTTGTTCCTTCTTGGAATTTCCGTGTACTCGCGAAACAATCGCTTCAAGGTTTCCACGTCGCAGGCGTAATCCGATCCTAAAATCCCGCGAGCGGCTTGCGTTTCTCCAGCCGCGCACGTCGCGTACGATATTGAATCTGGTTTCAATCCATTTTCCTTTGCCTTATCTAACATGTCTCGGGCCCAATCCGGTCGACCACCTTTAACGCAGGCGGACATGAGAATATTGTGCGCCAACAGACTGTTCTTCGTCTCCGTTTCGTTCGTTTTCAGCATTTCCTCGAACGCGCTCAACGCTTTCAAAGGCTCCGAACTTCTCGAGTGCGCTTTCAAAAGAGAGCACCATGCGCGTTCAAAATCGTCTGGATGTTTTAATCGTCCTTCCCAGGATAATATTTCGCTTTTCATATCGATGGCGCGACGAACGTCTCCACATTCTGCGCAGGCGTCCAAGAGCGAAAACAACATTCGACTCGGCGCAGTTCGTCGCGGATGCCATTTCACGCCGACGCGGTCGTGACGGTTGACACCTTTCGGGACATCGTCTACGCTCCATAAGAACGAGTTTGCGACAAACATTTTGCCGTTCTTATTCGCCGACGCGCCAAACTGCGCGCTAATTGGACCTCTTCCTTTCTTCCACCACTCGAATACCGTCAAAGCTAAATCTAAATCGTGCACGCGGCCGGCTTCAATGATGATGGACGAATACGCCGCGGACGAAACGCCGCACGCGAATGGACCTTCGGCGGCTTTCAAAAGCATCGTTGCAAACGTAAAGTCTCTGCATTTCGCCGCGGCTGCTACCGACGCCGAAGCAATTGCTCTGCACAGTTTCTTATTGCTTTTCAACGTCGCCACGAATGCGGCGTTTTCGTCTAAAAATTGGAGTAACTCGTCCAATTTTCGCTTCTCGGCTAATCGTTTCAGTCGTTTCAAAAATTTCGAAGCGGTTTCTGCCGAGCTCATTTTCTCCGCACCGCCGCCGCTGCCACCGCTGCTGCTCCTGCTATTCTTCTCATCATCTTCTACGTACGCGTCGAAAATATTCTTCGCGTCTTCGTCCACGTCTTCGTTCTTTTCGTATTTCTCACTTTCCTCGTCGTCGTCTTCTTCGCTGCTCTCCCACGGGCACTCGTGTTCGTTTTCGTCGTCGTCGTCCATAGTTTCGCCGGTGCACGTCAAATATTGCCACGATTTATTATTGTTGTTGTTATTTAACGCGTTCGTTGGTGCTCTCGATGACGGAGTTGCGAGCATTCTCACCCTCGTCGTCGACGACAGTTCGTCTTCGCTCTTGTTCGTGCACCTCTTACCGATCGCTTGGACGAAACTCTCGCCCGCGCCGCCGCCGCCCACCCCGCCGCCCTCTCCTCGCGATTGGTACCGTCTCTGTTGCTCTTGGATCGATGATGATGGGGAGTTCTCGGGGTACATTTGCTGCTGCTGCTGCTGCTGCTGCTGCTGCGCGCTCCTTCCCCTTTCGTTCTCGTCGTCGCTTCTTTCTGTCTCGCACGCAATCTTCCTCGCGTTTTGTGCCCCGGGGCGACGTCTTCGTCGACGAGAAGAAGAAGAAGCGATGATAACGCGCCGATGATGATGATGAAGAAGATGATGATATAATCGTCGTCGCGAGTCAGAAGAAGACCAAGAAAGAGAACGCGTCGTCGTCTTCGTTCTTCTCGAACAGCTAATGCCGTAACTGCTGCTCGAAGAAGAAGAAGACGGGAGGGACGTCGTCGTCGTTCCCGCCGTTCTCATCATCATCTTTCCTCTTTCTCTCTGCTCTTCTAAAACGTCGTATCTCTTCTTGGTGTCATCATCATCGTTTCGCCGAAACTTCTAAAATAAACAGAGCAGACGGAGAGTACTTTTACGCACTTATCTCTGCTCTCCGTTTTTGTTTGAGAGAATCGAAACAGTAGTAGGCGCTAAAGCGTGTTGTGTGCTTTTTATGCGCGCGTTGTTGTTGTTGTTGTTGTTGTTGTTGTTGTTGTTGTTGTTGTTGTGTGTTACTGAACGCAAAAGTCTGACTGACGTTGTTTCTTCGACGGGACAAAACACAAAAAAGAGAGGCCCTCGAGAGAGA
>ERZ651776.5750-NODE-5750-length-10569-cov-2.732177_pt1 | contig 10569 bp, 9 predicted proteins | sample MGYA00514761_ERZ651776 | MGnify/ENA metagenome assembly ERZ651776 | reverse complement strand
CCGACAATGATCGCATCAAAAACGTCAGAAGATTCTTTAATTTGCATAAAACATGATTTTTTAGTTGCTAAGTTCAAATATAATTAAACCATTAAGCAAAATACCAAATTCGGACTTTGGGGCGTTATCACGGGTTTTGTTGGCATCTCGACGGCAGCTTTAAAGACGCGTATTGCGATTGGGAATTTGACGAGGACGCGCTGAGCCAATTGAACCTGCCGGAAGTGCAGGTGACCTCGTGGGGCGGTTGGGTACTGATTAATATGGATCCCGAGGCGCCAGCATTCGACGAGTATGCTTCGGTTCTAGGCGATCACTTTACGCGTTGGGCACCCGAGGATCGCTACGTTTCGTTGCATGTCGAAAAAAAGATCCGGTGCAACTGGAAGGTGGCCATGGAGGCGTTTATTGAGTCTTACCATGCGATCCAGACTCACCCGCAAATCCTGTCCTTTACCGGGGGCGATAACTCACAGTACGACGTCTTCGGTGATCATTTGAGCCGGACTATCACGCCGCAGGGTATCCCGAATCCCGGGCAGGCAGACCGTTTTAGCGTGCGCGAGTCGATCGAGGCGATGACCGAGGCAGATGGCTTTGAGCAGGCGCTGGCATTGACCGGCAAGTCAGCCGATGAGATCAGTTCACGCGAAGCAATTGGCGCTATTCGAAAGGCAGAGTTCGCCGCGTTTTTAGAGGCCGATAAATTGGCCTCGGTAACCGACGCCGAAACGATGGATTCCATCCTGTATTTGGTGTTTCCTAATTTTGCGCCTTGGGGTGGCTTTCAGAGCCAGATCACCTACCGCTACCGCCCCGATGGGATGAATGTTGACGGTTGTATCATGGATATTTATTTACTCGACGGCTTTGCGGCTGATGCGCCGAGGCCCCCTGACGCAAAAACGATTCAGCTCGGTTACGACGAACGTTACGCGGAGGCTGAGGAGCTCGGCATGTTGGGGTCACTATTTGACCAGGACGCCAATAATTTACCAGAGGTACAAAAGGGCTTGATGGCCTCTCGGTCTGGGCAAGTCCTCACGGCGAGTTATCAAGAGCTTCGGATTCGGCATTTTCATGCGACGCTGTCATCTTACTTGGATGGTCAGACGGGTTAAGCGCACCCGGTAGCGCAGTGCTAGCTCCAATACAGGATTAACACTGCGCCAGTCCGTTGTTAGTAGTGAAGGGCCATGCTGGCTCGGCCATCCTTTGCGGTCGCGGTTGCGAAGCTGGGCAGCGCCTTCATTCGCTCCATCCATTCCATGCAACGGGGATAGCGCTGTGGATCAATCATGTCACGCTCTGCGCCGACGATCATATTGTAAGCAATGAGCAAGTCGGCGGCGGAAAGCGTGTCACCGCCAAACCAAGGGGCTTCTCCTAGGTCTGATTCAGCCAGCGCGAGCAATCTATCGAGTCGGGGCTGAATAAATAAGTTCGTGAGCGCGGTGACATAGAGCTTGACGAAGGGCTTTAAAAAGAAGGGCAGTTGCTTTTGTGAGATGCCCATGACGGTTGCCATGAGTTGCAGCGGCATCATAGAGCCTTGTGTCGCATGCCACCAAAATAAATAGCGAGCGCGATGCGGTGCGCCAGGTTCAGGCCTGAGCGAGTGATTGGGTGTTTGATCGAGTATGTGATCCATGATGGCACTGCTCTCGGCCATTACGAGGTCTCCCTGCGTAATCACTGGCGCGGTGCCTAGGGGTGACAGTGCTTTATATTGCACGGATGCCGCCATGGTCTTGCTGTCTCGGTCATGCACAACCAGGTCGTAATCCAGATTTAACTCCTCAAGCATCCAGAGTACCCGGAAAGATTGCGAATACTCGAGGTGGTGTAGGGTAATTCGGTCAGTCATGGAAGGCGCCTTCGCTCGGGCTTGCAGGGGAGTATGTGTGGGTTATACCTGCTGGAGTGCTACTTGGATGTGTCCCAGGTCTTTATCGACGATTGTGTACGGTGACGCTGATCGATAGCATCATGCGATGCGGGTCTTTGGTGGCTTTCGGTTAATGTCCTTTTCTGCAGTCTGATTGTCCTTTGATAGTGTCTGTGTGGGTGGCTTGGCGGCATTAGCGAGCGCACCACAGGTCGTTGCGTTTGAACACAGTGTTGCTCAAGGGGCAAACTTCACAACGATCGATTTTGTCCGTTATTCAGCGTGCGGCCCAAATGTTGAGGTCCTAGCGCAAGGTGAGTCAGGTGATTTTCAATCGCTGAACCCATTACAGGTGCGCACTTATTGGGGAACAGTAAGGGAATACCTTGGCGCGCTCGCTGCCGGGATGGTGCGGGCTGACCGACCTGTCTTTAGTCGAATTGTTGTTGAGGATGGCCCGGAGTGCTGCTGCGCTGGGGAGAGGCGCGGCGCAAAGGAGAGCTCAAGGATCCGTTTTGGTCAACTTTACCCACGCTGGTGGGAGCGTATCTGATTACCGATGGGGAAGATGGGGTAAAAACCAACAAACCCCGAGATAGATCGACACAGGCAATCCCGTGCTGCTTAGGGCAAGAAACCCAGCCAAAGTATCGTTTGGGTTGCGAAATACAGTGCGAAGCCCGCCCAGAGTACGAAAACCACGACGACGACAATCCCATCTCTTAACCAAGCGGGCCATTGCACGTCGAGCCTTGCAAGGATTACCCAGGGAGCGGCGATGTAGGTCAAAGCGATACAGATATCAATAATCAACCAAAAAAACGGTAGCAATCGCCATCTCCTCTTTTTTCAGGCACCACCATACAGCAAGGGGCGAAGTCTATGCCGCTATGCACGAGGGCTAACTTTTTAGCACGCCTGCTTCATCGCCGTCTGCCTAGATGATCAGCGGCACGCGCCAACCATCCCTTTTTGGTTAGGGCCTTAAGGATGCCGAGGAGTATGGGCAAAACAGCCACGAAGGCTATCGGCGCGCCGACCCAGAGTAATAACCCGTATACGAGTGACATATCGGCGACCGTCTCGCCCGCTGGGTCAGTCATCAGCAATGAGCTGATGCTGTACGCGGCGCCTATTAAGACGGGGACGGCGACGAAGGCGTAGAACCAGCCGCTTTTTTTTGATGACATATCACGATCCTCTTTCGCCTCAGTTTACTGCAATAGCGACTGTACCGGGGGCCACGGCCACCCCCTAGTGACCAAAATGCTTGGAACTTATGTCCTACGGACACAGTGAGCACGATGAGCCTTTGATTCACGGTGAGCCTGTGGCTCATGAAGTACTTATCCTGCCGATTCTCATGTTTGACGCGCTGAATTTCTGGACGTATTAATACAGGGCACACTAATACAGGGCACTAGGGGGTCATTATGTTCCGTGAATTCCTCCGAGAATTGGCATTTTTGGAGCGTTCCATGCGCCTTAAAGCTACATTCTGTGGGGTTTTTAGAGCATTTGGGCCTCCCCGCCAGGACTCGAACCTGGAATCACCGCTTAGGAGGCGGTAGTTATATCCTGTTTAACTACAGGGAGCAGCGGGGCGAGTTTACCTCAAATAGGACGCGGGTCTATGTTATCGGTCGAGCACCTGGATCATTGCGTCAAAGAGAGAGCTGCCCACTAAAACACGCCACAAGAAACGATAATCTCGGTAGAGGAACGCGCCTTAGGGTTTGTCGGTGGTATCGCTCTGCATGATGTCCCCATCGACCCTCACGCTCGGGAGTCCGCAAGGTTTGCTCGGCAATCGCGCTGAGCCTCACCTGGCCTTGATGCACCTCGCTTGCGCTTTGCCTGTCGGGCTGCTTTTGCGGGTCACGCCGTGAATGAGCACAGCATTTATTTTGATGATACGTTACGACATTAGTTTTCAATAAAATGGGTTACTAGGAATTCTTTCATGCAGCGCCTCGGCCGACTAGGTGATGATAATACTCGTTTCGAAACAGACGTTCGCGCCGATCCTAGGATTGCTGACATCGTCAAATCTGCCGGTGGTTTTGGCGCGGGGCTTGAACCGTTGGCTGCCGATGCCTCCTATGAAGAGTGCCTTGAATATGGCATGGCCTTTGAGCGAGTTGAAGCTCAAGGTCATCCCGCATTGCTCGAGATGGTGCCGCCTTTTGGTGACGTTGATATCACTCGAGAAAACATCGTTGCGACTGACGGTCACGAAATCACTCTCCACATTCATCAGCCAAAAAACATCAGTGCATCACTACCCGGGGTCATTCATTTGCACGGGGGCGGTATGGCCATCACAACTGCCGATGATCCTGGACCGACGTTCTGGAGAAACCTGCTAGCGGCTCAAGGCTTAAGGGTCATCGGTGTCGAGTATCGAAATGCCGCTGGCAAGCTGGGCAATCATCCTTTTCCGGCGGGGCTGAATGACTGCGCCGACGCAACCCGTTGGGCGCACCAGCGGCGCAGCGTATTGGGGCTTGAATCGATTACTGTCAGCGGAGAATCTGGTGGCGGCAATCTCGCGCTCGCTACTGCTTTAAAAGCGAATGCCGAACAGTGGATTGATGCGATCGACGGTGTCTATGCCATGTGTCCCTATATTTATGGCGGCTACGCCAACCCGAGCGAATCCCTGCCATCACTTTTCGAGAATGATGATTATTTGCTGAGTTGCGCCATCATGCGCTCCATGGTCAAGGTTTATGACCCAGAGGGCAGCAATGCCAACAATCCCTTGGCGTGGCCTTACCATGCAGACGTCTCGGTATTGGCGGGTTTGCCGGCACATTTTATCTCAGTGAACGAACTCGACCCGCTTCGGGATGAGGGGCTGGTTTATTATCGAAAGCTGCTCGCCGCCGGCGTCGCTGCCGGTGCTCGCACTGTGCATGGCACGCCCCATGCAGGCGACATGGGGTTCTTTTATGCGGCCCCAGAAATTACCGCAGACACCGTTGCCTCCATTGCGGCCTTTGTTCGAGGTCGATCAACCTAAACTACTGACGCCCCTCCGATACTTGACCCGAAGATGACGCTTGAGCTGCTCGAAATCGGCCTCGTCTAGGCCTCCACACAGATCTTTTCAGTCCATTCTCGGAGAGAAACACATAGGAACCGATGCCGACCATCGTTCAGTGGCGTCGCTGCTGGTTAAACTGTGGACTCGAAGACTCATTCCTGGCGAAAAGAGGTGATGCCTCGGGCGGTGCCCAGGATGGTGGCGTCAGCGGGGGAGATCGGGGGCACCCTGTTTCTTATCGTGCAGATTAGCTACATGCTGTCGGTCACATCCTGGTCCTCGATACCCCCGATCACGCTGCGGGAGTCACTAGGCGGTTAGATAACTGATCACCTCAGTCTCATTGCCACGAAAGAGGGGTGCCTGCGCTCTTTTTGCCATCTGATAGTTGTACATGGGGTCGTAGTACTGCGTCAGTAGCGTTTCGATCCACTTTTTATGTGGTTCAGGATCTCCCAGCCGATGGCTGTCCAGTGCGGCGGCCAGGTCCGCATACAGTGCACTGTATCGTGTGTCGCCAAGACGCTTTTGAATACGGCTGAGGGCGTCGAATAGCCCCAGCTCAAATGCATCGAAAGCGGTTTCCCAGTCAGCCGATAGCGACCCCATTTCTTCAAGATTACTGAGGATATAATTATCGTAAGAATGCTGAACTCGATCCTCCAGAGGCACCTCGAGTTGAATCCAGTTAGCATGATGGCGCGCCTCCTGTAGCGGCAGGGGCAGGGCGCAGCGACCAATGAGCCGGCCTTCGTCCTCTAGAATGAGGCGGGATGGATCCTCGGCGTAACGCTTTGCCATTTCGATCCCGACGGCAAGTTCGAAGCTAATTTGAGTCGGCTGCGCGGTCACGCGTTTCCCAAATGCCGATCCACGATGGTTAGCGAGGCCCTCCAGATCGATGCTCCCTTTGATGGGATTGCCCGAGAGACCTTCGTTGAGCACCCGTGTTTTCGCCGAGCCGGTTTTTCCGCCCAAGAGTAATAGGGGAGTGTCGGTGCAGGTTTTTTCGACCGCATCGATGAGCCAGCGGCGCATCGCCTTATAGCCGCCGCGAATGCGCGGATAGTGGATCCCCTGTTCTTTCAGCCAGCTTTGGGTGATCTCTGATCGTAAGCCGCCACGAAAACAAAATAGCGCGCCGTCAGCATGTTGCTGTGAGAAACGCATCCACTGGCTGAGGCGTTCTTCTTTAACTGCACCGCTGACGAGTTCATGTCCTAGCCGGAGGGCAGCTTCTTGTCCCTGTTGTTGGTAACAGATACCCACCGCCTCTCTCTCAGCATCGACCATGAGGGGTAGATTGATTGCCAGCGGTAGGCTGCCCTTACTGAACTCGACCGGTGCTCGCGTATCAATCAGGGGCGTATCTCGGAGAAAGAGTGACTCGAGGTCGTCGATCTCGTCCATCAGGCCGAGGACAGTGCGATCTTGGCGGTTGGGCCAGATTGGCTGCCCAGTACGCCAATGACCTCCTGAGGAAGGCCGTGCTCGCTCAGCAGCGTTTGCACTTCATGTAGAGACGCTTCGGCGACAGCAATCAGTAATCCACCGCTGGTTTGAGGATCGCAGAGTATGGCTTTGTCTCTGTCGGTCAGCGTGGGCAGTGCAGCGCCATAGGCGGCATAATTTCGCTCGGTGCCGCCCGGCACGCATCCCCTGGCGATATAGTCGTCGAGCGCCGGTAATTCAGGAATGCGACTAGGGCTCAGCATGGCGTCTAAGCCGGCGCCCTGGCACATCTCGAGTAGGTGACCTGCCAAACCGAAACCCGTGACGTCCGTCAGTGCGTGGACGGCGCTTAACGTGGAGAGTTGAGCGCCGATTGTATTGGCTCGGCACATGACCTCCGTGGCGAGCCCTTGATGAGCGCTGTCCAATTGGCGTTTTTTCTCAGCGGTAGTATGAATGCCAATTCCGATAGGTTTGGTTAACAACAGACAGTCACCCGCCTCGGCACCGCTGTTGCGTTTGAGATTCAGCGGGGAAACGATTCCTGTTACGGCTAATCCAAAAATGGGCTCAGGCGCATCAATGCTGTGTCCACCAGCCAGCGCGAAGCCCAGTGCGCTACAGGCATCACGACCGCCACGAATGACAAGGTTGGCGATAGCGGGGTCCAAAACATTGACTGGCCAGCCAAGAATAGCGACAGCTACCAATGGCCTGCCGCCCATGGCGTAAATATCAGAGATCGCATTGGTTGCCGCGATGCGGCCGAAGTCATAGGGGTCGTCAACCACGGGCATAAAGAAATCGGTGGTTGATAGGATGACTTGACCATCAGGCAGTTCCACAGCGGCCGCATCATCCCGTGAATGGTGCCCCACCAGTAACTCTGGAAAGGCATCGCGCATCTTTTCCGCGGGTTCTCCTGCGAGGATCCGTGACAGTACGTCGGGCGCAATTTTGCAACCACAGCCCGCACCGTGGCTATATTCTGTTAATTTAACGGTTGTCGATTCCATGGATAGGCGTCCAGCGCTCAGAGGATCGAAATCCTACCGCTTTGTGATTGAAAAGCGGAGACTTGTATTGCATTTTTATAGGGTGTTTAGGTTGTATCACACGATTATTAGGAGGCTTATGGAGGCGCTTCGCTTCCTGAGCGGGGCTGTCTTTCTTGGGTGGCTGTGTTGCTCAGCAGCGGTAGGCAATGAAGCGTTCCCGTTACCCTCTATTGATCAATGGTCTGAAGAGCGGGCGCTTTACCAGGATGCATTGGCAGAGCTTGATTCTGGTGCAGGCAATCGTTATCGCGACATACGCGCGGCCTTAGCGAGCTATCCGCTCAGGATTGATCTCGATTTTTCGACCAACTTGGGACTCCTCCACGATATGACACCTGCGGAGGCGAGGGCTTTTATGGCTCGTGCACAGGGCACACCGCTCGCGAGCAGACTGATGGTCGCGTATCTGCGGCACAAGGCCCAAGATCGTCGCTGGCGCGCTTTTTTGGGTGTGCTTGACGCACCCCCTGCGATGGTGGAGCTGCAATGCCACTACTATCGGGCCCTGTTGGCTACTGGCGATCAGGCAATGGCTTTTGAGGGAGCAGCGTCGCTATGGAATGTGGGCTTTTCACAAGACGATGCCTGCGATCCGTTATTCGCTCGGTGGATGGCCAATAGCGGGCCTGACGACGCGCTGATTTGGTCGCGCGCGCTCAAGGCCTTTCAGGCGAAGAATGGACGCCTTATTCGCTATCTAAAACGTTTTGCTGGCGACGCATTGCAGCGAGATCTCGATGAATTGGGGGCGGTATATCGTCGGCCTTCCCGCGTCGAGGGAAGGCGCTACCCCGATACTAAGCGGCATGGCGATATTGTTGCCTATGGCGTGGTTCGCTTAGCGCAGTTGAATCCCAATAGAGGCTATCAGGCGATGACGGCATTGACTCAGATGCATCGCCTATCCACTGATCAGTCCGACCTGATGAGAGCGTCGATTGTGCGCCATAGCCTGTTCGCTGAGCGAACGCCCGCACCTGAGCGCTGGGTCGACACCCAGATTGAGCGACTGCGTGATGACGAGTTAACGCTGATTTGGCTGCGCAAGCAGATTGCACAGAGTGAATGGGCCGCTATCCAGCGCGGCTTGAGCTGGCTGTCTGGATCTGCGCGAGAACAAGATCGATGGCGTTATTGGGACGCACGCAGTCGTGATCAGCTGGGCTTAGGGTCAACTGCAGGACTGTGGCAGGCGCTTTCGCAAAGCAGAAGCTTTCATGGCTTTTTAGCGGCCGATTATTTGGGTTCTTCTTATCAGCTCAACGCGCGAACGCCCCCGGGTCTCGAAAGACCCCAGAGCCAAGCCATTTGGCTGGGTGTGGGAAGAGCGCAGGAGCTATTGGTACTCAATGAGCAAAGACTGGCGAAAGAACAATGGCGCCACACGCTGAATCAGGTATCAGCCGTTGATCGTGAGCGCTTAGGGGATATCGCGATTGAGCAAAACTGGTTTGATCTTGCCATAGATGCCGCTAATTCAGGTGCGATTTGGGATCGATTGGACCTGCGTTTTCCCACTGTTCACTGGGACGAGTTTCAACACATAGGAGCGCTTCAACAGCTGGATGCGAACGAGCTGATTGCCATCGCCCGCCGGGAAAGTGGATTGTATCCGCTCGCGCGATCCAAAGTCGGCGCCAGGGGGCTGATGCAGTTAATGCCATCGACAGCGCGGAGTATGGCGGCAAAGCACAATCATCGGTATCGCGGCGATGCGTCGTTATATGAAGCCGATATAAACATCCTGTTAGGCGCGACTTACTATCGAGAACTGATGCAGCGGTACGAGCGTAACCGCGTGAAATCGCTAGCGGCCTATAACGCCGGGCCGAGCAGGGTCACACGTTGGTCCTCTGGTGAGTTGCCAATTGATCAATGGGTGGATTCGCTGCCCTTTGGTGAGACACGCGAATACGTGCAAGCGGTGCTCGCTTACACTGTTATTTATCGCACACAAAATGGGATGGCGGCGTCGTTGTTATCCCAGTCTGAGCGTGCGGCGCACTATTGAGTCAGATTTTGCTATCGAGGAGAAAAAATGAAAGCGTTACAGATGCAATCCTGTGTGCACGAAAATGCCACCGTGGAATGTGCATTAGTCGAGATCACTCTTCCGGATCCTGGTCCGGAAGAGGTGTTGGTGGCGGTTGAAGCAGCGCCCATTAACCCCTCTGATCTGGGCTTGATGTTTGGTGCGGCAGATCTATCGAGTGCGCGTGAGGTGGAGCGAAATGGGCAGCCAGCGGTATTGCTCGATGTACCCGCAGCCGCAATGAGGGCAATGGCGCCACGTGTGGGTCATTGGATGGCAGTCGGCAATGAAGGGAGTGGGCGGGTCGTTGCCGCGGGCGACGGTGAGGCAGCGCAAGCATTGCTCGGTCAGCGAGTGGGCATGTTTGGTGGCGAAATGTACGCGGCTTATCGCTGTTTGCCGGCCAGCCAATGCATTGCGTTTCCCGATACGATCAGCGCTGAGCAGGCTGCATCATGCTTTGTGAATCCCATGACGGCGCTGGGTTTTCTCGAAACACGTGATAGGGAGGGTCATAATGCGTTGGTGCACACCGCTGCAGCCTCCAATTTAGGTCAAATGCTGGTGCGGCTTTGTCAGGCGGATCAGATCCCCCTCGTCAATATTGTTCGCTCTGAAGCGCAAGTTGCCTTGTTGCGAGATATGGGGGCTGAGTGGGTATTGAACACTCAGTCGGAGCAGTTCATGCAGGAGTTGATCGAGGCGCTAAAAGCAACCGGGGCCACCGTCGCTTTCGACGCGATAGGTGGAGGTCGGTTGGTAAACCGTATTTTAACGGCGATGGAGATCGCGGCAGCGCAGACCGGGCCGTGGTCGCGCTATGGATCTGAAGAGGTCAAGCAGGCCTACATCTACGGACAGTTAGACATTGGTGCGACTGAATTAACCCGGGGTTATGGCTGGGTATGGTCGGTCAGTGGCTGGTTGTTAACGCCTTTTATGAATCGCGCGGGACCTGATCGGGTCGCTCGGATGCGGCAGCGTGTGGTGGAGGAGATTGATAGCACGTTTATAAGTCATTACTCCTCCCGATTAAGCTTGCAGGAATCCTTATCAACGAGCGCAGTGGCCGACTACGGGGCCAGAAAGA
>ERZ651776.5744-NODE-5744-length-10572-cov-9.449357_pt1 | contig 10572 bp, 9 predicted proteins | sample MGYA00514761_ERZ651776 | MGnify/ENA metagenome assembly ERZ651776 | reverse complement strand
TGGTGTTCCTGTAGTTACAATCGTAATTCTTGATAGATTTTTTTTATGATCTACTTCAGCAACTGCTAGAGATTCAATATTGTATCCTCTTCCAGAAAATAACCCAACTACTCTTGATAAAACGCTCGCTTCATTGTCTACCCAAACAACAATAATATGTGTATCCAGCTTTCCAAGTTTAGTAGGTGTGCTATATGCTGATTTAGATTTAGACATTTTATACTAACGCTTTTCCTTTTCCTGTTATTTTATTTTCTTCTTGATCTTTTGGACCTAACAACATTTGATTATGTGGTTTACCTGATGGTATCATTGGAAAACAATTCTCATCTTGGTCAACGTGACAGTCAAAAATTACTGGTTTATCTACATTTATCATCTCTCTTATCTTTTCATCTAATTCATTTGGATTTTTAGCTCTTATTCCAACACAACCATAAGCTTCTGCTAATTTTACAAAATCTGGTAGTGCTTCAGAATAACTCTCTGAATAATTTTTTTCATGCAGTAGCTCCTGCCATTGTCTAACCATTCCCATATACTGGTTATTTAAAATAAAAATTTTGATGGGTAAGTTATATTGAACTGCGGTTGAAATTTCCTGCATAGTCATTAAAATTGAAGCTTCACCGGCAATATCTACTACTAATTTTTTAGGTTGTGCAACTTGCACACCAATTGCGGCTGGTAGTCCATAACCCATAGTACCAAGTCCACCTGAAGTCATCCATCTGTTGGGCTTATCAAATTTATAGTGTTGTGCGGCCCACATTTGATGTTGGCCAACTTCTGTTGTTATAAAAGTATCTTGATCTTTAGTTAATTCATAAAGTCTTTGTACTGCATGTTGAGGTTTTATAATTTCATCACTATTGATAAAACTTAAAGACTGTTTTGTTCTCCACTTTTCAATTTGTTGCCACCATTTTGAAATTTTTTGTTTGTTTGATTTTTCTAAGTTTAAATTTTTCTTCTTTAAAGTTTTTGATGTAGAGCTTATTACATCACTTACATCCCCAACTATAGCCAGATCCACTTTTACAATTTTATTAATTGAAGACGGATCTATATCAATATGTACTTTTTTAGATTTTGGTGAGAACTCATCTATTTTACCTGTGATACGATCATCAAATCTAGCTCCAATATTAATCAATAAATCACAATCATGCATTGCATTATTTGCTTCGTATGTACCATGCATTCCTAGCATTCCTAAAAATTGATTGTCGTTACCCGGATACGCTCCTAAACCTTGAAGTGTTGAGGTAATGGGAAACCCTGTAAGAGAAACTAGTTCTCTTAAAAGTTCACTTGCTTTAGGACCTGAGTTTATTACACCTCCTCCAGTGTAGAAAACTGGCTTAGATGCTTTGCTCATTAAGTTTATTAACTGATCAATATCTTTTTGAGTAAATCTATTTTGAAATCTTTCTTTTATTTTTTTTTCTTTCTTAGGTTTTGAATAATCTGTTTTAGCAAACTGAATATCTTTTGGAATATCAACTAACACAGGTCCCGGTCTACCAGTTGTTGCAACTTCAAACGCTTCATGCATTATTCTTGGAAGATCTTTAATATCTTTTACTAACCAGTTATGTTTGGTGCATGGTCTAGTAATTCCAGTTGTATCACATTCCTGAAAAGCATCAGTTCCTATTAAGTGAGTTGGTACTTGTCCAGAAATACAAACTAACGGAACTGAGTCCATGTAGGCATCAGTTAGTGCTGTCACAACATTTGTTGCACCTGGACCAGATGTAACTAAAACAACACCAGGTTTACCTGATGACCTTGCATAACCTTCAGCTGCATGGCCTGCGCCTTGTTCATGCCTAACTAAAATATGTTTTATAGATGGGTGATTTTTTAATTCATCATATATTGGAAGGACAGCTCCTCCAGGATAACCAAAAATATGATCCACATTTTGGTCTTCCAAACACTTAAATACAATTTCAGCTCCTGAATATAATTTACCCATTCAGGCAATCTATTCGACTTTATGTTAATTGGTCAAGTTTAAGAGATGTTTTTTTTAAATTTTTTAAATAAGTTTCGATCATTGATGGATTAATTTTTTTCCAAGATGCCATTCTGCTTCTTGCCCACGTTGCTTGTCTTTTAGCGTATTGTCTAGTTTTAATGGATATAAGCTCTTCAGATTCCTGTAAATCAATTTTTTTACTCAAGTACTGTGTCAATTCGTCAATTCCTATTACTTTATTGATACTTTTATCTTTTTTAATTTTTAATTTAAGAAAGCTTTTAACTTCATTTATAGCGCCATTTTTAATCATTTTTTTTGTTCTTAATGAAATTTTTTTAATCAAATCTTCTCTTTTATAGTCAATATATATTCTTAAGAATTCTTTATCTTCAAATTCTGGCTCCGTTTTTTCCAACCAATCGTACATTGAAATCTTGGTGAATGATTTTACTTCAAATGCTCTAATAGATCTTTGAATGTCATTTGAGTCAATTTTATTAGAAACCTTTGGATCTAATTTTAAAAGGTTTTTATAAAATTTTTTTTGACCTTCTTTTTTTTGTTTAGATCTAATTTTATTTCTAAAATTTAAAGGAATTTCTGGAATTTTAACAAGTCCATCAATTAAAGATTGAAAGTATAGTCCTGTACCACCTACTAAAATGGGAACTTTTTTTCTTTTTCTAATATTATTAATTAAATTAATTGTCAACTTAAGCCATTGCCCAGTAGAAAAGTTTTTATTTAAATCAATAACTCCATATAAATGGTGTTTAATATTTTTTTGTTCTTCTTTATTTGGTCTTGCAGTCAAAATTTTTATTTTTTTGTAAACCTGCATACTATCTGCATTGATGATTTCACCGTTAACCTTTTTAGCAACTTTAATTGCAAAATTAGATTTACCTGATGCAGTGGGGCCTGAAATTAAAATTATTTTGGACTTGATGTCCATTTTTAATCTAACTTAACACCAATATATCTTTTTTGGTTTTGATTATTATAAATTACGATTAAAATAGTTTTTTGATTAGATTTTAAAGCTTTTTCTACTGTATCCTCAAGGTCTTTTATGGACTTAATTTTTTTCTTTTGGGCTTCAATTATCACATCTCCAACATTTAAATAATTTATTGGACTATTTTTTCCAATATTCGTTATAACCAATCCTGTTGTTTGATTTGGAAGTTTTCTTTCTTCGATATCTTTTTTATTTAATAATCTTGCAATTATTTTTAAAGATTTAATTTCTGAAATTTCTGGGTCCTCTGTTTTAGTTTCTTTTTTTTCTTCTTTAAAGTCATCTGAAGTTTCCAGTCTTCCCAATTTAATTTTTTTTGTTATTTCTTTTTTATTTCTCCAAATTTTAACTTCTACTGTTTTTCCAACTTCAGTTTGAGCTACAATTTTTGGTAGCTCACTCATTTCTTTAATCACTGTACCATTAAATTCTAAAATAATATCTCCAGATTTAATCCCTGCTTTATCAGAAGGACTTTTTTCTGCAACGCTTGCAACTAAAGCACCTCTTGGTTTATCTAAATTTTCTACCTCAGCAATTTCATCTGTAACAATTTGAATTCTAACTCCAAGCCATCCTCTTTTAGTTTCTCCAAATTCAATTAATTGATCAATTACTTTTTTTGCACTATTAGATGGAATGGAAAAACCTATACCGATAGATCCACCCTTTCCTAGAATTGCAGTATTGATACCAATTACATTTCCATTCATATCAAATAATGGTCCACCTGAATTTCCTGAGTTTATTGAAGCATCGGTTTGAATATAATCTTCATAACGAGAAAGACCAATAGATCTATTTCTAGCTGAAATTATTCCTGATGTTACTGTTCCACCTAAGCCAAGTGGATTTCCAATAGCAATCACCCAATCACCTATTCTTGCTTTATCTGAGTCACCAAATTTTACTGGTTTAAAAGTTTCCTTAGAAATTATTTGCAGAACAGCAATATCTGATAATGGATCTGCTCCAATAATTTTTGCTTTAAATTCTTTATCTCCATCAACTTTAACTACTATATCCTCAGCATTTTGAATTACATGATTGTTGGTAATTACAATGCCTTTTTTATCAATTATAAAGCCTGATCCCAGTGCAGCAGATTTCCTTTTCTGAGGTGTTCCAAATTCTTTAAACATGTCTTCAAAAGGAGATCCTGGGGGAAACTGAAATCCTGGAAATGGATTCGTATTAGTCAGAACAGTAGTAGTTGTAGCAATACTTACAACAGATGGCATCAGTCTTTCTGCTAGATCAGCAAAAGAAGATGGAAATTCTTTTGCAAATGTTTGGGGTGCAAAACCTATAAAAAATATTGCTATGACTAATCTTTTAAACATATTCATTTTAATTTTTAATATACCAAATAATTGCAAATCCTATAATTGCAAATATTAGCCCACCTTTTCTTAATTGATTGTCGCTAGTTTCATTCAATTTTAAGAGCATACTTTTCATTTTTGATGGAAATAGGGCATATAGAATTCCTTCAACAAAGAGAAAAAGTCCAAAAGCTATTATTAGCTCTTTCATATTATGGATTTAATTTTTGGTTTTAACGTTTCCAAAAAATTTAAAAAATTCACTATCTGGAGATAAAATTAATGATGTGTCTCCACCTATTAGAGCTGTTTCGTATGCTTGCATCGCTCTATAGAAACCAAAAAATTCAGGATCTCTTCCAAAGGCTTCGGCAAAAATTTTATTTCTTTCACCATCTCCTTCACCCTTCATAATTTCAGAGTCTTTGTTTGCATTTGCTAGTATTACTGAAACTTCTTTATCTGCAGTTGAGGTAATCGTTACAGCCATCTCTGCTCCTCTTGCCCTAAATTCTTTAGCCTCTCTCTCTCTTTCAGTTTGCATTCTTCTGTAAATAGCGTCACTGTTAGCTTGAGGTAAGTCTGCTCTTTTTATTCTAACATCTACAATTTTAATTCCGAATTTTTGAGCTTCTGTATTTACACCTTCTTGAATTAATGACATTTGTTTAGATCTATCTTTTGATAATAATGTTTGTAATTCTTGTTGACCTAAGACATTTCTAATTCTTGAGTTAATGATTGTTGCCAACCTTGATCTTGCAACTCTTTCATTTCCTACTGAAATGTAGAATTTTAGAGGATCAATTATTTGAAACCTTGCAAAGGCGTCAACAATTAATCTTTTTTGATCAGAAGCAATAACTTCAGCTGGTGGTGTATCAAGATTTAAAATCCTGCTGTCTAAAAAAACAACATTTTGAATAAAAGGTATTTTAAAATTTAAACCTGGTTTTAATATAATTTTTTTAGGATCACCAAATTGAAGAACGATAGCTTGGTTGACCTCTTTAACTACGAATATAGAAAAAAAAGCTAGAGCTCCTATTAAAACAACTATTGGTAATAAAATTTTTGGTACTTTCATTAATTTGTCGCTTTCTTTTTACCTAACTCAGGAAGTGGTAAGTAAGGCACTACACCTGAACCTGAATTTTTATCAATAATTACTTTATCTATGTCAGCTAAAACTTTTTCCATAGTCTCTAAATACATTCTATCTTTCGTAACTCTTTTAGCTTTTGCATATTCATTATAAATTGACACAAATCTACTAGCTTCACCCTCTGATGCTGCAACAACTCTTTGTTTGTATGCTTCGGCTGCTTGCATAATTTTTGCAGCTTCCCCTCTTGCTCTTGGAATTACATCATTGGCATAAGCTTCAGCCTCATTCTTAGATCTCTCCATATCTGCTCTTGCAGCTTGTACATCCCTAAATGCATCAATTACTTGATCCGGTGGATCTGCTTTTTGTGTTTGAACTTGTGTAATTTGAATACCACTATTGTATTCATCTAATATTGCTTGAATAATATCTTGTGTTTCGATTTCAATTTTTGCTCTTCCTTCAGTTAAAATTGGTTGAATATCACTTTTTGCGATGACTTCTCTCATTGCAGTCTCTGCTGCAGCTTTAACTGTTCCCTCTGGATCTTGAATTTCAAATAAAAACTTTCCAGCATCTTTAATCACCCAAAATACTGAAAAATCTATGTTTACAATATTTTCATCACCAGTAAGCATTAAGCTTTCTTGTGGAACATCTGCAACTCCTCCTCCAGAAGAAAAACCGCTATCTCTTTCTGATCTAAATCCAATATCAATTCTATTTACTTTTGTAACTTTTGGTGTCTCAACTGTCTCTATTGGAAGTGGAATATGATAATGTAATCCTGGTTGAGTAGTTTTTATAAACTTACCAAATCTTAGTACAACACCTTGTTCATCTGGCCCTACTCTATATAGACCACTTGCAAGCCATATAAATGTTAGAATAATTATTGCTAAACCAATTTGTTTACCTCCTGATGAACCTCCACCAGGTAAAAATTTATTTATCTTATTTTGAATATCTCTAATAATTGCATCAATGTCTGGTGGTGTAGGTCCTTTCCCAGAACCATTTCCTCCTCCTGGGGGTGTTCCCCATGGACTTCCGCCTCTACCTTGAAAATCATCTGACATATGACAAAGTATATAATGTCTTTATGACAAAAAACAAGTAATGATAATGTTATGACCGATAAAAAGCCAGAACTAAGTGACGCAATGAAAGCTAAATTAGAGCCTAAAAAATTCACAAAGAACCCAATTTTAGGAACAAAATTTACTATAGCAATATCAAGCGCGAAAGGTGGTGTGGGAAAATCTACTTTTGCAACTAATCTTGCTTTAGCATTAAAACAAATTGGCTGTAAAGTTGGATTGCTTGATGCAGATATTTATGGTCCATCAATACCAAAAATGTTTGACATAAATGAAAAACCAAAAAGTGACGGTCAAACTTTAACACCTATTACTAAATATGATATTCAATGTATGTCTATTGGTTTTCTTGCTGACCAACAAACACCCATGATTTGGCGTGGTCCTATGGTAACTAGTGCAATTAAAACTTTTACTCAAAAAGTTTCATGGAAAGATTTAGATTTTATAATTGTAGATATGCCTCCAGGAACTGGAGATACTCAACTAACTTTTTCTCAAGAAATAAAAATGGATGGAGCAATTATAGTGTCTACGCCACAGGAAGTAGCTCTTCTTGATGTTAAAAGAGGAATAAAGATGTTTGATAAACTTGGGGTTAAAATCTTAGGTTTAGTTGATAACATGAGCTATTTCACTGGAGATGATGGTAAGAAATATAAAATATTTGGAGAAGGTGGTGTTAAAAAAACAGCTGAAGAATTCAATAAAGAATTTCTTGGAGAAATTCCAATAAATCCTGAAGTTGGAAAATGTGGCGATGAAGGAAAGCCAATTGTTGAAGCTAATCCAGATCATGCGATATCTAAAATATACTTAGACTTTGCTAAAAAAATTAAATCAACTTATTTATAATTTTTTTTAAAAAAAGCATCCATAAATAATAATTCATTTTTGACATATTTTATTTTTGAAATAGAAATTAAATTATAATTTAATTTATGAAGAAAATTAAGTACATCTAAATAAGAACTACCTGTTTTCTCATACATTCTAGAAAAGCAAACTTCTACTTTTAAAATTTTAATATTTCCTTTTTTCAAATTTTTTTCCATTCCTTTTAATATATTAAAATCTTCTCCTTGAGCATCTATTTTACAAAAATCTATATTTAAATTTTTGTTAAAAACTTTATCGAATGTTGAAGTTTTCATTTTGTGAACTTTCCTTACTTTTTGTAATGAGTTATAATTATTTACTTGTTTATGAAAACTAGACTGAGAAGCAATATCATATTGATAAAAATTTTTCAATTTTTGTGTGTTTGATAAAGCAAAAGGAAAAATATATTTCTTTTTAACATAAGAAATTTCTTCAAGATTTTTAATTAAATCTATTTGTGGTTCAAAACAATAAAGTGTTTTAATTTTAAAAATTTTGTTAACGAACTCAACATAATTTCCAACATTTGTTCCAATATCTACAAAAACTATTTCTTTTTTTTTTATATTTTCTTTTAATAGTTTCTTTTCATCGCAAACTGATGACAGTAAATAAGATAAGGCATCATCTATTTTTTGATATAATTTTAAGAAATTCATTTAATAATAATTAATTAATTATATAATCGTTTTTGATCTAGCATATTAAATAACAAAAAGAAATGAACAAAACTTTCAATCCAAAAATTATCTATCTATTAATTTGTTTCTTATTGTCACTTTTAATATCAAACCAATATTTGGTTAAATTTGAAAACAATTCATTCAAATCAGGTGACCAAGAATATTCATCTATATTTCAAGAAGATAGTCTATCTTATATTAAAGAAGCTGAAAAAATTAGGACAGATATTAATAGTGGCAAAAACTTTTTTGAGAGTGGTGGAGCTTACAAATTCTCATTTCTTTATCCTAGAATAATTTATTTTTTTAATAAAATGATTAATGACAATGTGATCATGGCCTCTGAATATAAAATCGAGCTTAAAAATTACAAATTATTTATTTTTTTTCAAATTTCTATTTTTCTCTTATCATTAATTTTTTTATATAAAGTTATTTCAAAAATTTTAGAAAAGGGACTATCTTTACTAATAGTTTCAGTATTATTTATTAACCCTATAATTTTTCAATGGCATCTGGCCTTTCTTACTGAAAGTTTATTTTTATCTGTTCTTATTTTTTCAATTTGTGTTTTATTAAATTCAAAAAACTTTTTTCATTTTTTTTTATTAGGGGTTTTAATTGGAGTTCTGTATATGCTTCGCACAATTGCTCTTTTATATCCTATTGTATTGATATTTTACCTGCTGTTTCAAAAGAAAAATATTAGTCAAAAAATTCTTAATTCGCTATCTCTGATATCTGGTTTGTTTCTAATTTTGTTATTTATTGGAATGCAAAATTATAAAAGAGCTGGCGTTTTTTATTTTACTCCATTACAATCTAAGACTGATTTAAAAACCTATATCGAACCAACTATTTTAATCAAATCGAAAAAATTTACCGAATTACAAGCAAGAGAGTATTTAAATAAAAAATCTAAAATAATTTTAGATAATAATAATTTTGATTTAACAAAAGAAAGTGAAAAAATTCAATTTTACAAAGAAATACAGAGTAATTCTATTAAAACGATTACTGATAATAAAATTATCTTTTTTAAAATAATTTTAAAAAAATATGCTCATTCATTATTACTTAATCCAAATCAGGTTTATTTTGCTGCTAAATACAAAACTTGGCATGAATACAAAAATAGCCCTGAACATAAATTTTGGTTAAAAGTAAGGTTTGTTATTACACCAATTTTTTTTAGTTTATTCATGTTTGGCCTTATTTTTTCTTTAAGAAAGATAAATTTTAAAATTAATATCTTGTTATTTTTTTCTATTTTATATTTTTTCTTTACTAGCTGTTGGCTGGGAAATACTCGATATTTTATTCCTTCTATTATGTTTATGAGTATTTATTTTTCTTTAGCGCTTAATAAATTTTATGAGTTAATTACTACTAAAAAGTTAAATTAGTTTATCTTTGAGATCAAAAGCAACCATTAGCTCGTTCCATTCTCTTTTAGATAAACTAGAGCTCTCTGGACTCACATCTTCGCCTTTGATAAGTTTTTGAATTATAACTTTTCCTTTCGCAGAAACTTCTGTACCACCAACTCTATAATCCATAAATGCATCGTAAGTTATTGGAACCCACTTTTTAACAGTATCTAGCATTATGTCAGCATATACTCTTATTTCATATTGTGCATGACTATCAGCTCTAAGTCTTAAAAAATTCATTAAGTTTAGTAAATCTGTTTTCCAGTACCACTGGGTGTAAGTGTTCAAAGTTAAATTCATTCTTGCAAGTTCTCTTGCTAGACCTTTTTTATTTTCATCAATGGTTGTGCCATCAAATCTTTGATTAAGCATCATCTCATAATTGTCATAAGTTCTTTCAGCATCATTTTTTAAAAGTTCTAAAACTTCTTTTGCTTGCTCACCTTCAATAACATCGCCTCTACCTTGTCTATTGCTAACAGATTGTGCTGCTAAATTTTCTGTTGATGGTAAATAGAATTCTTTATCTAATATTGAATATCTTGCAGAGTATTCATTAACATTTGCTGTTCTATGCCTAATCCATTGACGAGCAATAAAAATTGGAAGTTTAACATGATATTTAATTTCACACATTTCAAATGGAGTGCTATGCCAATGTCTCATTAAATATTTAATTAAGCCAGCATCTGTTGAAACTTGCTTAGTTCCTTTTCCATATGAAACTCTTGCTGATTGAACTATCGACGTGTCATCACCCATGTAATCGATTACCCTAACAAAACCATGATCTAATGCTGGCATGGCCTCATAAAGAATTTTTTCAAGCTCTGGGGCTGTAACTCTTTTAGTCGGATTCTCTTGAGACTGTTGATCTTTAATCTCTTGAGCTTGTTCTTTAGTTAATTTCATGATTTTTATTGAATCTCTTGTAATTGCTTTTATATTAATACTGTTGGCTTGCCAACTACGACGATAAACGAATTTCGTAATAACCATTACGGACGTGGGGGCAGTACCCACCACCTCC
>ERZ651776.5743-NODE-5743-length-10575-cov-3.161650_pt1 | contig 10575 bp, 9 predicted proteins | sample MGYA00514761_ERZ651776 | MGnify/ENA metagenome assembly ERZ651776 | reverse complement strand
CATACACTATGGGAAGGGAAAACTCAAAAAGAACTATAACTATAGGTAAAACTAGTTATGATGGAGACTATAAATTTAAAGATTCTGTAACAGGTTCAAGTAAAAAGAGAGAAAATAATTCATTAGATCAATTCTTTTTTGCAATGAACAGAGAGTTTCTTGTTAGAGATGACTTAATAATTAATATTAATTCCTTAACAACAAAAAATACTAGAGGCGCAGCTGGAAGTACTAGCTTTCCCTCCATTCTTGCAACAAGAACTGATGAATATGAATTATATTCACTTTCATTTATGAAGTTTTTTATAGATAGTAATCTTAAAATTTATATTAATCGATCAACTAATAATCAAGTATATGATGACCCTAATGAATCTTTTCCAGTTTTCAGTGAACACGACCTTGATCAATCATCATTTGGATTAGATTTTCAAAAAGAAATCAACACTAACTTAGATTATCAACTTTCTGTAAAACAAAAAGTTGATAGTATCAGTAGCACTGATTTGAGTAATCAAGAGCTTAATTCTAGCTCTGCTTCATTTCTATTAAACTATACTAATAATGAAAAAGACTTTAAGATATCACCATCGACAAGATTTGATAAGCAATCTGATAATGATAAATTAACTTATAATCTCAGCTTTGAATCGGTTGATCAGTTTTTAAAAGATGACCTATCATACTTTGACTTTCGACTAGATGCAGGCTCCTCTTTCCAATTTCCAACATTGAATGATCTATATTGGCCAGATGGATTATATAGCGCTGGAAATCCAGATTTAAAACCAGAGGAAAGTGATTACTTTTCTGTTAATATGACTAATAATTCTGTTCTTGGAAAATTTACAGTAACAGCAACAATGAAGGATTATGAAAACTTGATATTATGGCAACCTAATGAGTCGCTTAAATATATACCTATAAATGTTTCTTCCGCATCAAGGACAACATATAATATTAATTTTTTAAAAGAGTTTGCAAGCAGTCAATTACAAATATCATATAATATTTATGATAGTAAAGACAATGATATGGATGAGAAATTATTATACGTTCCAGATTATTCAGCAAACATATTCCTATCTCATAATTTTAATCAGAGTATTAATGTGGCACTCAACTACAAATATACAGGAAAACGTATTTTGCAATATGGATCTGACTGGAGTGATCAGACAGATGGTGATGCTTATGGCGTACTAGACTTTAGTGTATCCAAAGATTTTGATGCATTAAAAACAAGCTTAATAGTAGATAATCTTCTTGATGAAACATTTGAATCTACATTAGGATACCCTGAACCGGGTAGAAGTATTAAACTAGTAGCGGAATACAAAATTTAGTCGTCAAATTCCCAAATAATACCAAAAGATAGGAGGCTATTCATTGGGTTGAATAGTTCAGCATTACTAATAGAATAGTCTCCATCAATTGGCAATCTATGAAGAGCATTCTTTAATCTAATTGTTAATAAAACATCTGCAATGGATATATCTAAATCTAAGCCAATATTATAGCTATCGCTATAATGTGTCGTATTATTTGAAACGGGCATATTTCTAAAATAATCAAAATAATAATCGGAATGATTACCTGCCAAGTATAGCAATGAAAGCTTGCCTGTAATCCCTAAATTTTCATTTATGAAAGATGTATTAAAATGATAATCCATCTCAATTATATCAGATCTATTTGAACTTATAAGGCTGTCATAAAAATTATGGTAATGAGTGAAATCTATCTTATTTTTTTTTAAGGGTATCGAAATTTTTGTCTTAAGCGAAAGCATATCATCAGAATTAAACTTATAGACAACATTTTCAGGAATTGCACCTTCTGCTGATACATTTTTTATGATAATATTATTTGCTTGAACATACTTTAAGGTTGAGACGAAGGAAACTTTTGAATCCAAAGAATAGTTTAATATTAATGAATCCCAATTTTCTACTTTTTCGTCATTTAGGCTATAATCATCAAAAAGCAACCTTGCTGATTTATTCCTTCTCTCCAATAATAGCTCAACTGTACCGAAAGTAGCACCATAAGATATGTTAGGGCTTATATTGTCATTAATATAATCGATACCATATTTTAAGCTTCCGAAAGGGAGCTTATTTCTATTAGTGAGATGTAATGTATTTCTAGTAAAAGTTTTCAAAGATATTTTATCTTTATAATAGCTATTGTCTAAGAAAGCTTCGATTGAAATATGCTCATTATTGGAAGCATTAAAATTTAATCTATTTCTTTCTAAATCAATCGCATGACTAATAGGGTATTCAATGATTTCTTTTTCATCAAATTTGCTAATATGATTTACTTCGAATTTATAATGCCATTTATCTTTTATAAATATATCTCCAATTGTTAGCGATAAAAAATCAGAGAATTCTTTATTAGTAGATGTATCTAATCCAGACTGATTATCAAAAATAAAAGTAGCATCTTCTCTAAAATATCCACTTGAAAAGTAAAGATTATGTTGGGAGACTGTAGCTTTATAATCAATTTTATAAAATAAGCTAAGTGGACTAGAATCTGCATTTGCAAATTCTGAATAATTACCAAAAAAACTTTTTTTCATAGCTAAAAACTGAAAATCGGTATTTTCGGAATGTTTTTTCAATCCGATATTCAGCCTATCGAAACCATAATCACCAAATTCATATCGAAACTTACTCTTTACATAAACTGAGTCTGATGGCATATCCTCAAAATCAAAAGATGAAAATTTATTTCTAAAATTGGTTGAAGATTTATCTATAAGCAAATTATCAAATCGCTGATCTCTATCCCAAAGAATCTGATTATTACTTAGCTCAACTCCAAATTGACCTGACATATCATAATTGACGCTTTCTTGAGTGAATAATAGTGATAGTGTAAAAATATAAATTATACTAAACTTATTTATCACTTTTGGCTCATAACATTAACATGTGAATCCATATAATTAATCGTATGTAGCAATACCGCTTCAAGTGTTTGAGGCTCAACAGGGCTTTGCCATTCTTTTCTACCTTGATAAGATAAGATTAAATGCTCCAAGCTCAATTTATCTTCATCTGGAAAACGTTTAACTTTTTTAATATAATTGTTTACGATATCTCTTGACAGGATAGCATTACCCACTAATCGCCTTTCATTTGACTTAGGATGAGAGAATCCCATATTAATTGAATACAGTTTACCAATTTGATGTAAACATGCTCCCGTTAAAAGCAAGTCTGTATCTACTTTATAATGCTTTCCTAAAATTTTAGAAATTTTTATCAATGAAACAGTTTGCTCAATTAAGCCACTTTGATAATTATATTGATATGAAATACTAGCTGGATAAACTTGAAATTTTTGTTTATGGTCTGCCAATATTTTTTTTACCAATTTTCTTAAATGTACTTTTGATATTTGATCAATTTCTTTACCTAAATGTACCCACAATTGTTTTGCGTTTTTTCTAGAACTTGGAATTAAGTCAGATGAACTGAAACCATATTTTGCATATTTTTCAATAGATGCTCTATTAATATTTTTAATTTTAATAAATATATTTTCACCATATTTATAGGTAGTGCCTTTTATAGCAACAGGATTTCCTATATCAAACTTTTTTGACAAAGATTCAACATTATCCCATAAACGAGCTCTTATCAATCCTGATTTATCTTGTAATAATAAATCAAGATAAATAGAACCGTCTTTTTTTCTTCTCATTTTTTTTTGCGTACAAAGATAGAAGCCTTGGAGCTTCATTCCAGAAACTAGATTACTAATGAGAATTGATTTCATTTAAAGATTAACTCTCGGGATGATTGCACTTAGTACCTGTGCAGGTAGCAGATAGTTGATGGACTCTCTTTGTCACTTTAAGATTAAGATCTTTAGCAATTTTGTCTTCAATTTGTGAAATACTATTATCAAAAAACTCAAATATTTCTCCACAATCTTCACATACAATATGGTCATGCTGAGGGGAAATAGTTTTCTTATTATGTTCATATAAGAATTTACCATCATCTAAAATAAGTTTTTTTAGGAGCCCGTGCTTTACAAAAACATCGATTGTTCTATATAAGGTCGCTCTTGAAACATTAATTTTTTTCTTTTTAAGAGAAGAAAGAATAGTTTCAATATCTCTATGTTTGTTAGTTGCAGAAAGTTCATCCCAAATGTCTAAGCGTTGCTTTGTAGCTCGCAAGCCTTCAGCTTTTAAGACTGATTCAACCTCAATATGAAATCTACATGGTATTAAATTTTCCATTATCCAAATTAGCTAATCTATTTTTTTTAGTCTAGCATATTTAACAATGAGCTTTTTTCTTAATCCGCCATCAAATTCAACACCGACTTTTTGATTCTCTCCTGTTCCGTTTAATACTAAAATAGTTCCAACGCCAAACAGGTTATGTTGTACTTGATCGCCTACCTTAAAATCGTCAAACTCTGTTACAGTTCTAGATATTTGAATTGTTTTCTTACCACCAGAGCGTACAACTCTTTTAGTGTAAACTGTCTTATAAGGCTTAACCTTAATAACGTCTTCATTAATCTCATTTAAAAATTCAGATTGTATAAAAGATGATGTATTTAATGCGCCAAACTTCCTTCTATACTTTGCATTTAATAGATATACTCTTTCCATTGCTCTTGTTACTGCGACATAAAATAATCTTCTTTCTTCTTCTAGTTGATCTGAATCATCATCCATTCGTATTAAAGGAAATAATCCTTGCTCAAGACCAGTAACAAATACTGTTGAAAATTCTAATCCTTTAGCTGCATGTATAGTCATAAGTGTTACAGAATTTTTTTTATCATCCCAATCATCTAGATCTGTATAAAGCGATATTTCTTGCAAGAAATCTTTGAGATTACCACTTGAGTTATCTGCAAAACGATCAATACTTAATTTGAGCTCTTGGATATTATCATAGCGATCTTGTTCTGCGGGATTATTTTTATAGTAGTTTTCAATATTGAATTCTTCCAAAAGAGCACGTAATAATTCCTTGCAGTCTAATGTGTCTAGTAAGTCATGAAACTTATTGATTGATAAATAAAAACTTTCGATGGAGTCTTGTTGCTTACCTCGAAGTTTAATATCTCTACAAAATTTTAAGCTTTCAAATAGCGAGATATTTTTTTCTAGGGCAAGATTTTTAAATATAGTAATGGATTTCTCTCCGATACCTCGAACAGGAAAATTAATAATTCTTTTTAATGCAATATCATCATTTGGATTACATACCACAGTTAAGTAAGCCAGCACATCTTTAACTTCTTTTCTATCATAAAACTTAGTACCTCCAACAATATTATATGGAAGCCCTTCTTTCATCATAGTTTGTTCTATCATTCTAGATTGTGCATTTGTTCGATATAGTACAGCAAAGTCTTTGAATGCACCTTTATTAATCTTTATTTCGGTTTTTATGGAATCACAAATTGCATTTGCTTCATCTTCATCGCTACCAGTAGAAATAAGTGAAATCTTTTCTCCTAGCCCTTTTGTAGCAACCAATTTTTTTTCTGCTCTATTAGTATTATTAGAAACTACGGACCATGCGCCATCAAGAATACGTTGAGTAGACCTATAATTCTTCTCTAATTTCACCTCGACTGCGTTTGGAAAAGTATCTTGAAAATTTGTTAAGATATTGTCAATATTTGCTCCTCTCCATCCATAAATAGACTGATCGTCATCTCCAACCACTGTGATATTTTGATGTTCTCCTCCAAGAAGACTGATAAGCTCAAATTGTGGAGAGTTAGTATCTTGAAATTCATCAACTAATATATATTTCCATGCTTGCTGATATTTGTTTAATAGAGCTTTACTATGCTTAAATAACTTGATAGGCATTCCAATTAAATCATTAAAATCTACAGCATTATTAGATAATAATAATTCTGAGTATCGCTTATATACTTCTGCAATTTTTTCATCTTCGAAGGTATTAGCTTTAGATTCAACTTCTTCAACTGACATTGAAGCATTTTTAAATTTATCAAGTTGTGATCGAAGAAAATTAATATTTAGTTCTTTAAACTCTACAATATTTAATTGCTCTACTACTTCTTTTAATAATGCCTTTTGATCAGCAACATCATAAATGGTAAAATCGCTATTATACTTATCATCTAAATAACTAATATGCATTCTTAAAATTCTAGCTCCAATCGAATGAAATGTACCAACATTTACACCGTCACAATTAATGCTATCTTTAATGCGCTCCCTCATCTCTGCTGCGGCTTTATTGGTAAATGTTAAAGCGAGGATCTCATTAGGCTTATAAATCTTATCTTTAATAAGATACCATATTTTGTAAGTTAAAACTCTAGTCTTGCCACTACCAGCGCCTGCAAATACAAGTACAGGATGTTTAACAGTTTTGACAGCTTTTAGTTGTTGAGTATTTAGATCAGTTAAATTCATCGATTCTCTCTTTTATATTTTTTATACAGCCTCTTTGCTTCTAAATGATCTTTTTCATTCGTAGTAAATACATGCGAGCCATCCCCTTGAGCTACGAAAAATAAATAGTCTGTTTCAGCGGGATATAGTGCTGCTTTAATCGATTCAAATCCAGGATTATTAATAGGGCCTGGAGGCAATCCGTAGTTTAAATAAGTATTGTAAGGAGAAACGCGTTTTAAATCTCTAAGACTTAAGGCTTTAGGTGGACCTTTAATTAAGTATTGTATAGTTGGATCTGCTTGTAATTTCATTCTTTTCTTTAGTCGATTATGATAGACTGAAGATATAGTTACTCTTTCTTGATCAAGCAAAGCTTCCCCTTCAATAATCGACGCTAAAGTTACAACCTCATGCACCGTAAATCCTAGCTCATTTGTACGTTCCATGAATGTTTTATCAAAGTTGATCCAAAATTCATTGATCATCGTTGTTAAAATTTCACGACTGCTTGAATTTTTAAAAAAGTAATAAGTGTCTGGGAAAAGATATCCTTCTAATGAAGACGCTTTAATATTGAACTCTGAAATAAATATTGGATCTATAAATAATCTATTATAGTCATCAGATTTCTCAAGTAGATTATTTGCATTGAGAAATATTTGCGCGGAAGAGGAACCTTCTGGTATTGTTAATCTAAGCCTAATTGGACCTTCCGTGAAAATTGTATGAATGATGTCTTTAGTACTAACTTTACCTTCAACGGCAAATGTTCCAACTGGAATTTTATTTGATAAGCCGCGAAAAAAAACTCTATATTTAAAAAAAGATTTATTATTAATAATATCTTTTTCATGCAAAAGATTTGTTACTGTATTTAATGACATCCCTTTTTCAATTACAAAAATAGTTTTATTGATTTCTTTATTAGCGGTGAAGAATATGCTCGATATAACAAGACAAAATGTTAGAAACAATCCATATATTGAATCACGATTACTATTATTATTGGCTACCATGAAGAACGAGAAATTAATTCTTTTATAGGCTGAAATCAATTGTAAGGAATTATATTTTTTGGAAACTAGCTAGAAGAAATTTAACTTAGCGTAAATGACTACCAAAAATAAACAATCAATTAACTTGAAGTGGCCATATAAAACTAAAAATTATGTTTTGTTTGGAGCCGGAGTTTTCGTTATAATTGTGGGTTATTTGACAATGTATTTAGGAGAAGTTGATAGCTTTCAAAGTTTAGTCCTTTCTCCTCTGCTTTTATTAATCGGGTATTTAGTTCTTATTCCATATGCATTATTTAGTAAATAATTAAATGGGGTAGTAGTTCAGCTGGTTAGAACGCCGGCCTGTCAAGCCGGAGGTCGCGGGTTCGAGTCCCGTCTATCCCGCAAATAAATAAAAGTAAGTAAATACGCTAAAAAGGAACTTTAATAGTTCCTTTTTTTGTAAAAAATATAAAATGAAAAATATTTATCAAATTGGAGCTGGGATGGTTGGAAGTGCTATGGCTGCCGACCTTTCAAAAAATCATAATCTTTTTTTAGCAGACTATGATGTAACTATTCTAGAAAAAATTCAGTCTAAAAATCCAAATATCCAAATCTCTCAGCTAGATGTAACCGATCAAGAATCTCTTTCTGAATGGATTGCACCTGCTGACATTGTATTATTAGCTGTACCTGGTTTTTTAGGCTACAATGCACTAAAGACAATTATCAAAGCTGGAAAAGATGTGGTTGATATCTCATTTTCTCCTGAAAATGTTTTGAATCTGAACAGTCTTGCAAAAGAAAGAGGTGCAACTGTAATTGTAGATGCAGGTGTTGCTCCTGGAATTCCTAATTATCTTTTAGGCTTTTGGGATGCACAGTTAAACATAGAATCATTTGAATATTATGTTGGTGGACTTCCTAAAAATCCACAACCCCCGTTTAACTATAAGGCACCCTTCTCTCCAATAGATGTTATTGAAGAGTATATACGTCCTGCAAGAATGTTAATAGATCATGAAGTAATTACAGAGCCTGCATTGTCCGATATAGAGACGATAGAATTTGAAGATGCGGGTACACTAGAAGCATTCAATACCGATGGACTACGATCACTACTTTCGACAATGAATCATATCCCTAACTTGAAAGAAAAGACTTTGCGTTTTCCAGGTCATGCTAAATTAATGTTAGATTATCGTAATCAAGGTCTTTTTGATAAATCTAATATTGATAAGACATCTAAAAAATTATTTCAAGAATGGAAGTTAGAAGAAAATGAAATAGAGTTTACTGTACTGGATATTATAATTAAAGGTGAGATGAAAATGATTACTTACCACCTATATGATGAATTTGATTTAAGCAGTCGCACTTCTTCTATGGCGCGTACCACAGGTTATACTGCGACAGCTAGTGTCAATTTAATTTTAGATAATTTATATAATAAATATGGAGTTTTTCCTCCAGAAATAGTTGGGGCAAACTCTAATTGTATGCAATTTATCTTAGAATATTTACGTCAAAGAAACGTAATAATTTCTGAAAAGACCACTTAATTCAAAGAGTTTTATGGCAATGTCATAAGAATTATTGTAGATTTATCGATTATGTTAAAGAAACTCTTATCATTATTTTTGGTTTTATTGATTAGTTGCGGCGGCGGCGGCGGCGGCGGCGGCGATACAACCGAACCAGTTGACCCAGCTCCAGTAGCAATTTTTACAGGTTCGCCTGTATCTGGGCCAGTACCTTTACAAGTAAATTTTACATCTGGATCTAGCAATGCTACTACTCATGCATGGGATTTTGAAAATGATGGATCTCCAGATGCTGCTGGAAGTTCTGTATCTTATACATATAACACTCCTGGCGTCTATTCTGTTTCATTAACTGTAACAGGTTCTGGAGGAACTGATACAAATCTTAAAACAAATTATATTACTGTAACCGCAGTAGAACCAACCTCTCTTTATACAGCTGATCAGTCTTCAGGTACAAATCCTTTACGAGTAAAATTTAATAATGGTTCTGTAAATTATTCATCATCTAGTTGGGATTTTGGAGATGGAAATACTAGCACTGAAACCAGTCCAACTCATACTTATACATCTACCGGATCTTATAATGTAAGCTTAACTGTAACCGGTGAAGGCGGAACTAATACAAATAGTTATCTTACTGTAGATGTCAGTGATATACCAACTCCTGCGATGATTTTAGATTCTAAATATACTACTACATCATCTGGAGCTAGTGTAGCTTTAGATTTAAAAGTTCTTGGTGTAACTGGTCTTGCTGCAGCACAAGCTACATTAAAATATGACAACAGCTTAATCACTATTGGTGATATTACAGCTGGTGATTTTTTACAAGGGAATACTGATCCATTATTAGTTATTACAAGTAATCCAGGTATTGGTAGGGTCATAATTTATACCTCTTCCCTTTCAAGCGATCAACCAAGTTCAGACGGAGACGGTGTAATTGCCACGATAAATCTAACAGTAAATGGTACTATAGATACAAGCATAGGCTTTAATGAAGATGGATCTGGTAACATCATGCTTGATGTAGATGGTGAAGATATCTCAATTAACGGATTAGAAAACGGATACTTAATAGTAGAATAATATTATGAAAAAACTAAAATATATAATTGCATTCATTTTAATTGGTCTTATTTCATACCAACCAATGAATAACTTTTTGCTTGAAAAGAAAAGAGTTGAAAGGGAAAAATTTATTAGTAGTTACATGGATAAAAATTCATTTAGCTATTATGAAGTAAAAAAAATATCTAAAAAACTTCGCCCAGATTTAAAATATTATCATGACTTCTTGATGACTCGCGATCCAAGCACCAATACTATTCCTTATGAAAAAGCTTTAGATGCTTTAGAAAAATTAAGAAATCAAAAAAGTCATAACTAAAAAGCCTATTAAAAAGACAGAAAAAAAAGTTGAGGCTAAAACAGATAATTTAAGAATTTCAAAAACTAATGAAGCAAAGCCAGAAATTAAAAAGGTAAAAAAACAAGAGACTGAAAAAAAAGAATATAAAGTTAAAGATTTTGTTGTTTATCCTAAACACGGAGTCGGTCAAATAACGGAATTCAAAAAAATAAGTATTGGTGGAATTGA
>ERZ651776.5741-NODE-5741-length-10575-cov-7.011621_pt1 | contig 10575 bp, 9 predicted proteins | sample MGYA00514761_ERZ651776 | MGnify/ENA metagenome assembly ERZ651776 | reverse complement strand
TGTAACAATGCAGGAGGCCGGTGTTTCAAGAATGGTATCCGTTGATGTAAATCAAGCATTAGAATTTGCTGAGGCCTAATGGAACAAAATATTGATATATATCTAATTGGTTTATCTGTTCTAATTTTCTTAATTATTACATTTCTATTCATTAGAAAAATTTCAAGTTCTGGAGAGCTAAAGGTAAAAATTGAACCTGTTACAGATTCTTTTGAGATAAAAGAGATAGATGAAATAGAACTAAAATCTCAAAAAGCCTTTGACTTCAATGAACATGATATTGAATATCAAGAACAAAAACTTGTTGTCCTTAATTTAATATCTAACGATAAATCTATGTTTGATATCGATCAAATATATGGCTTTATGACAAATTCAAATGCTATTCTTACTAACGGTTTTTTCGTGATTAAAGATACAAATAATAAAGAGTCATTTCGTATAGCAAATGCTTTAAATCCTGGTACTTTTGAAAATGAAACAGAAACTTTTGCTATTCTTTTGGCAACAGATTTGAATAACGTACCTAACCCATTGAGTTCAGTAAAAGAAATGGTAAATTTTGCTTATCATTTTTCTGAAAAATTTTATGCAAATATATGTGATCAAGAAAGAATGCCTATAACAAAGCAAATGATTTCGCATATTGAATCCCAGGCACAGGAAATTATGAGATTAAAACAGCTTAGCAGTTTAGAAAATAAATAATTATGATTCTTAATTAAAATGAAGCCCTGGAAAATAATTCAGAAATTAGAAAGTGACAATAGCAGGCTATTTAAAGAAGGTGTTATAGAAGATAATCTTCATGATATTATTTTACAAGAGGGGTTATCAATGTGTTTGGATGCGTTGGTAACATTTGGGGTCAAACAAGTTCCTGAATCTAGTAATGGCGGAAAAGGACTTGATTGGGATAAATTTAAATCATCTGCACTGCTTCTAATAAACAGGGAAAGAACTGGCCATGCTGCTAGAGATGAAATTTTACATTTAATGTCTCTTGCTACAACAGAACAATGGAATGATTGGTATAGAAGAATTTTAATTAAGGATCTCAGATGCGGAGTAAGTCAAAAAACAGTCAATAATGTTTCAAAAAAAATGGGATTAAAATATAGCGTACCTGTCTTCTCATGTATGTTAGCTCATGATGGCGCCAAGCATCCAAAAAAAATTCAAGGAAAATGTCTCGTTGAATATAAATATGATGGGGTTAGAGTCTTAGCTATTACAAAAAACAATAGCACAACTCTTTATAGCAGAAATGGAAAAATTTTAGGTAATTTTCCGCATATAGAAGATGCACTAAATAAGAAAGAATTTAATAATCTAGTATTTGATGGAGAGGTAGTCAGCGATGACTTTCAGTCTCTCATGAAGCAAGTACATCGAAAAACTAATGCTAAAACTGATGATGCTTATCTAGCTCTATTTGACATAGTACCTTTAGAAGAATTTAATAAAGGTAAAAGTAAGCTCAATAGTCTAGAAAGAAAAGATTTGCTTAATGATCTGTCAAAAAGTTTCAACTCTTGTATTAAACCGGTTGAATATGTAATCTTAGATTTTGATACCGAAGATGGCCAAAAAACATTTTCAGGTATGAATAAGAAGGCATTAGAAGAGGGTTATGAGGGGTTAATGATCAAACCAATTAACGATATATACGAATCTAAAAGAAGTCACGCTTGGCTTAAGATAAAACCTTTTATAGAAGTTACTCTAAAGGTTACTCAAATTCAAGAAGGTACTGGCAAGCATGAGGGTAAGCTTGGGGCGTTTTCAGTTGAAGGAGAGGACGATGGTAAGTTTTTCTCTTTGAGTGTTGGAAGCGGTCTCACAGACGACGATAGAGAAAAATTTTGGAAAGCTAAAGATTCTTTAATAGGCCAATTAATTGAAATTAGAGCCGATGCTATAACTCAAAGTATTGAGGGAGAGCACTTCAGCTTAAGATTCCCTCGTTTTAAAACTTTTAGAGGCTTTGAACCAGGTGAAAAAATTTAATGAGTATTAAATATTTAAAAGTTTCATTGATATTTTTGTTAGGCTTAACGCTTCAATCCTGCATGGCAACACCTCCTAAGAATCCTGACAATATCTGTTTAATTTTTGAAGAAAAAAAGAGTTGGTATAAGGCTGTTATGAAGTCTGAAAAAAGATGGAAAATACCACCGTATGTATTAATGTCTTTTGTATATCAAGAATCAAGCTTTCAATCAGATGCAAAGCCTGAGAGAACAAAATTACTATGGGTTATTCCATGGAAAAGAAAATCAACTGCAGTTGGCTACTCACAAGCTCTAAATATGACCTGGGAAGATTATAAAGAGGAAACTGGAAACACTAGGGCAAACAGAAAAGATTTTAGAGATTCAGCAGATTTTATAGGTTGGTATGCAAGCAAAGGCTACTATCAAGGTTTTGATAGGCTAGATGCGCGTTCACTTTATCTCGCCTATCATGAGGGATATGGAGGGTTTAAGAAAAAAACTTATAGAAAAAAACCCTGGTTAATTAAAGTAGCAGATAGAGTCCAAACAAGATCTACGAAATATCAACAGCAATACTGGGGATGTGCAAAAGAGCTAAAGAGGAAAAGGTTCTTTTTCTTCTAAATTAGATATTTTTTATATCAAAATTAAGCTTAGAAAGCTCTTCGGTAAAGTTCTCACCAGCTATAACGGATTTCTTAGAATCATTAAATAAATACTTTTCGGAAACTTTTACAAGATCTTCTAAAGTACATTCTTTTACTCTTGATCTAAAAAGCAAGCGCTCTTCTTGTGTTTTATTATCAAGCTCACTCATAAAATCACTCATTGCTTCACCGTAAGGAGATAATGGCTTATCTATACTTGAGATAACCCCTAGCACACCTTCTTCAAGCTGATCATTTGATATGTTTTTCAAAGACCATGCTCTAGAATTTTTAAATTCTTCAAACGTTTCTGTACATTTTGGATCCCTATAAGAGAAAAATTTAAATACTTTATTATTTGAATCTTGAGTAGCGCCAGATCCATAAGCACCGCCTTTCTCTCTAATTGCCGAATGAAGATAGCCATTACGCAATACAGTTCCAAGAACAGTTAAAGCAGGAGCATCTTCATGCTTTGAATCAACTGATGGAAAAGCTTCTGCACAAAAACATACTTGCGATCCAGTAACCCAGCCAACTGAATTATTTTGAACATCAACAAAATCTTGATTATTTAAATCAAAAGTTTCTGAATTAAATATAGTATTTAGTTTAAGGTCGGATTGATGTAATGATGAGGCAGTAAATAAATAGTTAGGTGTTTTTGATAGCTTATTTTTAATGGAGTGCAGCGAATTTAAATATATATCAAATTCATTCTTATCACTTACTAACTTAGATAATTTATTTGTATTATGTATAAATCTTAAGCCTGAAGTTAAATCATTAGTTGCTGCAATATCTGTTATTTGAGATGCAGCATTACTCATTGATAGGATATGACCATTTTGAATTACAGATTTTTCGTTATCTGCAGATATAAACTCTAGCAACTCTTTAATTCTCTTTGATTCGTTAAAATTTGAATCACTAATTGTTTTTAGCATCAAATCCTGCATTAGCAGATCATTTTTTTCTAAGCTCTTGGATGAGAGCTTTAAAGCTAATTTATATGAGTTGCCATCATCATTCGGTAAAGTAATAAAGGAAGCAGAAATGCCGCCAGTTATTGAAGATTGATATCTTTGAATATCTTCATATGAATCATGACCAAGGCCAATATCTGTTAATGTGCTTGTAAAAAGGTTTGCAACACTTAACTCATCCTGATTTAAAGCATCGCATGGAAATAACATAGAATGATAAACGATACCGTTTGTACCAGTTTTGTAAAAATAATTAGAATTTGTATTAGTTTCTGTTATTACTGGAGATGCATAGTTTCTTGAAAGAGGGATGTCGTCTTTTGTTACCTTTGGAAGAATCTCAGGATCATCTTGTGCATTCTGTCTGGTTTCAAGCTCGTTAGCTAGCCTTACAATATCTTCCTTTTCTTTTTGTGATAAATCCCTAGTTTTTTCAAAGACTTTTTGCTGGATTTTATCTTCATTTTTTTTATTGAATTCAGTGTCTGGTACAAGAGAGTAATTCAACCTATGCGCATTTAAAATAAGATTTTTTTCTATGAGGTTTTCAATATAATTTTCTGATTTTAAATTTTTTTTAATAGTATCAAATGCATTGTCTAGGTCTAGAATTTCAAGAGGATTGTCATTATGTATACAAGCTGGTAAACAATTTAACATTATTTGAAGCCCAAATGGCATGCCTGAACCTGTTATTTCTCTTTGCCTTATTTCAAGTTGATGTAAAGAGGAGTTTATTAAATCTTTTGGAACCCCATCCTTAACAAGCGATTCAAGACAGTCAATTATCAATTTTTCGACTTCAATTTGCTTATTTGCATCTACTCCTTCAAGACCAGCCGCAAAAACAAGTTCTTTTTGATCTGCCTCAAGTCCTGTAAGGGGAGATGGTGACGTGCCTAATTCTGAACCCTCTAGAGCTTTTCGAAGGGGAGACGCTGAATTATCTAAAAGTATATTAGACATTAAGTAAGTCTCCAGAAGTTCTACTGGATTATGACTCTCATTTAGAAGCCAGCTAATTACAACATGATGATTGTTTTCATCCCCAGGCTGAGGGTTGTAAAAATCAGATATTATTTTTGGTGAAGATAGTCTTTTTTCATTTCTCACTGCTACTACTTCATTAGATGGAGAGAAGCTATCTAGTACATTAACTTTAATAAATTTTTGAATTTCTTTAGGATCTAGTTTACCGAATGTAAAAAAGGTTGCATTAGATGGGTGATAATGCTTTTTATGAAAATTAACTAAATCTTCATGAGTAAGATCAATAATATTTTCTGGGTCTCCACCACTATTATGTTTATATGTTGATGAAGAGTACAAATGTTTTGACATACCATGCCACAATTGACTTGTAATGGAGCTCATTGCTCCCTTCATTTCATTATATACAACACCTTTAATTTCAATCTCACTGTCAGGATTATTTTTCTCCTTGAATTCAAGTCTATGGCCTTCTTGAGCAAAATCTAAGCTATCAAGATTTGGAAAGAATGATGAATCTAAATATACCCCTAATAAATTATCAAAATCTTTTTTGTTTAGAGTTGCAAAAGGGTAAGCTGTCCAATCACTTGATGTGAAGGCATTCATAAATGTATTAAGAGATCTTCTTATCATCATAAAAAAGGGATCTCTTACAGGATATTTCTTGGAACCACAAAGGGCAGTATGCTCAAGAATGTGAGCTACCCCAGTTGAATCTTCTGGAATTGTTCTAAAAGCAACCATAAAAACTTTTTCATCACTATTTGTATCTAAGTGGACATGCTTGCAATTAAATTCAGATTCGTTATATATTTGAGCATTAATATCTAATAAAGGAATATACTTTTGTTCTTGAAGGTTAAACATAATAAAATCTATTTAAATTTATAATTAATTCTATGAAAAATATAACAACACTACTTACACTAATACTATTAATCGGTTGTAATAGTATTCAAACTAACATTGAAGTTGATTCAGTTGATACTTTCAACTTAGACAATTATAACGACTTTTATATAAAGATAAATGAATCTAATGTTAGTGCTGAAATAAATCCTATTGAATTAGAAAGATTTAAAGATAATCTTAAGTATGCACTTCAAGAAAGAGGTCTTACTTATTCAGCTGATTCAAACCTTACATTTGATATCAACCTAACTACCAAAGATAAAATTCAATCAGATAGAATGAATCATTATTATTCTAGATATTACTGGGATAGATATATGTACCGTGATGACATTAGAACTATTACAGAGAATATTCTTAGAGTTAATCTTAAGGATAACTCTTCAGACTCAACCCTTTGGACTGTCGTGACTATATGGAGGTCAGGTTCTTCAAAAGCAGCGACATCAGATGATGGATCTGATCTAATTGTAGATGAAATAATGCTTAGTTTTTTATAAAAAATAAAAATTTGTGATTTCAAAAAATATATCAAGTCTTTTATTTTGCTTTTTCCTTTTATCTTGCGCTCCACAAGATAGTGAAATTGAAATCCCAAAAACCTCCCAAGTAGAAAATCTTATAGAGCACTCAAAAGAATTTGAAAGAAAGGTATATTCTTATGATACCCCTGGTGGAAAAATACATGTAGCAATTGGCTTTGGTATTGCTAATTCAATAATGGTTGAAGGTGATACTGGAAACATTATTATTGATTCATCAGACAGTACTTATGAGGCTGAAGAGATATATAAGCTTTTTAAACAAAAAAACTCCAATCCAATTAAAGCCATTATTTATACCCATAACCATGGAGATCATACTTTTGGAACTGCATATTACTTAACAACACAGAAAGAAAGACCAAAAATTATTGCTCATAAATCTACAGATTATTATATGCAGAGAATTCTTGGAATAATTAATCCTATCATTAGCACCAGAAGTACCAGAATGTTTGGAACCGCCTTACCGGAGGATGATGTTATAAATGTTGGCATTGGTAAAAGCCTCAATATTTCTAAATCACCATTTGGTTATGTTAGTCCAGATACGACGTTTGAGGATGAACTTAAGATTAACATTGCTGGAATAAATATTGAACTTTATCATGCTCCTGGCGAAACCAATGATCAGTTATTTGTCTGGCTACCTAATCATAAATCATTAATGCCGGGCGATAACATATATAAGACATTTCCCAATCTATACACAATCAGAGGAACAACTCATAGAGATGTAATGGGGTGGGTTTCAAGTCTAGATCACATGCGTTCATTTAATTCTGAGTACGTATTTCCTAGTCACACCAAGCCAATTATTGGATCAGTGGTAATATCAGATACTCTTACTTTGTACAGGGATGCAATTCAGTTTGTTCATGATCAAACTGTCAGATTAATGAATCAAGGTTTCTACCCAGATCAGATTATTCAATTAGTCGAGTTACCAGAGCCTATAAAAAAGTCTCCTTTTTTAAATGAATTTTATGGCACAGTAAGATGGTCTGTTAAAAGTATCTTCAATGGCTATCTTGGCTGGTTTAATGGTAATCCTGCTGAATTAGATCCATTATCAAGAAAAGATGAGGCTCAGAAATTTGCAAATCTAGCTGGTGGAGAAGAAGCTTTATTTTTAGCCTTTCAAAATGCAGTAAATGATAAAGAGATGCAATGGGCCCTAGAGCTAAGTGATAGGTTGATGGCATTAAATTATTCTATAGCTGAAGTGGAATCCCTAAGAAGAGAGGCTTTACTTTATATTGGAGCAAGGTCTTCTAACCCCAATAAAAGAAATTACTTTCTTTCATCAGCGCTGGAGTTAAATGATAATTTTGTCTCTTTTTCAGAGACCGAAAGAACTGTAGAAGGAGTTAAAGAAATTTCAATAGATACTATTTTTAGTATTCTATCTGTGAGGCTAAATCCAGAGAAAGTCGTGAATAAGAATATGAATGTATGTTTTTATTTTTCATCAGGACTAAGAAAAACAATATCAATTAGAAATCAGGTTGCTGCAATATCTAATCAAATTAATGATCCATGCGCTATTAAAGTTAAGTCAACAGAATTTAACTTTAAAATGGCGATATCGGGTTTGGCCAACCCAGTGATGGCTATGGCTAACGGCGATCTTGAAGTTGATGGAAGTAATACGGAGTTTCTTCAGTTCCTTACTTATTTTAGGTAATTTTTACCATCTATATTTATCGAAGTTTTCTGGATTAGCCCAGCCTTCAGAATTATTCCATGATCTTTTATTATTGTAGGTCTTTAGATTATATGAAAAACATAGTAACTTATTTTTACTGTCTTCTAATTCAACCTGAAATCCAAGTTTAATCATATTTGATTCTATTACTCCGTCTTCAGGAATGGTAAATATCATAATTTTTTGACTAAGAAGATTTTTTATAATCCCGATTTCACTATCCTTAAGTTCTATGTCTTCAAGTACTATAAATAAATCACTAGTTTCCTTAATGTCATCAATTGACGGAGAAATATTAATTTGAGATACGCTTGTATTTTCAAACAATTTAACAAGCACAGAAATATTTTGTTTAGTAACAAGCTGAACATTTGATGCGTTTTCTTCTTGAACTATCTTTAGGATAAAGTTATTTAGAATACTTCCATTTTTTTTCATTTTAACAGATGTTTTACAGCCTCTCTTTCTGATTCAAGCTCATCAATTGATATTTGAAATTTTTTCTTTGCAAATTCAGACATACTAATGTCTCTTTTAATCTCAACACTACCATCGGAAAGTGTTATTAAAGGATAGCCGCAAATGAGACCTTCCGGCACACCATATGCTCCATCACTAGCAACTGCTGCACTGAATGAGTTTCCTTCTTCGGTTGTATTTTCACAGGCAATTATTGTATCTAAAGCTGCTTTAGCAGCTGAAGTTGCAGAAGAGGCGCCTCTAGAATCTATCACGGCCTTTCCCCTTTGCTGAACAGTGGGTAAGAAATGATCCTCAACCCATTTCATATCGTCTATAACATCTTTTCCTAGTTCCCCATCAATTAAAACATTCTCTACATCAGGATACATGGTAGGGCTGTGATTGCCCCAAATAATCATATTCTTAACATCTTTAATATTAGTACCAGTTTTTTTACTAATTACTGATTTAGCCCTGCTTGAATCAAGCATGGTCATCGCCATCCACAATTGAGATTCTTTGCCTGCTGAGTTTTTTCCTATTAATGCGTTAGTATTTGCAGGATTGCCAACAACAAGAATTTTTGCATCATTTTTACCATTCTTACCTATGGCCTCACCTTGTTTAACAAAGATTCCGCCATTAATTTTAAGTAAATCTGATCTTTCTTCTATTTTCTTGCCCTCGTAAACAATTCCTCTTGGAATACTTCCTACCAAAAGGAACCAATCTGCATTATTGGAAGCCTCTTCAAAGTTGTCTGTGTATGTTACTTCGCCCATGTTAGGAAAATATGAATCCTCAAGCTCCATAACTAAGCCTTCAAGTTTGCTAACAACTTGCGGAATCTCAACAAGACATAAGTCAACAATCTTATCTCCAAATGTATTTCCATCAACCAGCCTTGGAATAAGAGAGTAGGCTATTTGACCTGCTGCTCCAGTGACTACAACTTTTACTCTTGAACTCATTTCTTTTCCTTATGAATTTGAAAATTAATTTGTAATTATATTCCTAAAAGTTAAATTTATTCTTGGCTTTTTAGGTTTTTTTGTTTTTTTTATTTCGTGTTTCCAATATTTTTGTGTATGGCCATGCATCACCATAAGTTGACCACTGGTTTGCGGGATGTTTAAGCTTGTTTTTATATTTTTATGCTTGAAATAAATATCTCTTGATTCTCCAAGTGATAATGATGCTATTACGGGATTCATGCCAAGTTCTTTTTCATCATCAGCATGGAGCCCCATAGAATCATTTTCATCTCTGTATAAATTTGCAAGAACAGAGTTAAATTTATGAGATGTAACCTGCTCTATGTTTAGTTTAATTTCTAGCAGTATTGCGTTCCAATCATATCTATTAAGTTTTTTTCCAGAATATCTATACTCTATGTTTTGATCAGCATACCAAGCTTGAAGTCTTGGAATTTGATGATTCTTTCCAAAGATTTTTATAAATCCTGTTTCCCAATACAAATTTTCTAAGCATGCTTCATACCATAAATCTATTTTTTGTTTTGTTCCAATTCTGTTATACAAACTAATATCTAAATTTGGATATCCAGTTATTACTTCTTTTTCAAACAAGGATGTTCCTTTTTTCGGTTATAGTAAACAAGACTAATTTTTATTAGAATAACTTTATCTTAAATATATAAAAACTTCCAAAAAAAGGGGTGAAATAAATGAGTATTAGATTTGATAATCAAGTTGCAATTGTTACCGGTGCAGGTGGAGGACTAGGCAAAGAGCATGCTCTAGATCTTGCAAGAAGAGGCGCTAAGGTAGTTGTAAACGATCTTGGTGGCGGCGTTGATGGAAGTGGAGCCAGTGATGCTGCTAAAGCTGTAGTTGATCAAATTATCTCTGAGGGAGGTGAGGCAATAGCAAATGGTGCAAGCGTTACTGATTTAGATGCTGTTAAGGCCATGGTAAATGAAGCTATGGAGAAATGGGGCAGAATAGATATCCTTGTAAACAATGCTGGAATTTTGAGAGATAAAAGTTTCCACAAAGATTCTATAGAGAGCTTTAATGCTGTTATGGATGTTCACTTTCAAGGTACTTTAAATTGCACCCATACGGTATATCCGATAATGAGAGAGCAAGAGTTTGGCAGAATAATTTTTACAAGTTCATCAAGCGGAGTATTTGGTAACTTTGGTCAAGCTAATTATGGTTCTGCAAAAATGGCAGTAATAGGCTTAATGAATACACTTAAACTAGAAGGTCAAAAATATAACGTATATACCAATTCAATTACTCCTGTTGCATACACAAGGATGACAGAAGGCTTGATACCTGAAGATTTTGGTAAAAATATGCA
>ERZ651776.5739-NODE-5739-length-10576-cov-2.735403_pt1 | contig 10576 bp, 11 predicted proteins | sample MGYA00514761_ERZ651776 | MGnify/ENA metagenome assembly ERZ651776 | reverse complement strand
CCAATTCCAACCAAGCACGCATCTGCGGCTCGGTGCCTTCGTGTTCATAGATCATCAGCCACTGGCGGATGTCCTCTAGTGGAAAGCCGAATTTCCGTCCCCGCAGGATCAAAGTCATCCGTGCGAGTTCTTTGGGCCCATAAAACCGCGACCGCCCTTCGCGCTCTGGGGACAACAGCTCAATGTATTCGTAGTAGCGCAGCGTTCGCGGCGTGACATCGAATTTGGCACACATTTCCTTAAATGTCAGTCGTGGCCCTGTCATGGCTTCCTCCCGTCTGTATTGTAATACTACGCCGCCTTCGACGTCGGGGCAACGGCCCCTTGGTCCTGTTATTTCACGCTTGTGTGTCGGGGCCGGGCAGGGTTCAAACAAGCCATGACAAACGAACGCCAAAAGAAGATCGCCAAGCAGTTCATTGCGGCCATTCCGCATTCCCGTGCTTTGGGAATGGAGTTGACCGAAATCGGCAGTGGCCGTGCGACGATCACAATGCCCTATGATGACCGTCTGGTGGGCGATCCTGAAACCGGCGTGATCCATGGCGGAGCGGTATCGGCGCTGCTGGATACTTGTAGCGGCGCTGCGGTGATGGTGCATGACAGCCTGCCAATCGGCACTGCAACGCTTGATCTGCGCATTGATTATATGCGCCCCGCAAAGCCGGGCGACACGATCACCGCGCAGGCGGAATGTTATCACGTCACGCGCTCGGTTGCTTTCGTGCGCGCCACGGCGATGGATGCAGATACCAGCCGCCCTGTTGCCACAGCCACAGGTGCGTTTACCATTCAAACCATCAAGGGGGACACTGCATGAAGCGCCCTGAACCGGTTCAGGTCATCAAACAACGGCGCGATGCGGCCCTGCAAACCCTGATCGCGGGCGTGCCCTATATCCAGTTCATGGGGTTCAAGTTCGACCGCCGCGGTGACGAACTTACAGGTATCATGCCTTATCAAGAGATGCTGATCGGCAATCCGATGCTGCCAGCCCTTCACGGCGGTGCAACTTCGGCGTTTCTGGAAACCACCGCAATCATCGAACTCAGCTGGGCAATGATGTGGGACCGCATGGAGGCAGGGGAGGATATTGCGCAGCTCCGCCTTCCCAAGACAATCGACTTTACCGTGGATTACCTGCGATCCGGCCTGCCGCGCGATGCCTATGCCCGTGCTACCGTCAACCGCTCCGGTCGGCGCTATGCCTCTGTGCGGGTCGAAGCATGGCAAGACAATCGCACACGTATGTTCGCGCAGGCCACGGGGCATTTCTTGATGCCCGCGCTTGATGACTGATCTGACGCACCGCCGAATTCTGCACATCGCAGTTCCGGTCGTGCTCGCCAACGTCACGATCCCGATCCTTGGATTGGTGGACACCGGGGTCATTGGCCAGTTGGGCAAAGCGGCTCCGATTGGCGCTGTTGGCATTGGCGCCATCATCCTGACCGCGCTCTATTGGATTTTCGGGTTCCTGCGCATGGGCACCACAGGGTTCGCAGCGCAAGCCATCGGGGCAGGGGACGGCTATGAATCTGCGGCCATCCTGATCCGCGCGCTGGGCATTGCCGCGGTCGGTGGGCTCGCGATCATCGCCTTGCAAGGGCCGCTCTTTGCGGCCGGTTTCTGGATGTCACCCGCCAGCGCCGAGGTCGAAACCCTCGCGCGCAGCTATCTGTCTATCCGTGTGTGGTCCGCGCCGTTCCTGATTTCTACGTTTGCCGTCACGGGCTGGCTGGTCGCGTCAGAGCGCACTCGGGATATCCTTGTGATCCAGCTGGTGATGAACGGCACCAACATCGGCCTCGATTTGCTGTTCGTGCCGGGTCTTGGGTGGGGCGTGCAAGGCGTTGCCTCCGCCACCGTCATCGCCGAAATCACCGGCGCGCTGCTTGGTCTGTGTTATTGCCGCGCGGCATTCGCTGAGGCGCCGTGGCGGGATCGTGCTCGCCTGCTGGACCCTGCCAAACTGAAACACTTCGCCCGCGTGAACGCAGACATCCTGATCCGCTCGCTCCTGTTGCAAGCGATTTTCATGTCGTTCCTGTTCTTTGGGGCCCGATATGGCGACGTTCGCCTCGCCGCCAACCACATCCTGCTGCAATTCCTTGGCGTGACGGCCTACGCGATGGATGGCTTTGCCTTTGCCGCTGAATCCCTTGTCGGCCAAGCGCTGGGCGCACGCAGGCGCGCGGCCTTCCGGCGGGCATCCATTATGGTGTCTCAATGGTGCTTTGGCACGGGCGCGCTTCTCGCATTTGTCTTCGCCCTCGCGGGTGGCCCGATCATCGACGTTATGACAACTGCCACGGACGTGCGCACCGCCGCCCGCGACTATCTGATCTATATGGCGCTCACGCCGTTGATCTCGGCCGCGCCCTTCATGCTGGACGGTATCTTTATCGGCGCAACCCGAACCCGCGACATGCGCAATATGATGGCAGTTTCAACGGTGATCTACTTCGCCGCCGCTTTTGTGCTGATGCCACTGCTGGCCAACCACGGGCTCTGGGTCGCCTTGCTGATCAGCTTCGTCGCACGCGGCGCAACACTGGGGTGGAAATATCCGGCATTGGAACGCTCCGTTCCATCCTAACCTGAACCTCTTTTCTTTGGTTCTTGAAATCCCGGGGTTTGGGGCAGAGCCCCATTTACACGATCTCCAACACCCGCTCGGGTGGCCGTCCAATCACCGCGCGATCGCCGTTCACTAGTATTGCCCGCTCGATCAGGATCGGATGGGCGACCATTGCGGCGATCAACGCATCCTCGTCGGCGCTCTCTAACCCCAATTCTTTGAACACCTTTTCACCTCTGCGCATCATCGCGTCCGCCGTCACGCCAAGCATATTGCGCAGAGTGATGACCTCGGCCTCGCTTGGCGTGTCCTTTAGATACAGACGCACGGCGGGCTGATGCCCACCCTCCTGCAACAGCTTCAAAGCCTCGCGCGATTTGGAACAGCGCGGATTGTGCCACAACATCATAGCCAGTCCTCCTTGGCGGTGCCGACGGCGTCGGCCACATTGGCGAACCCGTCGCGTGCCAAGACGTCATCCAATCCTTGCGCAATCTCTGCGGCCAATGAAATGCCGCCATAAACCAACGCCGTATAGACCTGCACAGCCGATGCCCCCGCGCGTATTTTTGCGTAGGCCTGCTCAGCCGTGCCGACGCCGCCGACGCCAATCAACGGTAGATCCGTGAGCGTCGATAGCTTCGCCAAAACCCGTGTGGATTTCTCAAACAGCGGCTGGCCCGACAAACCGCCAGCCTCACCCTTGTGCGCGCTCGCCAACCCGTCCCGCGACAACGTCGTGTTGGTGGCAATGATCGCCGAAATGCCAGATGCACCAGCGACCTCTGCCACATCCACCAAATCCGCATCATCCAGGTCAGGCGCGATTTTCAGAAACACGGGGATGCCCGCAGAATTGGCTTCCATAACACCGGCAAGCAACGCTGCCAAAGCATCCTTACCCTGCAAGTCACGCAGGCGTTCTGTGTTGGGTGACGACACATTCACGGTGGCGAAATCAACATACGCTCCGCAATGGGCCAAGACCTTGGCGAAATCCGCTGCGCGGTCTTCACTGGTTTTGTTTGCACCCAGATTGAGCCCAACGATACGCCCTGCGGGGCGGGTGGCCAATCGCTGCGCGATTGGCTCCATTCCCTGATTGTTAAACCCGAACCTGTTGATGGCTGCTTGATCTTGCGTCAGGCGGAACAGACGGGGGCGGGGGTTCCCCTCCTGTGGGAGGGGGGTCGCCGCCCCCACTTCCAGAAAGCCGAACCCCGTGCGCCCTAAAGCATCCAAAGCCGTGGCATTCTTGTCAAAACCTGCGGCAAGTCCAATCGGGTTTGGCAAATCCAATCCCGCAACCCTACAGCGCAACCGATCAGACGTCACAGCCCCGCCACGCGGGCCAAGCCCTGTATTCAGCGCCTTGAGAGCCAGCCCATGGGCCGTCTCCGGATCAAACGCGCGAAGGGCACGCAGGCCAACCTGTTCCAGAACCTTCATGAGAAATCCAATTTGTGTTTGCCCGCAACCAGCGGCATGGCCCGCGCCCACACCACCTCGGATCGCAGCATCGGTCGGCCATAGATATGTGGAAACTTTGCCCCGCCGCGGGACACTTCCCAAACCAGATCGTTGCCATAGGTATCACCGTCCAGCGCAACTAACATCAGCCCACCGGCCGCTGCAAAGTGCTTGTCGGCGGTCTCTTGGGCCTGTTGGGCGGTGGAGGTGTGGATATAGCCGTCTGCCAGATCAATCGGCGCGCCTGCAAAGGTCCCCGTTTGGTCGAACTCCACCCATTGTTCAGCGATCATAATTTTGTAAATCAACATGCGCCCCACTTTCCACCCCGCGACTGGCGCGTCAAGATAGGAGCCACCGTGCGCATCCTATTTGATGGGAAGAAACATGTCCTATGATTACGAAGAGCTTTATGCCAACGAGCCCCACGCGCTGGGCAAGCAAACCGTGTCCATTGCCAAATTCATCGATGGTTTAGGGCTGTCGGATGCGCGCATTCTCGACGTCGGTTGCGGACAGGGGCGCGATGCGCTGCCATTGGCGCGGATAGGGCATGATGTAACTGGCGTGGATTTGTCCCCCAGCGGCGTTGCCGCCATGTGCGCAGAGGCTGACACCGAAGGCCTGAGCGTCACTGGTCACGTCGCCGACATAGCAACCTACACGCCCGACGGTTTTTTCGATATCATGCTGATCGACCGCACCTTGCATATGCTTGATCCAGTGCCCCGCCTGGCCACGTTCAAAACCCTGCTGGCCCATATTGCGCCAGGTGGTTGGCTGATCCTTGCCGATGAAACCAGCAACCTGCCCGATTTTAGGGCAGCACTTGATGCCGATCTCCGCACATGGACGGTAGAGCGGTGCGCCAGAGGCCTGCTGTTTGCCCGATCCGGCAGCTAACACCCCGTTCATCTCCATTTTACAATGCGACGCTACGCCAACTTGCGACGCTTGCCTTTGACTCTTTCACCCGACTCAACCCAAGCTGGCGTCATAGACAACCAATGGGGGCTAAAATGCTGAAGAAACTTCTTTCAACCTCTGCCGCGTTCACGATGATCGCTGGCATGGCAACGGCGGAATACTCGCTGACCATTTTGCACACCAATGATTTCCACGCGCGGTTTGAGCCGATCTCCAAATACGACTCCAGCTGTTCGGCCGAAGACAACGATGCAGGCGAATGCTTTGGCGGCTCCGCCCGTCTTGTGACTGCTGTGGCCGAAGCCCGCGCACGGAGCAACAATGCGATCCTTGTGGATGGCGGTGACCAGTTTCAGGGCACACTGTTCTATACGTACTATAAGGGCGCACTCGCGGCTGAATTCATGAACCTGCTGGGTTACGACGCGATGACCGTGGGCAACCACGAATTCGACGATGGCCCGGAAGTGCTGCGCGGCTTTGTAGACACCGTGAACTTCCCCGTGTTGATGTCCAACGCGGATATTTCTGGCGAAGATCTGCTGGCTGGCGCAATCGATAGATCTACAATCATCGAACGTGGCGGCGAACGCATTGGCCTGATCGGTCTGACACCGCAGAACACTGACGAACTCGCATCGCCCGGCCCGAACGTGATCTTCACACCGCCGGCGGATGCCGTTCAGGCTGAAGTTGATCGTTTGACCGCAGAAGGCGTTAACAAGATCATCGTTCTCAGCCACTCCGGCTACAACGTCGATATCGCTGTAGCCGAAGCTACGACAGGTGTTGACGTGATTGTTGGCGGACACTCCAACACGTACCTTGGTGACGAAGAAGATGCCGCAGGTCTGTACCCGACAATGGTTGGCGATACGGCGATTGTTCATGCCTACGCTTACGGCAAATTCCTTGGTGAATTGAACGTGACGTTTGATGATGATGGTGTCATCACCGAAGCGTCTGGCGAAGCGATCATAATCGACGGCACTGTCGCAGAAGATGCTGCCGCAGTCGCCCGTATCGCAGAAGCCGCAGCCCCACTCGAAGAAATCCGCAACCGTGTTGTGGCTGAGACCGCTGGCCCGCTGACTGGCGACCGCGCTGTTTGCCGCGCCATGGAATGCGACATGGGCAATCTGATCGCGGATGCCATGCTGGCACGTGTGGCTCCGCAAGGGATCGACATCGCACTGATGAACTCTGGTGGGATCCGTGCGGACATCGACGCTGGCGAAGTGACCATGGGCGAAGTGCTGACCGTGCTGCCGTTCCAGAACACGCTGTCCACGTTCCAGATCACGGGCGAAACACTGATGGAAGCGCTTGAGAACGCTGCATCCCAGCACGAGGACGGCTCCGGCCGCTTCTTGCAGGTGTCCGGCATGACCTACGCAATTGATCTGTCCATGGAGCCGGGTAGCCGTATCTCCGACGTGATGATCGGCGGCGAAGCGCTGGACATGGGCAAGACCTATGGTGTCGCGTCCAACAACTTTGTCCGCAATGGCGGTGACGGGTTCAGCATGTTCCGCGACGCGCAAAATGCTTATGACTTTGGCCCCGATGTGGCAGACGTGGTGTCTGAATATCTGGCAGCAACTGGCGCGTACGTACCCTATACGGATGGCCGTATCGTCATGAAGTAAGGCGGGTTCGTAATCCAAGTAAGGCGGGTTCGTAATCCAAGTAAGGCGGGTTCGTAATCCTCGGTTTGCTTTGAAGGTTTGCTTTGAAAAACTGCCCCCGTCGCATGAAAGTGCGGCGGGGGTCTTATTTCTGTGTGACATACGCCACAACCTGCAAATTCGTACCGCCCAGACCCGCATGACCCAATTGAGGCTGGACGCAGCGACCTCAGCTCGTAAAAGTTGCAAAAAACGAAGAAAACAAGGCGGCCGAGCAGAATGCCCAAACAAATGAATGTCTTTGCGGCGGCGGCGACGCTTGTCGTGGTGTTTTATCTCGCGGCGGCGTCCTTGATACCCCTGCCTGTTCTTGATGCCCTCTATTTGCCTGACGATACCTATTATACACTGTCGATTGCCCGAAACATTGCCGCCGGAAACGGCCCGTCGACCGATGGCATCATCCAGACGACCGGCTTCCAGCCCCTGATTGCACTTCTGATGCAGCCGGTTTTCTGGCTGGGGATGGATGGGGACGCAGCCCTGCGCGCGGTCGTTGTCTTGTCTGCATCTTTCGGCGCGGCGGCGGTGATTACAGCGGCGGCTATCGTGCGTCAGGCGACACAGTCTATTTGGGCGGCTGTTTGGACATTGGTCTTGGCGGGCGTGTCGCCGATGATTTTCCTGAACGCCATGAACGGGTTAGAAACGACATTGGCGGGCCTTTTGGGGCTTCTGTTGATTTGGGGCGGGGCAAACACCACGGCCGCCAGTTCGAACCGGTGGTTGGTGTGCCTTGGCGTGCTGGCCGGCATTGCGCTTTGGGCGCGGATAGATACTGCATTGGTGATCTTGGTGTTGGTTCCTGTCGCCTTGTGGCGGCTTGGGCTGTGGCGCACGTTTTTGGTCGCAGGGGTTGCGGCGTTGACGGTCGCGCCGTGGGTCGCGTATTGCGTCATCGCAGGAGGTGAGTTCATCCCGGAAAGCGGCGGTGCCGTGCGCCAGATCGTCGCCTACATGTTCGAACGCAGGTCGATGACCTATTGGTCTACCTTCTATATGGCCCTGATCCCCGCGCCGGGTGCCTTGTTTCCGCTTTTCGGGGAAAATCTATCGGCTGCCTTGTCGCTTTTGTTGATCGTGCCGCCCTTGTTGGCCATGCGAAAGGGCAGGGTGGATGTACCTGCAATCCTGTCTGTGGCGGCGTTGGTGCTGATTGTATTTTACGGTTTCGGCCTTCCCGCGTTCTGGTTCTACCACCGCTACCTTTTTCTTGCAGAGATCGCCTTTGTCGTGGCCGTCGTCATAGGGCTCCGGGCGCTGACACAGAGGTGGGAGGCATCAACGATACGGCAAATGACGAATGTCCTTCTTATTGCTGTGATGTTGGGGCAGGCTCTGACCTATCTTCCGGCAATAAACGTCATCGCCGGGAATTCGGAGGGGTTCAATTCCGGCCATGCCTATGGAAAGGCTGCGGCAGAGCTGCTTCCGTCTGTGCCGGACGGGTCTGTCCTGACCGCGATGCAATCGGGCGCCTTGAACTGGTTCGCACCGGATGGCGTGCGGGTGGTCAACCTTGACGGCGTTGTGAACGGAAGCGCCAAGGACGCAATCCATAATCAAAACCTGGATCAGTATATGCAAAGCATCGGAGCAACCCATTTTGCTGATTGGGCGTCTATGGCAGATTGGATGCAATTAGTCAGCACAGCTCCGGTGCCATTGACAAAAATTGCTGCCTCCATTGATCACGCGGCCCCCGGTTTTGATTTCACATTGTACCGGATTGATTGGCCCTAGGCGCGGTTTACGCCGCGGGAAGTTTTAATTTATACTAAATCACATGGCTCATCCGCTCGAAGACCTCATAGATGCCCGTATCCGCGCTGCACAACAGGATGGCATGTTCGATGATCTGCCGGGGCAGGGCAAGCCACTGGCACCCGAAGATGACCCCGAAAACGCGCTGCTCAACCGGCTGATGCGCGAGAACGGAGCGGTGCCGGAATTCGTATCCCTCAGTCGTGAGCTGGAGCGCTTGCGCGAAGAACTGGCCGAAACGGGGGATCGCACGCGGCGTGCTGATATCCTGAAAGAGATGTCGATGATGGACGCGAAAATCGACCTCGCTCGTAAGGCCTATCGCCGTTAGGCTGGACCCATGTCAAACGTCAAAGCCCAATACGAAGCCTATCCCTATCCTCAACGCGATCCCGCGGACGAGGCAAAGCGCCTTATAACCGGCTCTCCGTCCGACCCGCGCGAGATTGACCATTTCCTGTTTGGTGGTAGGCGCGATTGGTCAAAACCGCTGAGGGCATTGTTTGCAGGCGGGGGGACGGGGGACGGACTGATACAGTTGGCGCAAATGCTAACTATAGCAAGGCGTCCCTATGACATTACCTATGTTGACCTTTCAAGCGCCTCGCGCGCGGTCGCCGAGGCCCGGGCCAAACAGCGCGGTCTGTCAGGGATCACCTTTCACACCGGCAGCCTGTTGGATGCAGCCGGTTACGGCTCGTTTGATTATATCGACTGTTGTGGCGTGCTGCATCACTTGCCTGACCCGGCAGCTGGGTTCTCGGCCCTTCGCGCAGCGCTGGGCGGCGAAGATGCAGGACAGGGCGGACTGGGGTTCATGGTTTACGCCCCCTACGGGCGGTCCGGAGTCTATCCTTTGCAAGAGGCGTTCAGAAAGCTGTTGGACGGGTTGCCGCCGAAGGACAGATTGGCAGCAGGCAAGGCCATCTATGCCCGCATTCCAAACGGCCATCCGTTCAAAACCAACCCACATTTGGTCGATCACAAACAGTCGGACGCAGGGTTTTACGATCTATTGCTGCACACACAAGATCAGGCGTTTGATGTCGGGCGGTTGTTGGGCACGCTAGAAGCCACAGATTGGCAGCTGGCCGGATTTTGCCAATCAAGACCATATGATCTGACCCGTTTCATGGACGCATCAACCATCTCCGATCCGGCGGCGCGAATGGCGTTGGCCGAACAGATGAACGGCACGATCAAAACCCATGTAGGCTACGCGACACCTAAGGGCCACGCTGGAATTGCTAAAGCCGCGCCGAATTTGATCCCACATCTGCGCGGCGCAAAGCCTGGAAAGATCGCACAGTCAGTTGCGGCGGGAAAACCGCTTCCGGTTCAGGACGGCGGTGAAACCATCCGCGTGAGCCTACCCAAAGCAGCCGCCCCGATGCTGGCCGCAGTGAACGGCCAGCGCGACCTTGCAGCAATTGCGAGAAGGGCGAAGCTGGATCCGATCGCAGCGCAAACCATTTGGGCGCAGGTCGATCGGGCGCTCACCCCTTGGGGGATGTTGCTCTATTCTGATCTGCTGAAAGGGCTATAGCAATGTGCGGACGTATGGCCATTACAATGCCCCATGACGCGATGTCGCAATTGTTTACGGCGTCTCCGGCGAACGACCTGCCCGAGGTCCCCAATTACAACGTCTGTCCAACGGTTCAGGTCGCCGCCGTGACCTCGCTGGACGGGTCACGCCAATACCGCCCCATGCGTTGGGGGTTCATCCCCCACTGGTACCAAAAGCCGAACGGCGGTCCGCTGCTGATCAATGCCCGCGCCGAAACCATCGCCGAAAAGCCCGCGTTCAGGTCTGCGTGTCGATCGCGGCGCTGCATCATTCCTGCATCGGGGTTTTATGAATGGACCCGTTTGGACGACGGCACGAAACTTCCGTGGTATATCCAGCGACAGGACACCACGCCGCTGGCCTTTGCCGCGATCTGGCAGGACTGGGGCGACACCGGCGCGACGGCCGCCATCGTCACCACCGCAGCCAACGAAGCGATGGGCAAAATCCATCACCGTATTCCGGTGATTCTGGAGCCCGACAATTGGGCGCTTTGGTTGGGGGAGGATGGCACTGGGGCCGCAACACTTATGCAGGCAACAGGCGAAGACACGTTGCGGTTCCACCGTGTCGATC
>ERZ651776.5737-NODE-5737-length-10576-cov-44.630251_pt1 | contig 10576 bp, 10 predicted proteins | sample MGYA00514761_ERZ651776 | MGnify/ENA metagenome assembly ERZ651776 | reverse complement strand
AAAAGTTGAGATTAAAGAAAAAGAAATCATGACTATATGAACCCAATTAAACATGTTGCCATTATTATGGATGGAAACGGTAGATGGGGCATTAAACACAAAAACTCTAGAAATGCTGGTCATAGAGCTGGCTTAAATAGTGTAGAAAATATTATTAACGAATGTTTAAAAATAAACATTAAATACTTAACACTTTACACTTTCTCTACTGAAAATTGGAAAAGACCAAAAAAAGAAATAAATTTTTTATTTAATTTATTAGAAAATTTTCTTACTAACAAAATTGATAATTTAATAAAAAAAAACATCAAATTAAAATTTATTGGTGAAATCAATAAATTACCAAAAAAATTAAAAGCACTTATAAAAAAATCTGAATTTAAGACATCTAAAAATCTATCTTTACAGGTTAATGTTGCTTTAAACTATGGTTCAAAAAATGAAATTGTTCAATCTATAAAAAATATTAAAAAAAAAAGAATTATTATTAATAAAGAAAACATAGATAAAAATTTATTTACAAAAAATATAATTGATCCAGATATCTTAATCAGAACTGGAAACACACAAAGATTAAGTAATTTTATGCTTTGGCAGTTAGCATATACAGAAATTTTTTTTGAAAAAAAATTATGGCCAGATTTTAAGGTGAGTGATTTTAAAAAAATATTAAATAGATTTAAAATTATAAAAAGAAATTATGGTTCAATATAATGTCTTCTGAATTAAAAAAAAGAATACTAACATCTATTTTGTTATTCTCATTACTTTCTGCAATGTATCTTTACTCATTTATAATGATTGGCTCATTATTAATTATGGCAATAATTGTATGGATTGAATTCTATGCAATGGTTTCTAAAATTATAAAAAAAAATAAATTCAAAGATAGATTGTTAAGATTTATGCTTAAGTCAGGTTCCTTATTATATTTATCATTATTCGTTTATTTTGTATTTCTTATTGAATCTCACTTAACAGATTTAAAAATATATTTATTATATTCAGTTTTAATAGCTATTTCGTCAGACATTGGAGGACTTATATTTGGAAAAACCTTTAAGGGTAAAAAACTAACTAAAATAAGTCCTAATAAAACGATATCGGGCTCAATTGGATCTTTTGTATTATCAATTTTTTTAATACCAATATTCTACAATAATTTAATTATATACGATTTTCTAACTTTATTAATATTAACAATTGCAATTTCTCTAACTTCTCAATTAGGTGATTTATTTATTTCTTATTTAAAAAGAAAAGCGAAAGTTAAAGATACGAGCGATCTTTTACCTGGCCATGGTGGTTTACTTGATAGAGTAGATGGTATAATTTTTGCTGCACCATTAGGTGTTTTTTTATTAAATCTTTTAAACTAAAATGAAAAAAAAAATTGCACTTTTAGGCTCAACTGGTTCTATTGGTAAATCATTTTTAAATATTTTAAAAAAAGATGCAAATAATTGTGAAATTTTATTATTATCAGTTAATAGTAATATTAAAGAATTACTTAAACAATTAAAAATTTTTACAGTTAAAAATATCATTGTTACAAACAAGAAAAGTTATTTAGAAATAAAAAAAAAACTTAAAAATAAAAAAATTAATATTTATAATAATTATGATTTATTAAATAAAATTTTTAAGAAACAAAAAGCTGACTATATTCTAAATGCAATTTCTGGTTTAGAAGGTTTAAATCCCACTTTAAAAACTATTAAGTTTACAAAAAATATAGCCATTGCAAATAAGGAATCTATTATTTGTGGCTGGACATTAATTCAAAAGGAGTTAAAAAAATTTAAAGTTAAATTTATACCTGTAGATTCTGAGCATTTTTCCATATGGTCTTTAATTGATAATGCGAAAAATACAGATGTAGAAAAAGTATTTATCACAGCTTCAGGTGGTCCATTTAATAGATTTCCATTAAATAAATTTAATGAAATTACTATAAAGAAAGCTCTAAAACACCCTAATTGGAAAATGGGAAAAAAAATATCTATAGACTCAGCTACATTGATGAATAAAGTTTTTGAAATTATAGAAGCTAAAAAAATTTTTAATTATAAATATAGTCAATTAAAAATTCTTATTCATCCAAATTCATATGTTCATGCAATTGTTAAATTCAACAATGGTTTAATTAAAATGTTGATGCACGATACTAATATGAGAATACCTATATTTAATTCTTTTTATAGGAATTATGAAAAAAAAATATCAACAAAAAATATTGATTTTGATATATTAAATAATCTTAATTTTTCCAATGTAGACTTGATTAAATTTCCAGTTGTAAATATTCTAAAGAAAATGCCTAATAAGGACTCTTTATTTGAAACAGTTTTAGTAAGTGCAAATGATAAGTTAGTCGATTTATTTCTAAATAAAAAAATAACCTTCAATCAAATCTCAACCCTTTTATTCAAAATAATCAAAATGAAAGAATTTTCAAAATTTAAGAAATTAAAGGCAAAAAACATTGATGAAATCATCAAATTGAACGATTATGTAAGTTTGAAAATTGAGAATTTAACTATATAAATCCTTATGTTTAAAGCAGTTCTAAAAATTAATTTTATTTTATTCTTTATTTCTTCTCTTACTTTTGCGCAAAGTTTTAAAGATATTAAAGTTGATGGAAATAAAAGAATTTCTAAAGAATCTATAATAATTTTTGGCGATATTGATTTTGATAAAGATTATAATGATGAAGATTTAAATACAGTACTTAAAAACATCTATGATACTAACTTTTTTAAAGAAATTAAATTAAAGATTAATAATTCAATTTTAGAAATTTCTGTCATTGAAAACCCTATAATTGAAGATGTTCAAATTAATGGTATTAAAAGTAAAAATTTAACTGAGCTGTTATTTGATAAGATTAAATTAAAAAATAGAAGCTCATATGTGGAATCTTTATTTTTATCTGATTTAAATTTGATTAAAAATATTTTAAAAAGTAGTGGATACTATTTTGCAGAAATTAAAACCACCTCTTCTTCAAATGAAGAACAGAATTCAATAAGATTAATTTATGAAGTCAATCTTGGTAAAAGAGCCAAAATTGAAGAAATTCAATTTATTGGAGATAAAAAAATAAAAAATAGAAAATTAAAAAATATCATTACATCTGAAGAAAGAAAATTTTGGAAGTTTATCTCCCAATCTGTTTATCTTAATTATGAAAGAATAGAATTAGATAAAAGATTATTATCTAACTTTTATAAAAATAATGGTTATTACAATGTAAGAATAACAAATTCTTTTGTGGAATTTAATAATAATAATTCTTTTAAATTGATTTTTAACATTGAGGCAGGTGAAAAATTCAAATTCAATGATTTATCTTTAAAGTTAGCTGATGATTATGATCCTAAATATTTTACCAAAATTAATGAAGTTTTAGTAAAATTAAAGGATACAGAATATTCACTAGATAAAGTAGAAAAAATCTTAAGGGAGGTAGATAAAATAGCTCTTACAAAACAATACCAATTTATTGATGCATCACTAGAAGAAACTATAGTTGATAACAATAAATTAGATATTTCTTTTACACTTAAAGATAATGAAAAATTTTATGTTGAAAAGATCAATATACAAGGAAACAATTATACTATTGAAGAAGTTATCAGAAATGCTCTAATAGTAGATGAGGGTGACCCTTATAATGAAATTTTATTTAATAAATCTGTAAACAATATTAAAGCAAAAAATATTTTTTCTAAAGTAGAAGCAGAAATTGTTCCTGGATCTAGTGAAGGACTTAAAGTCGTAAATCTAACTGTTGAAGAAAAACCTACTGGTGAAATTTCTTTAGGCGCTGGTGTTGGAACATCTGGAGGAACAATAGGAGGCGGAATAAAAGAAAATAATTTTTTAGGTAAGGGTATTATGTTAAATTCAAATTTACAAGTTTCAGACAATGCTATAAAGGGACAATTTATATATGAAAAACCTAATTTTAATTATTCAGATAATTCTCTATTTACCTCTATAAGAAGTACATCTACGGATAATATAAAGGACTTTGGTTATAAGACATCTGATCTAGGTCTATCCCTAGGTACTGCCTTTGAACAGTTTGAAAACTTATATTTTAGACCTGAATTTGATGTTTCTTATGAAAAACTAGAAACCACTAGTGCAGCTTCAGCGTCCCTTAAAAAACAAGAAGGTGATTATTTTGATAATTACTTTAATTACTCTTTAGATTACGATTTGAGAAACAAAAGATTTCGTCCAGATGAAGGATTTAGAAATATATTTAGACAAGAATTACCATTAGTATCTGATAATTATGAAATAGTTAACTCGTTTGAGACTACCAGATATCAAAAAATATCAGAAATGGTTACTAAAGTTAGTTTTTATGGTAAAGTTGTAAACTCATTAAGTAATGAAGATGTAAGGATTTCTAAAAGATTGTTTATGCCTAGCAGTAAACTTAGGGGTTTTGAGTCAGGAAAAATTGGACCCATCGATAATAATGACTATATAGGTGGAAATTATATTTCTGCTTTAAACTTTAGTGCTACGTTGCCTACTTTGTTCCCATCATTTCAAAATATGGATTTTTCAATATTTGTTGATGCAGCAAATGTATGGGGTGTTGATTATGATAGTGCAATTGATGATGGTAACAAAATTAGAAGCTCAACCGGTGTAGCTATGGATATCTTAACACCAATAGGACCACTTAATTTTTCATTATCACAACCTATTACAAAAAGCTCTACCGATAAGACAGAAGGCTTTAGATTTAATTTAGGCACTACTTTTTAATGAACTTTATAAAATACTTAAGATATTTTTTAATAATACTCTCTATGGTGTATTCAAATATAGCCCTTTCGAATAATAATATTTATTACATAGATATTGATTTTATAATGAATAATTCATTAGCTGGAAAATCTATAATTAAAGGACTGGAAGAAATAAGTAAATCTAATAAAAATGAAATTAAAAAAATTCAAAAAAACTTATTAGATGAAGAAAAAAAAATAATTTCAAAAAAAAATATTTTAAGTGAACAAGAATATTTAAAAGAAGCTGAATTATTCAAAAAAAAAGTTGAAGATTATAAATTATCAAGAAATAAAAAAATTAATAATTTAAATATAATGAAAAATAATTCCAAAAAAAAACTTATAGAAACACTAACGCCCATACTAGCTGAATACTCACAAAAAAATTCTATTTCATATATAATTCCAAAACAAAGTATTATAATTGGTAAATCTGAGCTAGATCTGACAAAAACTATCCTTGAAATCTTAAATTCAAAAATTAAAAAGATAAAATTACAATAAATATGTCTACAAGTTTAAATAAAAATCAAATAATTGATTTATTACCTCATAGAGAACCAATGCTTCTCATCGATGAATTGATTAATATAAAGAAACTTTTTTCTGCAACGGCTATTGTTAATGTGACAAAAGAAAGTTTTTTTGTACAAGGACATTTTCCTGGTAACCCAGTTATGCCTGGAGTTTTGATAGTTGAAGCTTTTGGTCAAGCTGCAGCAGCTCTTACTGCCCATGGCATAGATAAAGAGACATATGAAAATAAATTAGTTTTTCTTATGGGAATTGAAAAGGCAAGATTTAGAAATCCCGTTATACCAGACTGCAAACTAGAACTTAATATTGAAGCAATAAGATCTCATGGAAGAGTTTGGAAATATAAAGGTGAGGCCTTTGTAGAGGGTAAAAAAATGGCTGATGCTATATGGTCAGCAACAATTGTTGATAGAAAATAATTAGTAATAATTATTGATAAACAAATCTTTAAAATTTTGGTAGTAAAGTTTATCAATGATTAATCCATTTTTTGAAAATAGAGGTCCTATAAAAATTGATGATATTTTAACCTCTATAAATATTGTTAATAATTCTAATTATAAAGATACAAAAATCTTTGATATAAAAGATATCAATTCTGCAACTGATAAAGATATTACTTTTTTTCATTCAAAAAAATATGAGGCTGTGGCAGCATTAACAAAAGCATCTTATTGTGTAACTACTAAACAATTATCAAATATCTTGCCTAATAATTGTAAACCTATTGTTGTTGAAAATGTTTTGATTTCTACGGCAATGATTACTAAACTTTTCTATCCAAATGCTATTACAGATGACTTTGATCCATTAACATTGAATATTGAAAAGACACCTTTTTATAAAAAATTAAGACATGGTAATAACGTATTAATAGGAAAAAATGTAAAAATTGGAAAAAATTGCTCAATAGGACATAACTCAATAATTGAAAGTAATGTTACAATTGGAGATAATTGTTCAATAGGATCTAATGTGATTATTAGAAACACATTAATTAAAAATAATATTTCTATTTTAGATGGGTGTGTAATTGGAAAAAAAGGCTTTGGTTTTTTTCCAAATAATGAAGGAAATATTAGATATCCACATATTGGCATTGTTATAATTGAAGATAATTGTGAAATAGGTTGTGGATCTACAATAGACAGAGGCTCTTTGTCTAATACTGTAATTGGCAAAAATACCTTTATTGATAATCAAGTTCATATTGCTCACAATAATAAGATAGGAGAAAATTGTATCATTGCAGGACAAGTAGGTTTTGCTGGTAGTTCTATAATTGGAAATAATGTGATGATTGGTGGTCAAGCAGGTATATCTGGACACTTAAAAATTGGTAACAATGTACAAATAGGAGGTGGATCTGGTGTTATAAAGAATATTCCTGATAATACTAAACAAATGGGTTACCCTGCTAAAGATTTAAAAAAATTTATCAAAGATAATAAATGATCCATAAAACAGCAATAATAGATCCTAAAGCAAAAATAGCTTCAAATGTTGAGATTGGTCCATATTGTGTAATTGGTCCAAATGTAGAAATTGGTGAAAATACCATCATTCATTCTCATGTAAATATTTCTGTAAGTGCTAAAATTGGAAAGGGAAATAAGATTTATCCTTTTGTTTCAATTAATGATCCACAGGACTTGAAATACAATGGTGAACCTACCAATTTAATAATTGGTGATAATAACAAAATTAGAGAGTATGTAACAATAAACCCTGGTACAGTTAGTGGTGGGGGCAAAACAGTTATTGGAAATAATTGTTTATTTATGATTTCATCCCATATCGCTCATGACTGTCATGTTGGTAATAATGTAATAATTGCAAATAATGTACCATTAGGTGGTCATGCAATTATTGAGGACAATGTTGTTATTGGCGGCAATTCCGCTGTTCAACAATTCACTAGGATTGGAAAAATGGCAATGATTGGTGGAATGACGGGTGTGTTACATGACGTAATACCTTATGGATTGTCTACTGGAAATAGAAATTCATTGCAAGGATTGAACTTAATAGGGTTGAGAAGAGCTAAGTATGAAAACAAGGATATCTTAGGTTTAAGTGACGCTTACAAAGAAATTTTTGCTACAAAAAATATTAATGAAAATATAAGTAAATTGAATGGTTCTTTTCAAGAAAATCCGTTAGTTAAAGATGTAATTAAATTTATAACAAAAGATAAAAAAAGATCTATTTGCACACCATTTTCATAAGATGATAGGATTAATTTTTGGTGATACTGATTTTCCAAAGGAAATTCTAAAAACAATTAAAAAAAATAAAATAAAATATTTGATAATTGATTTATCAAAAACAAAGAAATTTAAGAAAGATAAAAATTCTTTTGCTGTATCCATGGGTCAATTCGGTAAAATTATTAATATTCTTAGGGAAAATAACTGTAAAAAAGTCTTATTTGCTGGAAAAGTAAATAAACCAAACTTTTCTAAATTAAAATTAGATTTAAAAGGAATTTATTATATACCAAGAATAATCAAAGCCTCAAAGCTTGGAGATGCAGCGATACTTAAAGAAATTATTAAGATATTTGCTCAAAACAAGATTAAAACAGAAAATTCTCTTAAATTTAATCCCGAATTATCTTTAACGAAAGGTAATTATTCAAAGATAAAACCAAACAAACAAGATCAATTAGATATTAAAATAGCAATTAAAACATTAAATAATTTAAGACAATATAATTTTAGCCAAGCTGTTGTAGTTAGAAACAAAAAAGTGATTTCTATAGAAGGAAAAGGTGGGACTAAAAAAATGCTTGAAAAAAGCAAAAGCAAAATATTTAGAAATCATGGAGTATTAGTTAAGTTTCCCAAAAAAAAACAAGACTTGAGAGTAGATCTGCCAACGATAGGATTAAAAACTATCAAACAAAGCAAGATTGCTGGTTTAAAGGGTATTGTTATAAAAAACAAACAACATGTTTTTTTAGATAAAATCAAATGCATAAAATTTGCGAATAGAAATAAGATGTTTATCTCAGTAAAATGAAAAAAATCTTTATATTAACTGGTGAACCCTCTGGAGATAAACTTGCCTCTAAAGTCATATCCAAAGTCCAAAAAAATAATCCAAATATTCAATATGCTTGTGTCGGTGGAACACATTTAAATTCGTTAGGGATAAAATCTATTTTTAAGCTAAAGGAAATTACCCACATCGGCTTTACAAGTGTTTTATTAAATATTTTTAAAATAAAGAATAAAATAGATAAAACTGTAGAAGAGATAATAAGATTTAATCCAGATATTTTGTTTAGTGTAGATAGTCCTGATTTTACATTAAGAGTTGCAGAAAAAGTTAAAAAATTAAACAATGATATAAAAACTATTCATTATGTAGCACCACAAGTATGGGTATGGCGTGAGGGCAGAGTAAAAAAATTTAAAAAGTTTTTAGATCATATTTTATTATTATTTGATTTTGAAAAAAAATACTTTGATAAAGAAAATATTCCAAATACTTTTGTCGGTCATCCGTTGCTAGAAGAAGAGTCAAAAAACAAAATAGATCTAACTAACATCATATCTAATGATAAAAAAATTATTTCTCTTTTTTCTGGAAGTAGATCGTCGGAAGTTAATTTACTTTTACCTATCTTGATAGATTTTATTAATATGATGAATAAAAAATTTAATAATTTTACTTTTATTTTTCATACTACTGAGGATAATAAAAATTTAATTAGTGAAAAAATTCATAATATAAATTTAAAAAATGTTGAAGTTATTTCTGAAGAAAATATTAAAAAACAAATTTTAAATAAATCTATTTTTGCAGTTTCTAAATCTGGAACTGTTTCTCTTGAAATTTGTAATGCAAGAGTTCCTTCTATAATTATTTATAAAATGAATTTTTTGAATTTTTTAATTGTTAAAATGTTGGTGAAAACAAAATTTGCTAATATCATCAATATTATTAACAACAAAGAGATAATTCCTGAATTAATACAAAAAGAATGTAATGCTAAAGAGATTTACGACTCTGTTGTTTATTTTTTAAAAAATCCAGAATTAATGAAAAAACAAATCAATGAGTGTGATGAAACTTTAACTAAAATTAGATCAAAAACCTCATCTTCTGATGAAGCTTCTTCCGTATTAACTAAGTTTCTTATTAGTTAATCTTTTTATAACTTCCTCTTTTCCAAGTGAAATAATTATATCATATATGCCAGGTCCAAATTTTGAACCTGTTAAAGCTATTCTTAAAGGCTGACCAACTCCTTTAAAATTTGTATTATTTGATTTAATTAGTTCATTTACTATTGGCTCCAATGTTTCTTTGCTAAGTTTATCTATGATAGCAAATTGAGCATTGAAAGCAGAAATGATTTTTTTTGCCTTATCATCAACGATCTTAATGTCATCCTGATTAAAATTTACCTCATCTACAATAATATATTGACCATTATTAAATATATCTTCTAATGTTTTTGCTTTATTTTTTAAGAAAGTTAGAGATTTTTTGATCTTATCTTTTTTATCTGACTTAATTTCACTCTTATATAATTTGCAGTATTCTATTAGTTGATTAAATAAATCATTTTCATCAATATTTTTAATATAATGCTCGTTCATTGATAGAATTCTACTCATATCTAGTTTAGATGGTGATTTTCCTATACCTTCTAAGTTAAAGTACTTAATGCTCTCATCTAGAGTAAATATTTCTTTATCTTCAAAAGACCAGCCCAATCTCAGTAAATAATTCCTCAATGCATCAGGCATTATTCCTATTTTGGAGTAGTCATCTAAAGTTGATGCATTATCTCTTTTTGATAATTTTTTACCTTCTATTGTATGAATAAGAGGTATATGTGCAAATTGAGGAACTTCCCATTTCATTGCTAAGTATATTTGCATTTGTTTGAATGTATTAATCTTATGATCGTCGCCTCTAATGATATGGGTCATATTCATTTGATGATCATCAACGGTTGCAGATAAATTATATGTTGGCGTTCCATCATTTCTTAATATTATAAAATCCTCAATTGTAGTATTCTCTATTTCAACATCTCCTTGCACCAAATCTTTTAGTATTGAAGTTCCTTCAATTTTACTTTTAAATCTAATTACTGGTTTGATAATTGTAGGAGCATTAGATTCTTGAAGATCTCTACATTTTCTATTGTAAACATAAGGAAGTTTTTTTTGTCTCGCTCGTTTTTTTTGCTCTTCTAT
>ERZ651776.5731-NODE-5731-length-10582-cov-6.243027_pt1 | contig 10582 bp, 5 predicted proteins | sample MGYA00514761_ERZ651776 | MGnify/ENA metagenome assembly ERZ651776 | reverse complement strand
CATTCCCATAAGTCTGGATAAGGCGCAAAGCATATTCAACCAACAATTTCCCACACTGTTCGTGCTTCCGAATAGACGTTCAAGAGAGTGTTCTCGATTCACTGGAGGGCAAGAGCGAGGGTTGTCTTCTTGCCGGATCGACCTAACGGCGTTCCGTCCTATCCAGCCCCGCGCTGCCCCGTTGCTCCGCCGTGCGCCGCCCCGACCCGACCCGCCCGTGGTGTGTCCGGGTTTTGGATTCGACAGGTTCAGAAAGAATTCGCGTCACACGTTTTTTTCAGAAAAGAGAAGATAACTTAACGCAGAATTCTTTAGATAAAATCTCCAGCGCTGAAAGCTACACGGCTATTCGCGATGAGAAATACACAACCGCCTCTTAGGATACGAAACGCCGGATCCGAGGAAGTTGACACAAAAGTCACAAAAGAGAAGACAACTCAACGCAGAAATCACGCTGGAAGGTATTACTCGCAGAAATGTAAACAGCAATTCGCGGAGAATCCAACCGTGAGAGTTTCGAGAAACGGAACGGAGATTCCGCGGAAAAATATCGAAAGAAGAGTTACGGACGGAAACGCGTCCAAATCCGGCCGTCCGGAATCGATGCGCAATTAGACGGCACAGCCGGCCGGAGCAGTCCCCTAATTCGGGCGGTTTCGCCCAAATGGTCCGCAATCGCGCGCAAATGGGCGAAAAGGGACGCCAGGACCACAAAAATTGACCCCGGGGTCTGAAGAACCTCGTTCTACACGCAACGGCGTCCTCAGGTGATGCGGCGGCGCGTAATTCCGCTTTCAAACGCAATTTTGTGTTAGACGCGCGTTTAAATCCGGGATGACGCATACCCATAAACCTTTGGTTCATAGGTCAATGGGAGTATGGACGATCTGGGGCTCCGAGGGGTCGGGCCGTGCGCGGCCGGCGGCGTTCCGAGGATGGAACCCCATTCCAGGCGCAAAATATCCCTTAAAAACCAATGCAGGTGGAAAATTGAGCATACTCTCACAGCTCAGCGCAGCTCAGCTCAGCTCAGCTCAGCTTAGCTTCTGTCGTTCCGTATCGATCCGCAGGGCTCCGTCTGCACCGGCTGCCGCACCGGCTGCCGAGTCTCTGCACGCGTCGACTGCCTTTGCACGCGTCACCGGCTGGAATAACCAGCTCCAGCGTCTACCCCCGGCTGGACCCCCGGCTGCACCCCACAGGCACAGGGTACGTGTACTTATAGGCTAGAAGCCTGCGTTGCGTGGTTTTATGCAGCGCGGGCAGTATTTAGCGGTTTTCGCAGTTGGGTACGGCCTTCGGCCTAACCCGGCGGCTTGTAGGGGGTTCATTGATTTTGACGCTTTTCAAAGTTACGCTCGTAGCGACCCCGTGACCCCGTGAGTTCACAATGGCGCTAACGACGCAAGCGCCAAAACTTTGTTTTTCCCTTTTTCCCCCTTTCTCTCTGGCGTTCGGCCTGACGTTCGGGCGTTTCTCCTTCAGCTAGCGTTGTCTATCCGTTCGTTCGTTTCATCGGGCTTCTAACGACGCGCTGTTGGTCCATCGTCTGTTCTCTTCGGACGACAACTTGTAGATGGTTGGTGTTGCCCGCACGTGGCTTTCACTCCATTTAAGTGGTCGTCTGATCGAACAGCATTTCTCCGAACCCAGCCTCTGTTCTCTTCGGAGGACTTCTTGTAGGTCGACAGCGTTGCCCGCACGTGGCTTTCGCTCGGCTTAAGAAGTCTTCTCATAGAACAGCATTCCTCACTCACTAGATATAGCTTCTGCTTCCGGAAAAACCTTTCTGACTTCTGACCCGCTCCTTCTCGATAGCGGCTTTCTTGACTGTCGCCACTTTGACGAGCGTACCTCGCTGTTCTCAGAAATCGGCGCGAGACGCTCATCGAGGCAGATTCCTTGCAAGTCACTCTCGCGGCCGCCGAGTGCGCGGACTGCGGTGGCTTAAGGAATTCGCCTCCATGCGACAGTATAAGATATTCCTCCGGAGCAGACAGCTACCTTTCTCCTAGAACTAGCGTCTCCATCCGGAAAACTTCGCCCTCCTGTGTTGTGTTTGTGTCGTGCTTGGCTTTATGTGTTTGGCTTCGGCACTAAGTTTTCCGGAAGAGATGGCTACCACTCCCGCACGCGAGCGTCTCAAACTCGGCCTCAGACTCCCGGCGACGCGCAGCAAGCTTTCTCTCTAGCAGCTTAGCACGCGCTCCCCGGGCAGACGGCACTCGACCTCACGTGCGGCTTTGGCTCAAGAAAAGTGCGGCCCGACCGGCGGGCTCCCGATCCGCGCGCCGACGCGATCCGACGCGCCGCCGAGCGCTCCTGCCGCGCCGCCGAGCGCTCTTGCCGCCGCCGAGCGGCCCCCGCAGCCGCGCGCTCTCTCCGCGCCGACTGCGACTTGAGCTACTTGCTGACGGGCGTCTTCAGCGCGCCCGCTTCCGGCGTCTTCGAACGCCGAGCCGACCCGCGGCCCGACCCGCGGATCTACGGCTACTACTACTACTACATCCTGAACATCTTTCTGTACTTCAACTACCTTGACTACTACTACGAGATCCCCGTTAACGAGTTCTACGAGTTCTACGTTAAACGTCAGGTTATCAGCCGTATTCTTCCGGAAGTACATCAAGATCGTCTTCACTCTCTTCAAGATCTTCTTCACTCTCACCAAGATCCTCTACGACTTCATCATGGATTCGCGAACTATCTCTTCGGCAACGACTCCGGCGGATTCGGTCCTCACGGTGGACTCGAGCTCCTCGATCGTCGTCGACTCGACGAGCTCTTCAGCCAAGGTGGACTCCTGCAGCGCTTCGTCTCCGCCATCGGTCGTCACGGTGACCGACAGCGACGTCCCGGAGCCAGCGATGGCCGTGCTTCACACCATCGCGTCCTCGGGTGACGACGGAGCCGAGGCAAGCGACTCATCCGCCACTCAGGAGCACATCGAGCAGATCGACGCGTCATCGGACGAGCTGGAGATCCTCGAGGCGGAGAGCGTCGCTGCAACGGCTGCAGTTGCGGCCGCGGACGCTCGGCTGCGCTTCCTTCGGGCGCGCCGCGTGTCCGCCCAGGCCTCACAGGCGTCGGCCAGGTCGACACGTTCTGCTCCTGGACCTGCAGTGCGACCTCTCTGGCTTCCTGACGGACTGCCTGATCGTGGACCGCTCGCAACAGTTCCTCAGCGTCCTGAAGTTCGTCACGCTGCTGAGCCCCCGCGCAGGACGGCCATCCGGCTACAGGAGGAGCGTGAGGAGAAATGGGAGAACGATCGACGCGCACATGACATGCGCGCGGAGCGATCTCGCCTCCTCATCGAGCGGCGGAACGCTCGCCGGGTCATCCCATCAGATGTTCCCTACCACTTGAGTGGACAGCGCGTGCTCGAGGCCTCCGGTGTCGACTTCGCCGGCAACGTCGTGGTCCCCGAGCTCCCTCCGGTTCCCGTTGCTGCGACGCCGGCCGACATCGTGCTGCTCCCGCTTCGAGAAGAACATCTTCGCGACCGTGTACATCAACAAGCTCTTCGCGTGCCTGATCAAGATCCCCAGCCTGCAGTGCATCTCGTCACGCACTCTCTTCCGTCCGACAAATCGTCGGTGATCGCGCAGCTCAAGCTCCGCATCTCTGAGCTGCAGAGCAGGTTCACGATCGGCGGCGGCGAAGGCATCCCGGTTCCGGACAGCGCGAGCTCCAGCTACGCTACCGCTCCGCTGGGCGACCCGCCCCCGGGTCTTGCCGCACTTCCTCAGGTGCAGCCGCATGACCATGGACAAGATCCTCCCCAGCCGCCGGTCATGATGTACCCAGGGACTGAGCGCGACCGAGCACGTGGCTTCGGCGACGGACCGTTCTCGGATTTCGAGCGCATCGCGCTTGACAGGCTCCACGCTCAGGACGACGCAGCTCAGCCGCACAACGACGACCAGAACATGGACGACGGCCCGCTGCACATCACCTACGCGACAGCCACGCAACGGCCGTCCCGGACAGCTCATGCGGATCCTCACGGCGATCCCTCCTCCTCTTCTTCATCATCTACTTCATCATCCTCTTCCGTCCGCGTGAAGAAGAAGAAGAAGTCCAAGGTCAAGAAGGAGAAGAGCCCGTCAAGATCTTCGTCGACGCGCCGCGTAGTCCGAGTGAAGGCCACGGACATGAAGCTCGGTCAGTGGCCGACCACCCTGCAGTTCGCGGGATGGCGCCGAGCCCTCCGCCTGGCCGTTGCAGGTTCGTGCGACGAGCCGGACATGGCCAAGAAGTGGATCTTCGCGGTCGAGGACAAGGACTCCGACATCGACGACTTCAAGAGCGACCCGAACGACCCGCTGCGCGCCTTGGACGGCAAGCTCGCCGACGCCCTGGCCCGCATCGCCAAGGGTGAGCCTGCGCGCAGGATCGCTCTCGAGGCCGAACGGGCGGCACTGTCGGCCGACCTCTTGTCGGGCCGTCAGACGTTGTGGATGATCTACAAGGAGTTCGAGCGCGACGACGCCACGACCGACCACATCGCCTACGGACATCTTGAACGCATGACCTTCAGCGGCAAGGACGAGCACCTGGAGGCCTTCGTGAACTCGTGGGACGCTCTCATGCTCACGTTCAAGACGAAGCCCTCGGAGTCGCACCTCTACAGCGCGCTGATGAGTCGGCTCAAGAAGCTCCCGGGCCTTGCCACGACGGTGGCTCACATGGACCGCCAGGTGAACGGGCATCCTGACCGCTGCTTCGACTTCCTGATGCACGCGGCTCGGAGGCTCGTCGAGAACCGTCGGAACGAGCGGCAGGAGCACGAGCTCAACAAGCTCTTCGCGGCTGGCTCGAATGCCAGCCCGGCTCTCCCGGCTGGTCAGAAGGGCGCCGGCAAAGGCAAGGACAAGAAGGCCGGCACCGGGGTGAAGATCGACCGCAAGACGATGCCCTGCTTCAAGATGCGCGACACGGGCAACTGCCCTGACGGCGACAAGTGCGAGTACTCGCACAAGAAGGACATCATCGACGCGGCCAAGGAGAAGAAGAAGAACGGCAAGGGCAAGGGCAAGGACAAGAAGGGCGGCACCGGCAAGGGCAAGGTCAAGCAGATCTGCCGCGACTTCAACACGCCGGGCAAGGGATGTCTGCGTGGTTCGTCTTGCCACTTCTTGCACGAGCAGCCTGCCATGGCTGCTGCCCCCGTCGCTTCGGCACCGGCTTCGGCCGTCGCCGGGCAGTGACTATACAACGTCACGGGCACGCACTCTGCGTGCCAGGAGGACGAGGCCGCCTCCGCGTCTACAGGTCTCCGAGTCTTCGAGTCTACTTGTGCTACATCGTCTACAGGTCTCAGAGTCTCCGAGTCTTCTTGTGCGGGTGCGGGCCTGCGTCCCGAGAGGCGCGAGGCCGTGCATAGCGGTCACGCCCCATACCATATTACGGAGGTCAGGTCTTGTTGTGGCACTGTGCCCGACCGCTCCATATGTAGCTCTGCGCCGGCATCTTCGGATGGACCGTTGGCGAGCCATAACATTACGGAGGTCAGATCATGCTGTGGCGTTGTGCCCGATCGCTCCATACATACGTCTTTGGACGACTTGCGCGAGGAGGAGCTCCTCACAGCTCCGGCCTTCCCTTGCGAAGAAGGTGCACAGGTCATCTGGATAGCTGACACCGGGTCAGCTAACCACCTCTGCTCCTACGACACGCTGCCGGGCGACGTCTTCGATGGCATGCGGCCGTGCCCCGACGTGCGCCTGGCTACGGCGAACGGCATCATCGAGCCGGAGGGCCAGCTCGAGGTCTACCTCACCGACCTCGGCGTGGATGCTCGGTTCTTGGTACTCAAGGACTGCCCACCGGTGCTCAGCATCGGGCGACTGGTGGAGCAGCACGGCTTCCAGTTCCATTGGAAGGCCGGCAAGGCCTGGTTCGTGGCTCCTGACGGACGACGTCACGAATGCAAGGTCAAGAACTACGTCCCTCACTTCCACGCGTCGACATCTTCTTTAACGACGAGCGTCGTGGCTTCGGCGTCTCCGGCACCTCTGCAGAACCTTGCTGTGCCCGGCCTCGCGATAGCCAATGAAGCGCATCCAGTAGCAGGAGATGAAGATGCCGGACAAGGAGGACAACCGCCGGACGCGGCGGAGGATGCGCAGCCAGAGGAGATTGAGGAGGAGGAGCCTGCGGCGACACGAGAGGCGAAGCTGCGTCTCGAAGCGAAGTCGGCCGCCCATCTTCTCACTCATCTTCCGATGAACAGCTACTGCGACATCTGCCAAGCAGGCAAGTTGCGTCAGAAGCCCGCCCGTCGGCGGCGCAAAGACGCGGAGCTCGAGGGTCGGCCTGACGAGTGGGGGCACACCTTGCTCGCCGACCACGTCTCCACTGGAGACCTTGGCTTGTCCGTCGACGACGACAAGTACGGTCTCGTGATGCTGGACGTCGGCTCAGACATCTGCGACGTCCTCGCGTCCAACAACAAGAGCGCCACCAGCGTGCTCGCCGCCATCAAGGAGTTCGGAGGGGCCGTGACATGGACCTACTTCTTCTCCGACGGCGCGAAGGAGCTGAAGAAGGCGGCGGTCGACCTCGGTTCTACCGTCCATCTCAGCTCGACGCCTTACCGCCCCGAGTCCAACGGCATCGTCGAAAGGCGAGTGGGCGTCATCAGCGACGGTGTTCGCTGTCTGCTGGGCCAATCCGGTCTCCCGCACGGGTGGTGGACGTATGCTGCGAGAGCGTTCTGCCATGGGCTCAACATCCGCCGGAACTCTAACGGCATGTCCCCGTGGCACCGGCGCTGTGGTCAGCCATGGCCCGACAAGGACAACTTCGCATTCGGCCAGAAGGTGCACTTCAGGAGGCCGCTCCCCTACAAGGCGGTCGAGAAGTTTGCTCCTCGCGGATCTCAGGGAGTCTTCGTCGGCTGGTTCTTGCTTCCCGGCGGCGTGTACAAGGGCGACATGCTCATCGTCGACCTGGACGAGTTGGCTACTGCTCCGCCGGGCACCAAGCCCCGCGTCTACCGCGTCAAGGAGGTTCGCGTCCCCGAGATCGGTACAGCCTTCCCCCTTCGTGTCGCTCATCTCGAAGCTCGTCAACGGATGCTCGCTGACACGGTGGACTTCATCGACGACCCCGACGCCCCCGAGGAGATCGCGGAGGACGACAACGAGGACGACTTGGAGGACGACGAGGACGCGGCGGCTGACGGCAGTCAGGCCTTGGTCCGCATCCCGAGAGGCTCGCGGGTCTACACTCCTCGCGTAGGACCTCGCCCGGTGCCCAAGGTTCCCCCGCTGAACGACGCCCTCGTGATCGAGTTCGACGTGGATAACCCCAAACGCGCGGGTTCGACGTCGTGGGAGCTCTACGAGCTCTACAAGTCTGCGAAGACCGTGGGCGAAGCACGCCAGAAGGGCGCGAGCACGGGCCATGTCCGGTACGACATCAAGAAGGGCTTCGCTCGCCTAGTCGTTGACCCGGCAGTCGTCGTCTTCGGAGCTGCTGCTGCACCGCTCGTCGAGACCTGGTGCGACAAGGAGAGTCCTTTGGGTACGGTGGGCGACGTCATGGGCCGCAAGGTCTACCGCTTCGCTGCCGAGGATGACCTCTCGAACCCCGCCACGATCCAGAGGGCATTGCAGACGACCCGAGGCAACCCGGGGTCCCATCTCCACGGCAGCCTGCCATGCACACCATGGACGTCGTGGCAACGCCTCAACCTTCATCGAGGCAGCCAGGCGACCAAGGACCGCATCGCGCGCATCCGCCTGCAGAGCTTGGAGTGGGTGAAGACATTCACTCGGCTCGGCAAGGCCACATTGGCTGGAGGCGGCTCCGTTTCCTTCGAGTGGCCGCGGTACTGCGACGGCTGGCGTGAGGAAGGAGTGCGATCGATGATCAGCGAGCTCAAGCTCATCCCGGTCTCGGTCGACGGGTGTGCAGTCGGCGTCGTCGACGAGGATGGCACGCCGATCTTCAAGCCGTGGCGCATCATGGTCAGCGACGTCCACTTGGCTGCAGCCATCGGTGGCTTCAAGTGCAGTGGTGATCACTTGCACCGCAGGTGTGCGGGGGGCCAGACGGTGGCGCGGACTGCGTATTATCCTTTGGCCCTCTGCGAGGCCTTGCACAAGGGCCTCGATGCACACGAAGCAGCCCGTGCTGCCGCACTTCCTAGTCTCAGAGTCTCCGAGTCTACTTGTGCTGCGTCATCTCCAGGTCTCAGAGTCTCCGAGTCTACTTGTGCCGCGACGTCTCCAGGTCTCAGAGTCTCAGCGTCTTCTTGTGCCGTGACGTCTTCGGGTGAGGCTCCAGGCCTTCGCCTTGACGGGCGCGAGGCCGTACACTGCGGTCACGCCCCACATGATACGGAGTTCGGCTCCATACTTAGCTCCGCGCCGGCATCTTCGGATGGTCCGTTGGCGAGCGATAATACGGAGGTCAGGTCTTGCTGTGGCACTGTGCCCGACCGCTCCATACTTAGCTCTGCGCCGGCATCTACGGATGGTCCGTTGGCGAGCAATAATACGGAGGACAGGTCTTGCTGTGGCACTGTGCCCGACCGCTCCACATACATCTCAGCTCCGGCATCCTTGAATAGGCCGCGGGCGAGTGATCAGGAGGACCTGATGGAGGCCTTGCTGCGTCGAGACACGGCAGCAGCTGCTGACCTCACGCCCGTCTCTTGGTCTGTGGCCGACTCGTTGACGGAGCAGATCTACGCGGTCGCGGACGAGACGATCAAGAGCGAGCACCGGGTGAAGGACGACCCGTCGCTCTTCGGCATCTGGAGCGCCCTGGTGACCCGCATCATCGCCACCAGCTCAGAGGAGTTTCGGAGCGCGGGATGCCAGGCGGCTCTGCAGAAGGAGCTCTCCACTCTTCGAGATCGTCAAGTCTGGGACGAGGAGACGGTGTGCGAATGGCACGAAGCTGCTCGGCAGGGCACAGCTTGTGTGGGTCGCGTGTTCGCAATCATGGGCGAGAAGCACGCCGAGGTGCTGAAGGACCCCAGCTCGCGCACCTACAAAGCCCGGTGCGTCTTCGCCGGCAACAACGTGCAGACTTCGAATGGACAACCGGCTTGGGAGCTCTACCAGGAGGTCTCTCAGACGCCGGCCGCGATGCAGACGGTGCGTGCAGCGTTAGCCGTTGCAGGGCTGAAGGGCTTCACCCCGAAGGTCCGCGACGCCACGCAGGCGTACTTGCAGTCGCGCATCGACACGCCGGACAGGCCGGCGACTTGGGTGCGGCTGCCCAAGGCTTGGTGGCCTGCTTCTTGGCACGGCCGCTTCCGCGACCCGGTGTGCCGTCTCAGGCTCGCCCTGTACGGGCACCCGGAGTCGGGAGCTCTGTGGGACAAGCACCTCAGTGCTATTCTCACCCGACTTGGCTGGGTGCGCCAGGAAGTGCATCCAGGCCTCTGGCTCCACACGGCCACCGGAGCGATCCTTACCGTCTACGTGGACGACCTCATGATGGCGGCTCGACTTCGTGATGAGGCTGCCCTATGGGGATCGCTTGAGAAGGTCGTTGAGTTCGGCGAACAGCCTTCTCCGATCGACAAGTTCCTCGGCGGCATCCACGACTTCTACACTCTGGACGGCATCACTTCGCTCACGGTCAACATGAACGCGTTCCTCATCAGCGCGGCGAAGCGCTACATGGACGAGATCAAGGTCACCTCCTTGCCGCACGTCCGGTCGCCGTACCTCACCGAGGACTTCTCCATGAAGGGCAGCGAGGGCCCGGGCTTGCAGGCCCCGACGGCGTCTTCTCATCTCATGAAGGTGCTGTTTGCGGCAAGACTCTGTCGTCCAGATCTTCTCGTCGGCATCACGAGACTCGCATCAAAAGTGAGCTGCTGGCAACTCTGCCATGATCGAGCCCTTCGCCGCATGTTCTCCTACATCTTGCACCACGCTGACATGGAGCTCTTCGGCACGCTCAAGACCTCCGACCTCAACACGTGCGAGATCTGGATGTCCCCAGATGCGGACTTGAACGGCGACATGGAGACCAGCAAGAGCACCAGCGGCCTCTGGGTGGAACTCGTCTCCGAGGACGGTCTCCGGACGTGGCCTCTGGCCTGGAGGTCAAAGAAGCAAGGTTCTACGGCGTCCTCGACGCCGGAGGCCGAGACCATCTCCATGGCCACTGGACTCAAGGGCGAGGGCTTGCCGATGCAGGACCTGTTCTCGGCGGCGCTCGGCCGCACGGTGCACCTCCGGTGCTTGGAGGACAACACGACCGCGATCTCCGCGGCTCGCGCGGGCTACTCGCCTGCCCTCCGACATCTCCCACGGACAGAACGCATCTCCGTGGGCGTCCTCTACGAGGTCTTCGTCGAGCGCGACGACTGCACCTTGCAGTACCAGGCGTCCGGCGAGCACAAGGGCGACATGTTCACCAAGCGGCTTGACCCGGCTTCCTTTGAAGTCGCGGTCGCCCGGGCGAACCTTCGTCGCATGAAGCCGCGGACGGCATGATGGACGGCATGATGGACGGCATGATGGGCGGCATGAACGGCGGCATGAACATGATCTTCAAGACCGCGCTCCCTTCCCCAGGGGGGTTGTGTTGTAGCTGCACATGTTCA
>ERZ651776.5729-NODE-5729-length-10584-cov-3.010945_pt1 | contig 10584 bp, 9 predicted proteins | sample MGYA00514761_ERZ651776 | MGnify/ENA metagenome assembly ERZ651776 | reverse complement strand
GTGTGGAGACGCGTAATACTCAGGCGGTGTTGGATGGGAAGTTGGATCAGTTTATTGTGGCTTCGTTAAAAGCTGGGTTGTAAAGCTGAGTCGTCCTTTATCCAAGGCGCCGCGCGGGGCATGCTAAACGCGTGAAGGATCTCTCTCAATAATGGCACCGAGTATTAAATGCGGATGCAATGCAGGGCAAGCATCTGAGACCTCGAGCAACAGGGATGTTGCTCAAGAGCGTACAGGGAAGTATTTACAGCGTGTCTCAGATGCTTGCCCTGTGTTGCATCCGTCTTTAATACTCCGTGCCACTTTACTGAGATCCTTCGCTGCGCTCAGGATGACGAAACGATATAGATTGCTTAAAATTACCCCTCTGTATGTCACCTCTATAAGAGAAGAAGTTGGATTCGAGAATATAATCCCTCAGTAAACTCGGGATAGAAAGAGAAAAAGGTCTGTTGAGCGGCCAAGATCTCTCACTGTGCTCAGGGTGGCGAACAATCAAAGTATTATCAAGTAAATGTAGATTGTCAGAAACTCAGCACAAAGCCAACATTGATTACATTCTTAACCTGCCAATCGCGGCCCTGACTACCGTCTGATCTAGTGACAATTACATCGTCATCGTAAATGATCTGGCTACTAATATTTGACTGAATGAAATCATTGACTTTCAAATTGAGTATCGCTTCAACATTGACAACAGTATTGGGGAACTTCTCATAATTTGAGAAGAGGTTAAAGTTTGTTTGAAGCTTCACATTTTGCATTATATCCCTCTGGAAACCTCCGCGTAAACTTATCCCTGCCTCAGACCTTATCTGATCGCCAGGAATAATACCAAAAGCGCCTGCAGTTGAAAGTGAATCGTTCAACACAAAGGTAAACCTACCTGTAAATGGTGCTAGTGTGGCTGTATGCCCTTTTTCAGCATCTCGGAAAGTAAGACCCAAAGAGGTTTGTAAATAACCAGGCGCCATGAAATCTGAGATCAATATCCTTCTCGTTTCACTAGAGTTAGCAATTTTTTCAATCTTAAAACCACGATCCATCTGGGTTCTGAAATTAATAGCCCCTGTCATTAATACTTTCTCAGTGAATTTTTGGCTGTATTTTGACGATAATTCAATGGCATCATCGGTTTTCTCAAAACGATTACCTCCCCCTCCATTTCGAATAACACCATAACCAATTTGTGCCCTATTCTCCCAAACGACTTCATCCCGCTCGAAACTCATGAAGGCCTGTATTCCACCACCTACAGCAACCGATGATTCACCACCTGCCGCCCAGTTGGTTAGTCCCACTTGTTGAACCGTTAGATTAAACTTAGCTCCTTGCTTCCAATAGATAAGACTATCTGGAATAGCGACAGTCGTATCCTTTTGACTAGTCTCCTCCTGGGCAATTAATGCCGAGACTAGCAATGCATTCATTAAAAAAAATAAAACCAAGCGAAGCGGCTTAGTCGTTATGGCATTGTTCAAATTCGTTAATAGCCGCTACGGCCTCTTTAAAATTATAAGTTGCTCTCCTGGCGAGAGGTTGTTGGTCTCTTTTCTATTCCACTTTTTGATGTCCTCAATGGCAACGTCATATAGTTTCGAAATAGACCAAAGTGTTTCCCCTACCTGTACTTCGTGTAGAGTTTCTTCCAAACCAATTCGTTTAGCCTGCGCCTTCGGCACCAGCAGTTTGATTTCCTGATTCACCTCTAAGCCATCCAGAATACTCAACTGATTCCACTCTAAAATATCATCAATTTCAACGTTGTAAATCCGAGATATTGCAAAGTAAGTTTCCTTCGGCTTTACTAAGTGTACAATAATAGTATCCAGCGCTGTCTCCACCAATGGCTTTGTTACTATTGGTTGAACAAACACCTCAATCTCTTCCTTTAAAGGCATTTCAACTGGCTTCGGCTTTTCAATTTTATTTTCGAGTGTCGAAGACAGCGTCACTTCTGTAATCAGTCGATCCTCAGCAGAAACCTCGGCTCTTTCAACTAGAACATTGCTGTATTCAATTGGAATGGTTTGAGGTCTGATAAAGCGAAGCCATAGTACACGACCAATTTTAAGGTTTTCATCCTTAGCCATTCTATTTTTCTGCCTTAGCTTTTTTAAACGAATACCATAATCCTGTGCAATCGACCACAAAGTTTCTGTGGACTGCACCACATGATAGTGTACTTTTCCCTTGGCCTTCTTGTTTTTGAGATAGTAATAGGCGTCTGACTTCAATCTATTGTTTCCAAGATCATTGAATTTTACCAAGCGTTGAACACTAACTCCAGTTCTATTTGAAAGGGTCTGAACAGACTCATTAGCCCTAGCGCGAATAGCAGGAATACCATTCATTTTGATTTGCCCAGATGCATAGGCATTCTTCAAGTTTCCCGTAATGCTTGGATAAAGTCCAACATTACCTTCAAGCGGTCTAAATAAATTTCCAGCTTGAATGGCCTTAGGTATTTCTCTCTTTACATTGTCTATTTGAGTATTTGTTTTCTTTTGTGGCTTAGTTTCTGGCTTTTTGGTCACCTGCCTTTGAGCGATCGGTCTCTGCTCGCCCTTTGTAGGATAAATCACCATATATGATTTATCTTCAGGTATTTTGGACTGGTTCAACCACTTATTGAATCGCTTGAGCTCATCATAATCTACTTTCACATCTTGACTCACTTGCCGTAAAGTTCTGCCCTTACCCTCAAATTCATTCAACCTAACCTCTGGATGTTTTCTCCCTTCACCGACAAAATCTTGAAAGGCCAATTTATGTGCGATAAACTTTTTGATATACCAGTGCGATTTCCCAGTGATATTCATTGTCTTGGCGCCATAGAGTTTGTCTGTAACAGTTCTTTGGGTTCCAGTAAGGCCTTGTAGGTATGATTGCATGGATAAAATCCAATTGTCAAACACGAAATTGGACCGTTTTAGGTATTTGGTAGCACCAATGGTAGAGGCAATGATATGTTTTCGTTCATCAACCACGTTGTCTATCCTTAGACCTAACTCCTGTGCCGATGCTTTTTTAAATTGCCAAAAACCAACTGCATTTGAAGTAGAAACAGCGTCAGCTATAAACTCCCCTTCTTGAATTGCCAGGTATTTGAAGTCTTCAGGAATTCCTTCCTCTTTCAGCACCTTCTCCACGAAATGCATGTATAGGTTAGAACGGTCGGCCTTTAGCTGGAAGTGATATTGGCTACGTGTTAGCAAATCTAGCGTCTCTTCTATTTCCTTTTTCGCCTCGTTATTAATCTTGAGTTTTACCCCAGCAACGGTGATTTGGGAAGGGACAATCATAGGGGCTTGCGCTAAAGAGCTCAACGAAGCCATCATTAAGATGATGATTGACACAAGGAGATGTCTCACTATTTTTTTCTTATTACCATCAAGCCATCTCTTACTGGAAACAGTACGTTTTCAACCCGATCGTCTTCATGAACGAAACGATTGAAATCAAGGATTGCTTGTGTGTCTTTGTCAGTTTTCTTTTCAGTCTGAACTACTTTGCCACTCCAGAGTACATTATCGCCTATTATGAATCCACCTGGTCTGACTTTTTCAAATACTAAGTTAAAGTAATTCGTATAGTTTTTCTTATCTGCATCGATAAAGACAAGATCGAAAGTCTCATCAATTTCTGGAATCAATTCCATAGCATTACCAATGCGGTAATCAATCTTTTGGGTCAAGCCAGCTTTTTCAAAATAACCTCTGACCATTACTTCTAATTCTTCATTGATGTCTAACGTAATCAGCTTTCCATCTTCCTGCATGCCCTCCGCCATACAGATCGCAGAATAACCGGTATATGTTCCGATTTCAAGGATACGTTTCGGCTGAATCATCTGACTCAGCATTGAAAGCATTCGCCCTTGTAGCTGACCCGAAAGCATTCTCGGTAGCATCACCTTGGTATAGGTGTCTCTATTCAAATTAGCTAAAAGCGCTGATTCTTCGTCCGAGTGAGCTTCGACATAGGCTTGTAGATCCGCAGATATAAATTCCATCAGCTCTTGGGTAAGAATGTTAGATAACTCAATTGATCTTCGACTAAAGCCTCGTTGGCAATGTCTATTAGTTGTTCACTGCTAATCGATCTGATATTCTTGATAATACCTTCAAGGCTATGCACTTTGTTTATATCGAGAATACTTTTACCCATCATGAGCATTAAACTAGCATTGTTTTCTTCCGCCATGGCCAATTGACCAACCAACTGCTCTTTGGCTTTATGTAGTTGAAGAGTTCCGAGTGGCTTTTCTCGCAATAGCTTAAGCTCCTTTGCAATCAACTTCTTACTTCGATTCACTTGGCTTAACTCTGTTCCATAAAAAATAGCGAACAACCCTGTGTCAGAGTATGGATTATATGAGGCTTCGATATTATAGACAAAACCATACTTCTCTCTAAGTGCAAGGTTCAGTCTTGAATTCATCCCTGGCCCACCCAAAATATTTATTAGCATGAAGAAAGGGAGCCTACTTTTGTCACCTAATGCATAAGCAGTAGTTCCAATCGCACAGTGGGCTTGAGTAATATTTCTTTTTATCGTTTCCGAACTTGGCGTGTACCCCTGAAACAGTACTCGCTCTCTCTTAGCCTTTACGTGTGGTATAGCTCCAAAATACTTTTCGGCTAATTTGGTCACCTTCTTCAATGATACATTGCCAACACAAGAAAACACGATGCCTTCAGTATTCATGTTGGTTTTCAAAAAGTCTTGAAAATCTTTTCGCTGAAAGGACTTAACACTAGAGGGTGTACCCAGAATATTTTTCCCAAGTGGATGATCTCTAAAAATCACATCATCAAATTCATCCTGAATGGCATCTTCTGGACTATCGCGATAAAGAGACATTTCCTCTAGGATCACTCCTCTCTCATTCTCTATCTGCTTTTCAGGAAAAATAGAATCGAAAGTAATGTCTTGTAATAATTCAAAGGCACTTTCCATGTGCTTCTCAAGCGTAGAAGCGTAAAAACAAATCTTCTCTTTGGTCGTGTAGGCGTTCAACTCACCCCCAACGGAGTCAAGTCGATTCAGTATATGAAAAGCTTTACGCTTTTTAGTACCTTTAAAGGCCATATGTTCCCAGAAGTGGGCAATTCCCAACTGATCTTCACGCTCGTCTCTGCTACCAATATCTAGCACAAACCCACAATGAACAATCTTTGTACTTGGTACTTCTTTGTGAACTATTCTGATGCCATTGGGCAATGTAAATAGGTTATAGTCAACCATCTCCGATTCTCCTCAAGTGGGCAAAGATAATTATTTAATGGGCACTAAACCGAATAGTATCTGGCTTTGTGCTAATACAATTTTTAGCTTTCAATTTTCGTCTTTCAAACGCTCAAGGTTATGATCTAAAGAGGTCAAGGTGCTTTTAGGAAAATCAATTCCTTTATATTTGAGTGAATTCACTATCAATGGCATTCCGTCAAATTCTTATTATTCAAACTGCCTTTATTGGGGACGTAATTCTAGCAACTGGTTTGTTAGAAAAGTTACACCATCAATTCCCAGACGCTGACATAGATTTCTTGGTGCGCAAAGGCAACGAGAGTTTAATGAACGGACATCCCTTTGTTAGAGAGACTCTTGTTTGGGACAAAAAAGGCGGGAAATACAGCAACCTGTTCAAGCTGATCGGAAAGATCCGAGCCACTCCCTATGACCTTGTGGTGAATGTACAACGATTCGCCAACTCAGGCTTAATCACCGCGTTATCTAAAGCTCCCTTGAAAATCGGTTTTGACAAGAACCCTTTCTCTTGGTCCTTCAACGAGAAAGTACCTCATGAAATAGGTAATGGTGTTCACGAAGTAGTGAGAAATCATGACTTAATCCGGAGTTTAACAGGTGACGATCATTGCAACCCGAAACTCTATCCATCTGAAAAAGACTTCAAAGCCATTGAAGAGTGGCAAGCCAAACCCTATATCTGTTTGGCTCCCGCTTCTGTTTGGTTTACTAAGCAGTTTCCAAAAGAAAAGTGGATTGAACTGATTAAGGCTATTCCTTTTGAGGGTAACATTTTTCTACTTGGCGCACCATCAGACCTTGATCTCTGTAATGAAATCAAAGAAAAATCAGGAGATACTCGGCCTCAAAACCTATGTGGTAAACTATCGCTACTGCAATCTGCTGCATTGATGAAAGATGCCGAGATGAACTATGTGAACGACAGTGCTCCTATGCATTTAGCTTCTGCCGTCAATGCGAAAACATGCGCCATCTTTTGTTCTACAATTCCAGAATTCGGTTTCGGACCGTTATCAGACGAAAGCCACATTATCCAAGTAAAGGAAAATCTCGATTGTAGACCTTGTGGGCTACATGGTAAAAAAGCTTGCCCAAAAGGACACTTCAAGTGTGGCTTAGACATTACCACAGCACAGTTAATATCAGTTTTGGGCTGACAGATCAAAGAAGCCTTCCTTTTCTCATCAATTCATGCTTATTTCGTTAAGTTACCTTTTGACCAAAAAAGACATGAGATACGAACACATCGGAAAAGACCTGTTTATCAAGAATAGAGCAAAGTTAAAGGCTAAAATGAAGCCTAATTCAATTGCTATCATCTGTTCTAACGATATAATGCCCACCAATGCAGATGGCACAATGGCTTTCAGACAAAACAGCAACTTGCTCTACTTTTCTGGTATTGATCAAGAGGAATCTGTACTGATTGTAGCGCCAGACTTTCCAGATCCGAAAATGAGAGAAATACTCTTTGTAAGGGAAACCAACGAATTGATTGCGGTTTGGGAAGGCCATAAGTACAGCATGGAAGAGGCCACAGAAACTTCAGGAGTTTCGACCATTATGTGGGTTGAGAAGCTTGAAGGAATGCTTAACACCTTACTTGCCGAAACTGACAACATTTACCTTTATAATAACGAGCATATCCGAAATGGCACAGACGTAGAAACCAGATCGGATAGGTTCAATAAATGGTGCCGTGAGCAGTACGGCAATTACAATTACGAAAGACTCGCTCCAATCGCTTACGATCTTAGAACAGTTAAAGAAGCTCGGGAAATTGAGCTGATGCAAACTGCCTGCGACCTGACAGACCAAGGTTTCCGCAGAATCTTAGCCTATACAAAACCAGGCGTTTGGGAATACGAGCTTGAAGCAGAATTCCTACATGAGTTTATCCGCAATAAATCTAAAGGCTTTGCTTACACCCCAATTATTGCTGGCGGAGGTAATGCATGTGTTCTTCATTACATCGAGAACAAAGACCAATTGAAAGATGGTGATGTGATTCTGATGGATGTTGGTGCAGAGTATGCTAATTATAATGCAGACATGACCCGTTGTATCCCAGTCAACGGACGATTCACTCAAAGGCAAAAAGATGTTTACAATGCCGTTTTACGTGTTAAAAATGAAGCAACAGCACTTTTAACTCCTGGGAATAGTATTCCTGGCTACCATAAGGAAGTTGGAAATATCATGACCAAAGAACTAATAGGTCTCGGTTTGATTGATCAAACTGATGTTAAAAATGAAGACCCAAGCTGGCCTGCTTATAAGAAGTACTTTATGCACGGCACTTCTCATCACATTGGTTTAGACGTACATGATGTTGCAAGCATTTATACTGAATTTAAGGCCGGTATGGTATTCACGGTTGAACCAGGTATCTATATTCCTGGAGAGAACCTTGGTATTCGATTAGAAGACGATCTTGTGATCACTGAAAACGGACAGCACAACTTAATGGGGAATATTCCAATCGAGGCTGAAGAAATCGAAGAACTGATGAATTCCTAAAGTGGAAATAGTTGAAGCCCATCGTTTCTGAAGCATCTCGACTTCGAGTCCTAAATTGACTTAAAAGCATGCTCATCTTATCAGCGAATAATGGCTTTACTATTGACAATATGAAACCAAAAAGTGAGCATAAGTATTACAGCATAGCGTTGATTAAATAACAATAATTATGAGTGGAGCAGCAGGAGCGGCAGCAGCACAAGCAGCAATTCAAGAGGCCATAAAAGCATCCGGTGCTATTGTAAAAATAGAACCAAATGAATTCAGCAACCTGATTTCCAAAATGGACGATGGTATTGTGATCGAAAAAGGAGACAATGGGTTTTTCGATAGTGGATATAAATACAGCACCTCGTACAAGGGCTTTATTTTTTACTGCAAATCAAAAAACCAAATTACGATCCCGTCAAAACTCGAAAAAATAAAGGCCAAACGTATTTGGGTTCCTCAATAACCGATATTATGAGTGAGAAATTTAATAGCCAAAAAGCACCAGAGCCCGTAGGGTTATATCCTCATGCCAGAAAAGTAGGCGAACTACTCTTCTTATCTGGTGTCGGACCAAGGGAGCGTGGCACAAAGATAATTCCTGGCGTAACGCTAGACGAAGCTGGAAAAATCATTGACTATGATATTGAAACGCAGTGCAGATCCGTTTTCAACAATGTAAAACTTATTTTAGAGGCATCCGGAAGTAGCTGGGATCAACTAGTAGACGTGACCGTTTTCTTAACAAATATGAAAGACGACTTCGCTACCTATAACAAGATTTATGCTGAATACTTCAAGGACAATCAGCCATGTAGAACTACCGTAGAAATCAATTGCCTACCCACTCCGATCGCCATCGAACTTAAGTGTACTGCTACGGTTTAGACTCTTTCTAAGCATTTGCTTATCTTCATGAGGTTATAATCTCCCTCAATCAAAAAAGATGATCAAATTTTTCAAAAGAATCTGGAAAGCCATTATTGGATTTTTAAAGAAGCTTAAGCCAGGGCCAATTGCCTGGAAAGGAGCTAATAAAGCCATAGGCACTACTGTTGTCGTCATTTGGATCATTACCTCTTTGATGATGTTTGTGACGCAGCCACAAACCTATTTCGGCCTCTTGATGGTACTATTAGGCCTCATTATAGCTTTTCTAATGGGAGCAGGTGCCATTCTCGCCAGACTGATCGTCAAAAAAATGAACAAAGGTCTTTTTTGGGTAATACCTGGGGCCTTTTTTCTAATGCCTTTTGCTTTCGGCATAGGTAGTTTAAGTTGGCAATTTCCTGCCCTGGTAGTTGTTTTTGCAGGCGCTCTCGGTGCGGGTATTTTCACCCTTACGAAAAAGACAAGGTCTCAATCTACCTTACTAGAAAAAATCACTGCGTCAGTTGGTACTTTGATCGGTATAGCCGGACTGATTTGGGGGTTAGTTTGGCTAGCAGACACAGGTTTCAAACCAGAAGTAGCACACATCAATGCGGCCAATAAATCAGCCTATCGTCCTGATCACATTCAACTTACAGACCCCTCTGAACCTGGGTCTTATGAAGTTGAATACCTTACCTACGGAAGTGGAAAAGACAAACATCGATCTGAATTCGCTGAAGAAGTAACAATAATAACGGACTCTATAGATGGATCTCGCTTACTATCTGGATGGGAAGGAAGGAGTGGCAAGCTCAGAACTTGGTATTGGGGTTTTGATGATAAGTCCCTACCAATTAACGGTAGAGTTTGGTACCCTAAAGGTGAAGGGCCATTTCCATTAGCACTAATAGTTCATGGAAATCATAGCATGTTTGACTTCTCCGATCCAGGGTATGAATATCTCGGTGAGCTTTTGGCAAGCAAAGGTATTATTATGGTCAGCGTAGATGAAAATTTTATTAATAGTGGCTGGACAGATTTTATAGGCGATGGCCTTAGTGAAGAAAATGACGCAAGAGGTTGGCTACTGCTAGAGCATTTAAAATATTGGGAGAAATGGAATAATACAGAAGGAAGCTTATTCAATGGCAAAGTGGATATGGAGAACCTAGCTGTTATGGGCCATTCAAGAGGTGGTGAGGCTGCAGCAGTTGCAGGTTTTTTCAACAAACTCCCCTTCTACCCTGATGACGCCAAACAAGTTTTCGATTTCGACTTCAATATTAAAGCAGTCGTCTCAATAGCTCCTGTAGATGGTCAGTACAAACCAGGCAATGTTAGCACGCCACTTAAAGATGTCAACTATCTGGTAATTCATGGTGCTAATGATGGAGATGTACAGTCATTTGCGGGCTTGAGGCAATACGAGAGACTCGAATTCAGCGATTCAACAGACTATTTTAAGTCAGCAGTTTATGTGTATGGAGCTAATCACGGACAATTCAACACAACTTGGGGGAATAGGGATTCTGGGTTTCCATTTGGTTCGCTACTAAACGTTGACGCCTTGATTCCTATGGAAGACCAGCTTCAAATTGGTAAGATTTACATCAGTGCCTTTTTACAAGCCACATTACAAGGAAAGACAGCTTATGCCCCTCTTTTTAAAGATCACAGAGCAGGTGAAAAATGGCTTCCTGAAACCATCTACCTTAATCAATACCAATCTTCTGACTGGCAATTACTAGCAGATTTTGAAGAAGACCTTGATTTAACTACAACTTCATCAATGGGACAAATTACTACAGAGAACCTAACGGTTTGGAAGGAGCAAATTGTTGGTATGAAGTATGGAAATCGCGGAACAAGGGCTGCTTATATTGGCTGGGATAGTCTAGCCTATGAAGCCGATACTGCAAGTTTTGAGAT
>ERZ651776.5726-NODE-5726-length-10586-cov-2.837473_pt1 | contig 10586 bp, 9 predicted proteins | sample MGYA00514761_ERZ651776 | MGnify/ENA metagenome assembly ERZ651776 | reverse complement strand
CGGCACCTGCCTCAATCATAGCTTTCATAAGTTCAAAAGCATTTAAAACACCACCAAAACCAGCCTCGGCATCAGCAACTATGGGTAGCATATAATCTACGACCTCATTACCTTCAGCAATATTTAACTGATCTGCTCTTCTGAGTGAATTATTAATTCTTTTAATGACAGCTGGGACACTATCAACTGGATATAACGATTGATCTGGATACATTTGCCCTGAACTATTAGCGTCTCCAGCAACCTGCCAACCTGATAAATAAACCGCTTTTAAGCCTGCTTTTGCCTGTTGCATTGCCTGGTTACCGGTTAAGGCTCCCAAAGCATTTACAAAATCTTCTGTGTTAATCAGATCCCATAATTTTTCAGCACCATTTTTAGCTAAACTATGCTCAATTCTTACACTACCACTACATCTTACAACTTCTTCAGCCGTGTAGTCTCTTTTAACATTTTTCCATCTAGGGTTAGTATCCCAGTCTTGCTGGATTTCTTTTGCAGATCTAAGTTTATTCATTGTTACCTCTTGAACATCGATATATTATAAATTAGCGTAGATGATACTATTAAGTAGTCTAATTAACAAATATAAATAATGAATTCTAATAAAAAAATCATAGTTGGTATGTCAGGAGGGGTAGATTCTTCAATAACAGCGGTATTGTTGAAACAATCTGGTTATGATGTTTCAGGGTTATTTATGAAGAATTGGGAAGAAGACGATTCTGATGACGCTTGTAATTCAAAAAGAGATTATGATGACGCGCTCAGAATATCTAAAAAATTAGGAATAAAACTCTCTACGGTTAATTTTTCAGACAAGTACTGGGACTTAGTTTTTAAAAGATTTATTGATGAGCTGAATCAAGGTTTAACTCCTAATCCTGATATTTATTGCAATAAAGAAATAAAATTCAACTATTTTATGAACTATGCCTTATCACTTGGATGCGATAAAGTTGCAACAGGTCACTATGCAATGATAAAAGGAAGTGAGCCGGACTTAACATTAAATATTCCTAAAGATAGATCAAAGGATCAAACATATTTTCTATATATGCTAAATCAAAGTATCATGAAAAACTTACTCTTTCCTCTGCAAGATATTGATAAAAACGAAGTTAAAAATATTGCTCAAGATTTTGATTTATCTATTTATCAAAAAAAAGAAAGTATGGGTATATGCTTTATAGGAAAAAAGGATTTTTCAAGTTTTATCAAGAAGTACATAAATACTAAACATGGGAATATATGCGATGAAGATGGTTATGTTCTTGGAGAACATGATGGTCTTTTTAACTATACAATTGGGCAACGAAAAGGTATAAAAATTGGTGGAAATAAAAATTATAGTGAGAAACCATGGTTTGTTATAAGCAAGGACATTGATGAGAATAAATTAATTATAAGCCAGGATCAAGATAGATTAATTTCGTCAGGAAAGGTAGGACTTGAAAACATGAGTTGGGTACGCTCACAACCTTCTGAAGATCTCAAATGTAAAGCAAGATTTCGACATGGAGGGAAATTAATCTCTGTTAACATTACCAAAGATAATAATAAATATTATTTAGATATGCTAGATGGAGAAAGAGCAATTACTCCTGGGCAATCAGCTGTATTATATAATGGCGATGAATGTATAGGTGGAGGGATAATTAGTTCTGTATGTTGATAAAGAATATAGATGAGCAGACAATAGCATTGGCAGGCCTATATCAATCCTGCTATGTTGTATCAAATGTTGCCTGGAAAGGTGAATATAATGAACAGGACTTTCTTCCGCTGATTAATAGTATTTTGCAAATTGATTCTACAATTGTTAAAGATATATATATAGATATTGATAATATTAAATCAGGATTTATTTACCTAAAAAAACAAATAATAGGCGATATATTCACAAGAAGTAGTGAAACAAGAAGATACGTAGAGTCTTTAAAAATATTATCTAATCATCTGATGGGTGATCAAAAAACTGTAACTTTAATGCAAAGTTTACTGAAAGAATTAAAGGAGAATACTGATGCCCTAACTATAGATGAGAAGGCTGAAAAATTATCAGGGATATACCAAAAAACACTGAGTAAATTTGAACCTAGAATTATTGTCAATGGAGAAAATAAATACCTTACTGATCCTATTCAGGCGTCAAGGATAAGAACGGCTCTATTTGCAGGCGTAAGAGCAACACTCTTGTGGGAGCAACTTGGGGGATCTAAATGGAAACTCTTTCTATTTAAATCCTCTTTTTCAAAAAAAATAGATTCATATATTAGCTCTACGAAGAGCTAGCAATATTTTTTAATACGTAATTAAGTATTCCGTCATTTGTGAAATAATTCCATTCCATAGCAGTATCTATTCTAATTTTTACACTGAACTCAAATGGCTTGTTGTCTTTAGTTGTCATGATTTTAACTGACTTGTCATTTATATTTATCTCCTGAATTGTAAATTGAGCAGTTTTATCTAAACCAAGTGAGTCAAAATTATTGTTATCTGAATACTCTAAAGGTAATACACCCATTCCTACAAGATTAGAGCGATGAATACGTTCATAGCTTTCTGCTATAACTGCCCTCACACCCAATAATTTAGTTCCTTTCGCAGCCCAGTCTCTTGAAGAACCACAGCCATAATTTTTACCTGAAAAAATAATAAGGTTATCATTCGATTTCCTATATTTTTCAGCAGCATCAAATATAGACATTTCTTCTTTTGATGGAATGTGAATAGTGAAACCACCTGTTGTTTCAGGGACAAGCTTATTAGCAATTCTAATATTTGCAAAAGTTCCTCTTTTCATAATCTTATAGTTACCTCGTCTAGAACCATAAGAATTAAAGTCTGCAATTTGAGTTCCATTTTTAACTAAGAATTTTCCAGCAGGCGTTGAATCCTTAAAAGATCCAGCAGGCGATATATGATCAGTTGTAACACTGTCTCCTAGAATTAATAATGGGTATGCATCAGCTATTGAATCAAGTTTATGTAAATCATCATTTATATTTTCAAAAAATGGAGATGGTTGTATATATGTTGAATCTTCTTGCCAATTAAAATATTCAGAATCATCAGTGCTAATATCTTTCCAGTTTGTGTCGCCATCAAATAGATCAGCATATGAATCAGTAAACATTTTTCTATCAATATTTTTATCAACAACCGAGCGTATTTCATCAGATGAAGGCCAGATATCACTTAGATATACATCATTCCCGCTCAAATCTTTACCGAGACTTTCCTTAGATATATCGAGCCCGATTTGTCCAACCAAAGAATAAGCAATTACTAGCATTGGTGATGCTAAGAAATTCATTTTTATCTCTGGATGAATACGTCCTTCAAAGTTTCTATTTCCAGACAATATAGAGCTAACTATAAGATCTTTGTTTGCAATTTCTTCTACATACTTATCTTTTAGTGGTCCTGAGTTACCAATACATGTTGTGCAACCATAGCCAATAATATTAAAACCAAGCTTATCAAAATACTCAATTAATTCAGCCTTTTCTAAATAATTCTTAACAACCCTTGACCCAGGAGCTAATGATGTTTTAACCCACTCCTTAACCTTAAGTCCTTTTTCAACAGCTTTTTTAGCTAACAAGCCAGCACCAATAATTACACTAGGATTAGATGTGTTAGTGCAACTTGTAATGGCAGCAATCATTATCGCTCCATCGACTATTCCAGAGTCATCTTGTGATGTATCTTTTTTTTGTTTCGTTATTTCATCCGTTACAATCTTTTTTACATCCCTAAGATTAACTCTATCCTCTGGTCTCTTTGGCCCAGATAAACATGCTTGTACGCTAGAAATATCAAGATGTAAATTATCACTATATATAATTTTATCAGACGCATCCCTGAATAGGCCAACCTTTTTAGAATACTCTTCGATTATCTTTATATGCGACTCTTCCTTGCCCGTAGTATTCATATAACTTAAAGTCATATCATCTATAGGGAAAAATCCACATGTAGCACCATATTCTGGAGCCATATTTGCTATAGTACAACGATCCGCAATTGACAAAGAATCTAAGGCATCACCATAAAATTCTACGAACTTACCAACAACATTTGCCGCACGTAACTGTTCAACTATAGTTAAAACCAAATCAGTTGCAGTAGTAGATTTCTCTAGCCTTCCAGTCAACTTAAAACCAATTACTTCTGGTAATAACATAGGTATTGGTTGCCCTAGCATAGCAGCTTCTGCTTCAATGCCTCCAACTCCCCATCCAAGTACACCAAGACCATTAACCATTGTTGTATGGGAATCTGTTCCTACCACAGTATCAGGATATAAAGTTTCATTCTTATTGAAAATAACTTGGGAAATATACTCGATATTAATCTGATGAATAATGCCATTATTGGGCGGCACAATTCTAAGGTTTTCAAATGCACTCTGGCCCCATTTTAATAGTCTATATCTTTCAATATTTCTTTTATATTCAAGTTGTGTATTTAAATCTTTAGAGTCGGCAGCACCATAGTGATCAACCATAACAGAATGATCTATTATTAAATCAGTTTGGCATTGAGGGTTAATTGATTTTGGATCCCCATTTAGTTCTTTAACAGCATCACGCATAGATGCTAAATCAACAACTGCTGGTACGCCAGTAAAGTCTTGCATGATAACTCGGCTAGGATAAAAAGTTATCTCTGTTTGATCTTGAATACTGCCATTCCATGACATGAACTTATCAATAACATCCTTTGAATCAGATTTATTATTTCTTATATAGTTTTCAAGTAATACTCTAAGCGAGTATGGCAGGTGTTTAATTTTGGCCTTATTAATATTATAAATATCATATGACTTGTCTGATTGCTCAAGCTTGTCTTTAAAATCCATGTTTTCTTATCCCTCAAAAAATTGTCAACATTTTATCATATAATCTAATAAAAATTCTATTTTATTTAGCTGGTACTACTTTTTTAATATGCTCAATACTGATTCCATAAGGATTATTAGCTGTATTATTATCAAAAACTCCAATTATTCTCTTACCCTCGCTTCTTCCAGCCATAGCCTCATTTAAGATATCTTCTAGTTTTTTACTATATTTTAATTTATATAACCTAGGGAGAGAGTTATTTGAAATATTTTCAACTAAAACAATGAATTGATTATCTATTTTCTTAACATATAAGATATTAAATTTATCAGGAAAATCTAATGTGACTGGATAGCCCAAATTATCAAATATCTTTACTTGTAAAAATAAGAATAAGAATAATATTGATATAGAAAAATATATCATTTTTTTAAAAGATTCTTTTTTGATGAGAGAAAAAATTAATATTCCATAAACTACTGTTAATAATATAATAACAAAATAAATATTCATTTTTACTAATAACCTTTCAAGCTATATGGGGTAAGTATTTCATTTACTGCATAAATAGATTTAAAATTTCCTTCTGAGTCAAGACGGAATTTTGTTATTGTTAGCTCTGTATCTTCATTCTTTAGAATAACATCTCCTACGAATACTAATCTTAAAGATGGGTTAACTTTTTCAATAATTATTTTAGCTTCAACCGGACTATTACTTTTATGATCATATAAATATAAGTTAACAACATATTCTCCTGGAATAATGCCTCGTAACGTTACTACTTCGCGATTTATGGGATAAATAACTTCTTTATCATCAATGATAATTTTATCATTTACCACTCCCCTGTCATCCCTGTCTAAGTGTAACCATCCAGCGTCTTTTTTTAAATATGATACAATCTCACCATTGGGGTCTTTAACCCAAAGATCTATATCATCTGGAAGACTATCCTTCCAATCAACAGTTATAATATACTCGGCTTTCATATTAACATTACCAAGCTTAGTGATAGGATTTATAAATAACATAGTTATGAAGAATAGAAATGTAAAGCCTAGAAGAATATTAAACAATAAGTCTGTAAACGGATCAAAGCTAGAATATCTTTTTTTCATCTTCATAAATTTTTTTTAGTTCATCATCAAAAAATGGAATACATGTATTGCATATATGAAATATCTTATAAACAAATGTTTCTAAATATTTATACTGCATTGATAATAAAATTGATGTTACTAATCCAGTTAAGGTCGTATATAGGGCAACCTTCATTCCATCACTCATATTTTGAAGCAATATATTCATTAAGGTAAAATCAAAATTTTCAATCTCAGTAATTGCTGACAACATTATGATAAATCCGATGACTGTTCCAACAAGCCCCAGTTTTAATAATAAATCTACAACAAACCATCCTGTTTCTAATTTAGCAGTTAAATCATTCTCGAAGCTATTTCTTACTTCCTTCGACTCCTTGCTATCAGCGTTTAAAGCGATAATTGATGTAATATACTTTGCTATAATGATATCATCATCATGATTTGATTTTTCAAAATAAAAAATATTTTTTACTGCATCTTTTTTTGAATTAGACGATAAATTTTCTAAAAATAATTTAATATTTAAATATCTATCCTTAATGAAAAATAATTCTATTCCAACTTTTAAAGTAAAAATAAAAAAAATAAATATTATTAAAGAAGATATATGACTAATATCATTAAATAATATCAAAGTTAAAAATCCAAGTTGATGCATTATCAGCATAGCAATGATTAAACTTATAAAAAATAAAAACCATTTTATAAAAATTAAATCACTTATATGTTTCTTTAACATGACTAGTTAGACTAATTTTTTTGGATCTAATAGCTTCAAGATCTGAGATCTTGTTAAATTAGTTTTTTCTTCCGTGATATCTATAATAGACTTATTTGTCTTATAAGCTTCTTTTACTATTTTTGAGGCTAAATCATAACCAATTGTTTCATTTAATTTAGTGGCAATAATAGGATTCTTTTCCAAATTTAATTGAATATTTTTTTTATTGACTTTGAAAGTATCAATAGTATCAGCTAAAGAATAAACAGAATTTATTAATAAATTAAAAGACTCTATTATATTTTTTGAAATAAGAGGCAGCATTGTATTTAGTTGAAAATTTCCAGATATACAAGCTATGTTAATAGCACTATGGTGACCTGTTACCTGCGCCATCGCCATCAATACTGCTTCAGGAATCACGGGGTTTATTTTACCTGGCATTATACTGCTTCCTGGTTGCAATGGTTTCAGAGTAATCTCTGAAAGACCTGAAACTGGTCCGCTATTCATCCATCTTAAGTCATTAGATATTTTTGTTAAGGACGAGGCAACTCTGAGTAATGCCCCGCTCATAGTCAAGATATGATTTTGAGAACTAATCATTTCAGATTTATTTGGATTAGATGTAAATTTTGCACCTGTCTTTCCTAGGATTTTATTTAGCTCAGTAGAAACTAATTTCCCAAAATTCTTTGGAGCATTTAACCCTGTTCCAATCGCAGTTCCACCTATAGGCAAATACTGTAATTCTTCGGCACTTTGAAGTAATGGTTGGTTACAGTGCACTATCTGCTCTCTCCAGGACTCTATTTCATAACTCAACGATAAAGGCACGGCATCCATTAAATGTGTTCTACCAGATTTGATAACGTCTTTTACTTCAAATTCTTTATCAATTAGCTTCATTGTAAAATAATCCAAGGCATCATTTAACTCTAGAGCTAACAGCACAGAACAAATATTAATTGTTGTTGGAATTACATCATTTGAACTCTGTGATTTATTAATATCATCATTGGGGTGAATTTTTTTCTTGAGCTTTTTAGAGACAGTAGTTGCTAATACTTCATTCATATTCATATTAGTGCTCGTACCTGATCCAGTTTGGTATAAGTCAATCGGAAATTGATCATAATATTTATCAATATTTTTATGAATATCTAATGCGCAACTGCTAATAGCTTTTGCTGTTGTAGCTGGCATTAATTTTGCCTTATGATTAGCCAACGCACAGGCAGCTTTCAGCGCAGCCAATGATTCTATGAAATCTGGAGGGAATACATCTCCACTGATTTCAAAGTTATCTATTGCTCTTTGAGTTTGGGCGCCATAAAGTGCAGTTTTAGGAACTTTTACCTTTCCTAGTGAGTCCTCTTCTATTCTGAAAGTAATTTTTTTCATATTATTTTTTTAAATTTATAATTATTATTATGTTATAATATCATCTTTGAGATAAATGTGGTTATGAAAAAAGATGATTTACTCTCAATCTCTCCTCTAGATGGAAGATATTCAGATGCATGTAAAGACATAAGCGATGTCTTCTCCGAATACAGCTTAATTAAACATAGAGTCTTTGTTGAGATTAAATGGTTTATATTTTTGTCGAAAATTGACAAAATTAAAGGACTTCCAAAAGTCAAAGCTCAGGATGAAAAATTCTTGCTAAATATTTATGATAGTTTTAGCTTGAGTGACGCAAAACTAGTGAAAAAACTAGAAAGCACAACTAAGCATGATGTGAAAGCTATAGAATATTTCTTAAAATTAAAATTTGATGCTAAGCCTGGTCTAAAAAAATATAAAGAGTATATTCATATATGCTGCACTTCAGAAGATATCAACAATCTTTCTTATGCTCTTATGGTGAAAAGAGGTCAGGGTTTAATCTTAAATAAACTCAGTAACTTGAATGCATTAATTAAAAAATATACAAAAAAGTATTCTAAAAATATTATGTTATCGCATACTCATGGTCAGCCTGCAACTCCAACATCAATGGGAAAAGAATTCTTGAATTTCTATGCCAGACTCACTCTTTTGCAGAAAAAAATAAAAGCTCTTAGTGTTATGGGAAAATTTAATGGCGCTACGGGAAATTATTCTGCCCATAGCGTAACCTTCCCAAATATAAACTGGCTTGCCATTAACAAAAAATTTATTAATAGCTTGGGAATTGAAGAAAACAAGTATACGACTCAAATAGAACCTCATGATTATATTTGTGAAATGTCTAACAATGTAGCTCATGTAAATTCTATCCTTATTGGATTTTCTCAAGATATGTGGTCATATATCTCAAAAAATTATTTTATACAAAAAAATATTGCTGGTGAAATTGGTTCTTCTACAATGCCTCATAAGATTAACCCCATTAATTTTGAAAATGCTGAAGGCAATCTCGGTTTAGCTAATAGTATATTAAGATTTTTATCTGAAAAGCTAACGATATCTAGATTACAAAGAGACCTATCAGACTCAACAGTATTAAGAAATATTGGAATTTCATTTGGCTATTCATACCTGGCTTATGAAAACCTAATGATGGGACTGCATAAGTTGTCTATAAATAGTAAAAAAATTAATGATGATATTGTGGATACATGGGAAATATTAGCTGAGCCAATACAAATGGTTGCTAGAAAATATCATATTTCAAATTCTTATGAGCTACTAAAAAAAGCAACTAGAGGTAAGAAGGTAAACAAAGAAGTCATCCATAAACTTATCATGTCGCTCAAAATACCAGAGAATGAGAAAAAATTACTTCTTAGCCTGACACCCAAAAAATATATTGGTTATGCAGTAAAGCTATGTAATGAAAAATACTAGTCTTGATAAAATCGTTCAACTTGAAAATTTTATTCAATCATATGGCCATGAATTTCAATCAATCAGCAATGAGATAAAAATATATCTACTGAATGATAGTGAGATTCATATTATCGTTAGTGACTCCATTGAGATTTATACCTATGATATCTCGGGCACAGATCATAAATACTCCTTAAAAGATATAGAGGCTGCCAAAACTATTTTAAAACAGTTTTTTATTTTTTAGGCTTCATGTGAGGAAATAATAAAACATCTCGGATAGACGCTGAATCAGTGAATATCATGATCAACCTATCTATTCCAATTCCAGCACCAGCAGTAGGTGGCATACCATACTCAAGAGCCATTACAAAATCTTCGTCGTAACTCATTTTCTCATCATCATCTGAATTTACCTGCTCCTTGAATCTATTAGATTGTTCTTCAGGGTCGTTGAGCTCTGAAAAACCATTTGCTATTTCCCTCCCTGCTATAAATAATTCAAAGCGTTCTACCAGATTTGGCTCGTCATCAAAGCTTCTCGACAAAGGGGAAACCTCTGTTGGATAATGCGTGACAAATGTCGGGTTAATAAGTTCTTTCTCAACCATTTTATCAAATATATCTAAATGCATTTTAACTATAGACCCTTTATCAGAAATTTTGATATTATTTCCAGAACAATAATCCTCTATATACTTCTTGTCATTAAGTTTAGAAGAATCGATTTCTTTGGCATATTTTTCTATGGAATCATAAAATTTAATTTTCGTAAATGGTGTTTTAAAATCAATTTGTAGGCCCTGATATTCAAAATTAGAACTAAAATTCAACGAACTAATAATTTTACTAAATAAATTTTCTATTAAAGACATTAAATATATGTAGTCTTGATAAGCACAATAAAATTCTATCATTGTGAATTCTGGATTATGTTTAACAGAAAGTCCTTCATTACGAAAACTTCTATTAATTTCAAAAACTTTTTCATATCCGCCAATAATACAACGTTTTAAAAATAGTTCTGGAGCTATTCTTAAATATAAATCAAGATCCAATGAATTATGATGAGTGATAAATGGTTTT
>ERZ651776.5724-NODE-5724-length-10587-cov-5.238725_pt1 | contig 10587 bp, 12 predicted proteins | sample MGYA00514761_ERZ651776 | MGnify/ENA metagenome assembly ERZ651776 | reverse complement strand
TGTTAATATACTTGCTACAGCTATTGGATGATTAGAATAAGGAGCGCCAGAATCTCGTTTTTGATTTTCATGTGCCATCACGGCAAATTTATAAGCTTTATCTAACTTTTCAAGACATATCCACAGTAACGAGCCGACGAGCATATTTGGAATCCGGGCCCTCGGTAACCTAGCGTTCGGTAACGACGATAACCGCGCAAGAATAGGTCAGAAGGGGGGCGTGAGCTGCATTCTGACCGCCATGGAATCTTACATGAATAAATCAGACTTTCAGGGCCACGCGTGTGTCGCCCTTACAAATATTGCACATTCTGATGACAACAACAAGCGCATCATTGCACACGCAGGTGGGATTGAGAAGATCCTCGACGCCATGGAGGCATTTGTCGGCGACTATGATCTTCAGAAAAAAGCGGTATGGGCGATTTTGACTGTCAGCGCGGAGGAAAATTGCGCTAAGCGTTGCGCAAAAAAAGGGGCAGTGGGGGCAGTATTGGCAGCAATGCTAAATTTTAGTAGCGAAGGAAGGTAAGGAAGGTGTCACAGTTGTTCGATGTTAGTTTTTAAGTCGTAGCGCTAACAATGAGGTCTACAATAATCGGTGAGAACAGCATTTGCTATTTCGCGATTTGGTCGCTTGTGAACATATGCAAGGGTGGGGGCGAGAAAGTCTGTAAATATGTTGGCGAAAACGGAGGTGAGTTTCCTCTTCTTCTCCCAATCTACCACACATTATCTAACACCGCACAGCTGGGGAAATCTGCCAAGATGCGGTGATACGCTTCAGTGAGGATGACGGCATTGTCGAGAAAAGCAGTGAACTGCTTAGTCTCATTGAACTGTACAGAAAGAGTGCGAGTGGTGCAGCAGCGGGGGGCGAGGGGATTGAAAATGAGGATGGTGCCTTATTGTGACGAAGGGTGCATGAGATTTTAAACATCTCATGAGTTACGAAAAAAAAAAGAAAAGTTTCAAGGAAAATGTTGCACATCATTCACAACATAATTTAACACGTTTTTAGCAAAATACGAGCCACAAGCCATAGGTCAATCAAAAATGATCCATGGACTAATCTAATCTGCAAAACTCCACATTCTCACAGTTACAGTCGCTTCAAGTTCTTCTTCTTGCTTGCCTTGAGCTTTTTGTCTTCTGACTTTTTCTTCTTAGTCACAGACGAGGAGCTACCACCATTACCACTGCCATTACTGTTACAGTTACTATCGCCACTACCGTTCTCTTTCTCTTCATCGCAATCATCGTTATTCTAACGTATTTGATTAGGGTTAGGGTTAGGGTTAGCAAGGTCGTCTTGTCACAGTCACAGTCAAGAGCCTCTCAACAAAGAAATTCAGCCACATAAAATACTCACCTTCCTCTTATGAACAGCACTCTCAACTCTCCCATGAACACCCGCCATAAGTCTCGCTCGCCTCTCATACTCCTCGTAACTATCCATAAACAATTTTCCCGCTTCATCGTTTAGGCTGCTTTCAGGGAAGGGGACGATCAGAAGGCAGCGAATCACCGACAGAACATGTGAAATAGTTGTTGTTGAGGTCCAATCCCGCTTCAATGTATTCACGCAAATGTCACCGGTCTCGATGTTGACATTCGGATGGTAAATCTTGGTCAGAAAGAAACCCCGCGGAGGACTATTAGGAAAATCACCCGAAAGAACCAACTTTAGGTGAAAAAATTTACCATGGTATGGGGTCCCCTCAGGACCTGCAATCTCAGCGTGAATCTCAGCAAGTGAAGACGAGTCATTGGGGACATAAGCAATTCCTTCGGGTGGCGAGGAAGAGAGCGCTTTCAACTGTGGACAATTAGTTACGGCAAAAAGAAGTGTTCATGGTGCCGTGCATTGAAAGTTCCACAAGCCAAAGAGGGCACATGGCACAAACACAAAGTATAATCTTCACGTTAGTGCGCCTTCGGTCGATCTAACCCCGAAATCGAAACAAAGCACTCACCTCTCTCGCGATCCTGACAATCGTCTGCGGTGATAGGTTCTCTGTAGACATCTGCTTGGTGAAGAATTTTCTGTGTCAAGGTTGCAAAACAAAAGCATGGACAGGTTAGCAAATTATTGACGGGCCCAATTAATTGTAGCAAGGCAAGGCAGACAAGTCTTTAAAAAGGGTTTGCAGAGAGAATGAAAATAGAAACGAAACCACACACGCCTGTACGACCAAAATTGTCAACGTTCTTTTCACTAGCCGGTAGGCCATTTCCGCAAGTTCAACACAACAAAAGTAGAAATAACCTCGCGGACGCGGTACTTAGGATGATTGCGAGCGTTTCTAACCTTTTGGGTGTGATCCTAGTTTTATTTGAAAAGCACAGTGAGAAACGGTCACGAAAAGTTTCGCTTTCCCCGAAGTCCGCAATTTCCACTGAAAAAATTTGAACAACTTTCTGAGGGGCTTATATCACGGATATGAACATAGGAATGCAAAAAATCATTTATCAACTCCTTTCTCTTCTCACACTTCTGCTTTTATTTTCTAAGTCCTTGACACCATCGTTCTTCTTTTCGCTGCGATTCATGGCGGCCAAACTCAAGGCCTCCCAATCACTTTTGTACACGAAGATGCACATAACCAAGGTCATGACAGTGTAACCAACGACTAGGCCCCACCAGACTCCAACCAACCCTTTGTCCATTTTCTTTCCAAAAATTGCTGCACAAGGGACAGACAAGCCCCAAAGTCCAAAAAACATTGACACAGCCGCGATATGGGGTCTCCCTTGCCCTTGAAGCGTACCAAAACAGGCAAAAGTGATGCTCAGTAGGATGTAGCTGATGGCGAGAATAATGCTGAGGGAACTGGCGAGATCGATGATATCGGAGTCATTGGAGAATATCATTCCGATTTTCGAATGAAATATCACAAAAAGGATGGCTACCGTTGAGGACATGATTCCCATCATCCCCAACAAAACCTTACCAGATTTTATTGCTGTTTGCCATTCACCAGCACCAAGCAATAAACCTACTGTTGAGGCCCCTGCATCCGTCAGTCCATACATAAAGCAGCTCACGAAACTTTTTTTGTATACATAATGTTAGCAAGCGCCGAACAGCCACGCACATATGTATAACCTTGAAATAATCACACCGACGAGCAGCAACAGCAACAGCAACGGCAACAGCAACAGCAACAGCAACAGCAACAGCAACGGCAACAGCAACAGCCTCACCTGAAGACATTCAGCATTCCGCTGTGAGCGGCAAGTTCTGTCTCGTGGTCGCCAATCGTACCAACTAAGAGAGTAATGAAGACGAATTGTGCCTGCTCAACAAAACCAACGCATGCGGCGGGAATTGCCTGCGAGAAAAATCTCTTCATCCGAATCGTAGAGATAGCTTCTCTCTTCCAGCCCCCCCAACAATCCTTATGAACGCCTTTGAATTTGCAGCACCAAATAACCAAACAGAATCCCCGCAGGATCTTGGTTGTAGATGTCGCGATGGGGCTTCCGATAAATCCCAATCCCTTAAATTCAGTCCCAAGACCGCCGTACACCATAAAATAGTTTACAAAGGCATTATACACAACGAACAAGGCATTGAGCCCGATTGTTGGCTTGACCTTCTGTTGCCCATTCAGCCACTGCGAGAACGCGGAAGCCCATGCATCTGGCAAAAGCCACACAAGTGAATATCGCGCAAATTGCTCAGAATAATTTATCACTTCATCGCTTGGACCCCCTGCAGAGCCAAAGAGGGGCGATGCAGCTCTCAACAAATTTCCAGCGTTCCACCATATGACAGCGACTGGCAAGGACCCGATCGTTATGGCAAGCAGAGATGTTTGCAGCCAGATTCCAGCAAGTTTATGATTATTAGCCCCGATCGCCTGGGAGCTCAAAGCTATTAGCGCATCACCAAATCCTTGCCAAAGAACAATTGCCGAAATAGTTGTCACAACTCCAGCAAAGGCACTTCCAGCCAGCGCATCTTTCCCCAAATAGCCTAGTATTGCAACATTCGTCAAATCAATCGCTGTGCACATCAAAAAAAACCCAAAAATGTTGCGAAGTTAGGAGAAGCCAGTTTGAGTCATCAGCAGGTCTCTCCTGACTAAGCAAAAGCCAAGAGCGCAGTAAAAGACAACGAAAGCCAAGAAATAGACGCAATCACACTCTACTTACACATTCGACAAAGAACAACGAGTGCCTGAGGCCAAGCTGCCTTGAATATCCTTCTTCTTATCTGCTTTCCTGTCTTAGGAAGAGTTCTTGTTGAATCAACATCATTTTCTTTCTCTAAAACACTCAGCAAGGGAGTTTGTAGTGCAGTGTTCGTATCCGAAGACACACCACTTTCTTCCATTGTGTACTTTTGCCTATATTGCACTCCCTTTCGTTTGTTCCTGAGCAGACACTCACAAGAACTAAATATCAAATCCGACATTCTCGCGTAATTTTTGTACCCATATCTCATTTCCTGTGATTTTCTAGGCCAAAGCACACACCCTGAAAAATAGAGTACTCCTTTACCCCCCTTCTTTTTTGCAACTTTGTCAACTCCGCCCAACTTCCTCCAAACTTCTGACCCCCCTCTCCAAGGATGCCGTTCAAACATCTCGCCACCAATACTCCAAACAAGAACTTTGCAAAGTTCAACCAGACGGCAGGGTCCAGATCTAGCAATCACAACCTTAGCATTGGACAAAGTAACAGAACCAACAACAGACCCTCAGTAACTCTCCCCATGATGCATGCAACCACAAGCCACAGCGTCACCTCGCTGACCTCATCTCCAGGGAAAGCAACGAGTTCACCATCTAACCCGGCGGGGCACCGCAATTCTTTCCTAACCGCCGTGGACTACACAACCGAGCCTCTTAAACGATCCTTTAAGAAAGTGACAACGATTGATGATGCAATTGTCCCCCCCTTTGATCCAGAGAACCCGACCCCTCCACCAAATACCAGTTTTCTACAGCTCAGAGAAGCAGTATTGAGGGAGCTTCCGACTGTGAGTAGCAGCAACAAAAAATTCTGGGGAAGGTGCTTGGCAAGTGAGGAGGTCGGGGAAATGATTGGGGATGGGTTTTGGTGGATTCTGGAGTACGTGCTGAAGGGAGGAAGTGGAAGCGGTGCCGCCGCAGCCAATGATGGCTCGCCTAAAAGCTCCCACTCAGCAGAGGAAATGAATAATTCGGACAGTAATTCAGAGAACTCTTTCAAAGGTGATGACGATGACGATGATGACAAGAGCCGAACAGATGCAAGCAAGGTCTCCATCCGGTCCAAGGGAGATGATAGTAAGGCTGGCGGGGCATCAATCGGGAGCAATAAGTCCAAAGCCCCCTCATCCGACGCCAGCATTGCGCAACCCAAAACTGATAGCAATACCGAGGACGAGAAAAAGACGGCGGCGGGGGAGTCCTTCGAATTTTTCAATGACAAGAAAAAGTACCGGGACCCATATTTTATCCGTTTAGCCCGAAATTATGTCAAGCTATTCGAAAAGATCCCCTTCGCCAGGAAGGACTACTTCTTTGGACACTACGGCGACGTCCTTGCCTTCTCAATTTTAGTTTCATTCTATGCAGCATTCCCAAAAAGTAAGGGCAGGATCGATGAGAGAGTTTTCAAGCAGCGGCTGATAGACCTGTGCGGGGAATGGATTTCAGGTTTCAAATCCAGCAACAAATGCGCAGATCACTGGGTTATGGACTACGACCTGGCCGAGGGAGGCAAATCCGCAGCGGAGAGAATAAAGCAAATGGATTCGGCGTTGAGTGGAGGGCTTGGAAAGGGGAGAGAGAGCCACAGTAGAGAGAAAGGGAGTCTAGATTACCAGGCCAGGGAAGATGCTTTCAGCCGCCCTATCAGGATAAGCTACAACCTTCAGCATTCACCTCTTATGAAGACTTACTTGCAGACGGTGGGAAAGAACGACACTAAGCACCTGAACGTTCGGCTAGGGCTCACCTTCGCTCCGAAGCGGCCAGTTATAACTTTCGACAATGGCGCGGCGGTCCAAAAAAGTAGTCTTCACGCCGCAAGACAAGCCAGCAAACCCAGTGGTTTAGCCATGACGAGGAAAATCAGCAACAATGTCGAGGAGGAGAGGCAGACCTTGATGAAAAGTTATGCCGCCAACAAGAGAGATTGCCACCGAAACATCAGTGAAATGAGAGGGTGGGAGGCCAAAGCCATTGAAGAGCTCGCAAATACCGAGAAAAAGTTGGTGGGTTCTGAGAGGACCGAGTTTGCGAATGTGTTGTGCTGTAATGGGTTGGACCAGAAGATGTGAAGGGGGTTGGTGCCCGGAAAACTGACTCTAGGGGGGGCGTTGTGGATGTTTAAGTTTGAGAAACAATGATGCTGTTTGCTATTGCTACCTACCCAAATTGGTCGTCTTCTTCTTCTTCTTCTTATTATTATTATCTTTTTTCATTTACTTTTTCTTCGTCCTGCTTAAGAGTCTGGATGCCTTTCAAAAGGGTAGGTGTCCCTGTAACAGACGTCAAAAATACTCTCTATGATCTTCTCACTTTTGTCAGCACACTTTTCATGCGCTTTTAAGCTGAGGTTGGCCCTCCTCTTAACACACGCCATCTGCTGCCCCCCGATCTTCATCCCATTGCCTCTCCAGAACTCTTTCCCCCACCGGCACTCTCCGCTCAAGTTGCTCGCCCGAATCTCACTGCAGGCCATCTGACGGCAGCTGCTCCATTGCCCACTTTCATCTTTGGGAAGTTTGGCACGGCAAATATCGATCGCGTGGATCAACTCATGACTGATCGTCTCCTCTACAAAATCGTAGCTGAAGGCAGCATTCGAACAGAGTAGGATGTTTGGTTTGTTTCTTGGGGCCGCGGCAACAGATTTCAGGTTATTCTCCAGGGCACCAGTTCTCTTATTGCCTTCGCCCAGGACTTTGTTCACATCAGCTCCATCACCGTCCAGCTTCTCAATGTTCATACCAAAAGCACCCGCCATCTTCGAAGGGCACTTAGCGCATCTTACAAATTCCTTGTATGCCGGCACGTCACATCCACTCGACTTCAGATTCTCAAGTAGAAACTTGATCGTCATTGATCTGTGCTCACTTTTATCTCTGTGGGCACAGCAACGGACAAGGTCCGCACTGTCTCTGATGACATCCTCGTCAGTTCTCATCCTTCGGAGGGAGGGAAATAGCGATAGCACCACAAGGTTTAATGGATTTCCACCGCCCTCGCTGGTTAAAATCAAGGGTCAAAGGGTGGTTCCCGTGAAAAATATTGTTAAATAGGCTCACAGCGGAGCGAGCGAAAGAGGAAGGTGAGAATCGTTAGCAAACGTTACAGATAATTATCAAATTGGCGGATTAGAGTGGTATTTCACACAGCGAACCACCCATCATAAAACGAGAGCATTACAAAGCCTGTGCCTGTAATATGCCTATCGATATCAACTATCTTCGCGAGTATAAGCTCACTGAGGGCCACCCTTACTGCGGAAAACCACAACTCTTCCGTGAGGCAAACGAGAAGAGGTTTCTGGACCCTGCGGCGGTGGACAAAGTGCTGGAGCAGGACGCAAAGTGGAGGGACACACAGAACGCGATCTCCAGCAAGAAGCAGGAAGTGAACAGTCTGCAGAAGAATGTGATAGCGAAGGCAAAGAAGGCGAAGGAGAACTGTGACGAGGCGCTGGCTGAAGTTAAGGTTATTAAGGAGCAAATTGCTGCGCTAGAGAAGGAGCTCCCAGTTTACGAAGGGCTGCGCAAGAAGGAGCTTCGTCGCGTTGGAAACATTGTGGACCCTGAGGTGCCTATATCGAAGGACGAGGAGAAGGACAACTTAGTGGTCAACCTTTCTCCCATGCCCGATGGAGTGAGCTTACCATGCCCTCAGGGAATCATCAAGTACGACCCCCCCCCAACCAAGCCCCTGCAGCACGACGATTTGCTGTGGCGGATCGATGGGTACGAGCCAGTGCGTGGAGTCAACGTTGCTGGCCACAGGGGCTATTTCCTCAAGAACGGTGGTGTTCTTCTCAACCAGGCTCTCATCAACTACGGGATTGCCTTTCTGAGGAAAAGGGGCTACGAGGTTCTGCAGCCCCCTTACTTCATGAACAAAGACGTAATGGCCGGTATTGCCCAGCTCGACGATTTTGACGAGCAGCTTTACAAGGTTACTGGGAAGACTGACGACGAGAGTGGTGAGACTGAGAAGTATCTCATTGCCACCAGTGAGCAGCCTATCTGTGCTTATCACAAGGGAGACTGGCTCAAGAAGGAGGAACTGCCAAAGCGTTACGGAGGGATCTCTACTTGCTTTAGAAAAGAAGCGGGGAGCGGGGGAAAGGACATCCGAGGCATTTTCCGTGTCCACCAGTTTGAAAAGATCGAGCAGTTTGTTGTCACTGAGGACGACCTGGAGGTCAGTACCGCAGAGCAAACTAGGATGAAGGAGACCGCAGAGGAATTCTACAAGAGCATGGGCATTGACTTCAGGGTTGTGTGTTTGGTTAGCGGGGAGCTCAACGACGCGGCAATAAAAAAATACGACTTGGAGGCTTGGTTCCCTGGCCAAAATGCCTACAGGGAGCTTGTAAGCTGCAGTAACTGCACAGACTACCAGAGCAGGAGCATGGAGACAAGGTGCGGGACGAAAAAGGCGGGCGAAGCGACGGCCAGTTACTGCCATTTCCTCAACAGCACGCTTTGCGCCACTGGCAGGGGAATTTGTTGTTTGCTCGAGACCCACCAGACTGAAACTGGTGTCAAGATTCCTGAGGTTTTGCAGCCTTTCATGGGTGGAATCGATTTCCTCCCTTTCGTTCGGGATAAGATGGAGCTCAGCGCGGGAGAGAAAGGCGCCATGAAGAAGAAAAGCAAGAATTCGGGGGGAAAAAAGGACGCGAACAAGCCTCCGCCTGCACCTGCAAAGTAAAAGAAAAAGATAGAACGTTTTTTGTTCTTGCCTTTGCGATGGTTGTTATTGCTGCTGCTGTTATCCGTTACTTAATTTCCTTTTTACTGTGCGCTTGTTTTGCAAAAATTCAATGTCTCATGTCATCTCACTCCTCTCCTTTGAGCTCCTCCCCCTCTTTCCCACCTGCTTCTCCCATGATTTTGTCCGCCTTTTTTACAGCACGAAACATCCCATACTGCATTAAACCCCTGTCAAATGCCCTGTGCATCCTCTCAAGGCAATACGCATCTCTCGCACACTTTAAATACTGCCGAGGCTTGAATATGAAGCCACGAGGGTCATAGACCCCGACCCAAATCGAATGCCGCCAGCTGGCAATCGTCTGCTCATTCCAGTCTTCAGTGTGCACCCCTGATACCACATTCGTCGATTCCAATATCTCAGCGTACTTTTCAATTGAAATGAAAAGTGGATGTGTCCACTCCTCGTATAGAAATTTGAGATCCCTTTTGTCCCTCTCATCAAAAGGGATTTTGCGGTCATCTCGCTGACACCAAGTTGCCATGATAAACTTCCCTCCAGGTTTTAAAACCCGTATCATTTCCTCAATGTATTTCTCCTTTGAAGGCATGTGCTCTCCACTATGATTCAATAGAAAGTAGAGACACACCATGTGTATGCGTTAAAAAACATTTTGAGAAGGCGTACCGAGACAGAATGAGCAAAACAAAAAGCAGCAATAAAGAAGCAGGACAAGGCAGAAAAAAAACAACTGGCAGGAAAAGTAAAAACCTCAACTTACCTTTCGCACCCCCACACTACGTCAAAGCTGTTGTCAGGAAAATCCATCTTCAAGGCATCCATAACCTCAAACTTCGCATTTTTCACATTTTGCTCAGCTGCAAGCTCCTGGGCCCTCTTCACCTGATTTGGACTAAGAGTAATTCCCCTGACCTACGTTTCGGTTAGAGGAGAAGGGTTTAGTCAGGTTTTAGTATCGAAAAAGGATTTTGCAGATTGCAGAATTCTGCAGATCACCGAAAAGAGTTCCCCAAGGCGATGGACGAGCTTGCATAGTACTTCAGGTTGATGTTGTGAATATTTTCAGCTCGCCAATATGAGCTAGCAAAATGAGCTAGCAAAATGAGCACACTCAACCTCTCACCTCGGTATTCTTTCCCGTTAGCTGCTTTGCGATGAACCTACTCGTACCACCAACACCACAACCGACATCCAAAACCTTCAAATTATCCTGACCAATCAATTCTTTATCCATGCCTCCAAAAGACATCATCTCTCTCGTAAAGTCATATTTAGCCTCGATGAAATTCTTCTTCTTGTAACCGGCGGCCATCTCTTCGCTGTTATAATATCCAAGGTGAATATGCTCCCCCCAATAATACTCCAGAATACCGTCTTGTGTCCAGGCATCATACTCGGTAGCAACTGAATCCTCTGTGTACTTCCTTGACCCCTTGTCAAGGAACTTTTTTGCCGTTACCCCAACCGCTAAAGCAGCGGTTGTTGCAGCAGTAACACTCTTGACTGAAACTGGAACGGCACGAAGGGTTGAGCCACTCGGGGTTTGAGTATGGAATGTTGACGGAGGAGGGGATACAAAAGCTGACACGGTCATGGCAATCATTGCCAAAGAAATAAAAGTTGTAAAATTCATGGCGAAAAGGACAATTTTTAG
>ERZ651776.5722-NODE-5722-length-10588-cov-5.158596_pt1 | contig 10588 bp, 13 predicted proteins | sample MGYA00514761_ERZ651776 | MGnify/ENA metagenome assembly ERZ651776 | reverse complement strand
TATTAGCGTGATATTCTGGATGACCTGCACATATTGAATTAAGTTGTCTAAACTTTTTTATACTATTGAGTGAAATACTTTTATATCCAGTCAAATATAATAAAGAGTATAGCAACATTGAACCATGGCCTGCAGACAAAACAAATCTATCTCTATTTAACCAATTTGGATTTTTTGGATTAAATCTTAAAAAATTTTTAAAGAGAACAGTTGCAACATCCGCCATACCCATTGGCATACCAGGGTGACCAGAATTTGCTTTCTGTACAGCATCAATTGAAAGAAATCTGATGCAATTTGCCAAATCATTGTGTAGTTTGCTCAAAATTATCCTGACTAGACTAAGAAGATTCTATTTAATAATATAAACATATATATATGAATTCTATAATCGAAAAAGAAAAAAAATTAAACGAAGCTCTTTTAGAGTTAAAAAATTTAGATCTTAGTAGTCCTGATTTAAAAAACAATATTGATAATTTGAGTTATCAAAAAAATCAATTAGAAATTGAAAAATCTGAATTAGAGGATAAATACAAATCCCTATTAGATGAACACTTAAATTTAGCAAAAAAACTTGAGGAAATTAAAGATAAAGAAAAGCTGGAAGAAAAAAAACAAACAGAGTTCTCTGATAAAATTGATGAATTAAATCAGGAAACAGATACTTTATTGGAAGAAATAGATAAATGGCAAATGTAAGTATTAAATTTAATAATAAAGAGTTTTTATTATCATGTGATGACGGACAAGAAGAGCATCTTGAAGAATTGCTAATTCATATTAATCAAAAGTTTAATGATTTAAAAAATAATCTTGGAAATTTGGGTGAAAATAAATTGCTTTTAATTACTGCTGTTAAAATTATGGATGAGTATTACGAGACCAAAAAAAAGGTAGATCAAAAGAAAAATGAATTAAAAGATCTTTCCAATAAATTTAGAGAATTAAAATCACTTATTTATGACTATAGAGATAAAAAAAACGAAGAGATTAATGAATTAAATACCAATCATTTAAACTTTAAAAACGAAATTGAAGCTAATCAAAAAAAATATGAACAACTAATTGATGAAGCCGCAGATGAGATATCTAATTTTGTTGAAAAAGCTAAATTAGAAAATATTTCTCAATAAATTTCTGTGAATAAATTTCAATTAAGAAAAAAAATTTTAGAAATTAGAAAAAAAAATTTTAATAAAAATCTTAAAATTAATATAGATAACTTTATTTCTTTTTTGAAATTAAATACAGGTAGCACTTATAATCTTGGTGGATATTATCCGTCTAATTATGAAATAGATGATTTAGAAATTTTAGAATTATTAAAAAAAAAAAAATTCAAGATATCATTACCAATAATAAAAAAAAATAATCAAATGGATTTTTTTAAGTGGTCAAATAATGACCCCTTAAAAATAAATCAATTTGGTATACCCGAACCTACTTCTTCAAAAAAAATTTATCCAGATATTTTGTTAGTTCCATTGGTTGCTTATGATAATCATTTAAACAGATTAGGTTATGGTGGAGGTTTTTATGATCGTTACATTGAAAAAATTGAAAAAATTAAAAAGATTATTAAAATTGGGTTAGCATTTTCATGTCAAAAAACTATGAATATACCCTTAAGTAAATATGATAAAAAATTAGATTTTATAATTACTGAAAAAGAAATTTTAAAATGAGAATATTGTTTTTAGGAGATGTTGTTGGAATTACTGGTTGCTCAAAATTAATGAACAATCTTTTAAATGAAATCAAATCAAAAAAAATAGATTTTGTAATTGTTAATGGTGAAAATGCAGCTGCCCAAGGTGTGGGTTTAACTAAAGAAATATGCAATGATTTTTTTAATTGTGGAGTTGACGTTATCACTACAGGCAACCATGTGTGGGACCAAAAAGAAATAATGGAATTCATAGACAAAGAAGAAAAATTATTACGTCCAAAAAATCTTTTTGAACCATCTCCTGGTAAGGGCTTTAATATTTATGAAACTAAAGACAATATTAAAATTGGTGTATTAAACTTAATGGGCAATGTCTTTATGAAAAAATGTGATGACGTTTTTGAGATTTCAGAAAAATTTATGAAACAGCATAAGTTAAAACAAGATTATGATCTGCTTATAGTTGATTTTCATGGAGAAATAACAAGTGAAAAAAATGCAATAGGACATTTTTTTGATGGTAACGCTACTCTAGTTGTGGGAACACACACCCATGTTCCGACTAATGATGCAAGAATATTAAGTGGTGGCACAGGATATCAAACAGATGCTGGCATGTGTGGAGATTATAATTCTGTTATTGGTATGAATACTGAAAATTCATTGAATAGATTTTTAAAAAAAGATTCAATTAAACATTTTCCAGCGATAGGTGATGCTACTTTGTGTGGTGTAATTGTTGATTGTAATATAGAAACTGGACTAGCAAGTAACATCGAAAGTTATATTTATGGAGATCAGTTAAAAAATACTTAGAAAAATTATGTCAGGTCATTCAAAGTGGGCAAGTATTAAGCATTCAAAGGGAAAAGCAGATAAGCAAAGATCTAAAATTTTCTCAAAATTATCTAAAGAGATAAGTGTAGCCGCAAAACTTGGTGATAAAGATCCAGCAATGAATCCAAGATTAAGGTCTGCAATTCAAGCTGCAAGATCTGCCAATATGCCAAAAGATAATATTGAAAGAGCAATTGACAAATCCTCAGCCGCATCAGGTATTAATTTTGAAAACCTTAGATATGAAGGATTTGGCCCAGATAAAATTGCAGTAATTGTAGAAACTTTAACAGATAACAAAAATAGAACTGCATCTAATTTTAGAACTATATTTCAAAAAAGTGGTGGAAGTTTAGGTACTCAAGGCTCAGCATCACATAATTTTAATCAATTAGGTATAATTAAAATTGATAAAAAAGAAATTTCTGACGAAAATATTTTTGAACTTGCAATTGACTCAGGTGCTGATGAATGTATTTCTCATAATGAATTTCATGAAATTCAATGTCCAATGAGTGATATTTATAATGTGAAGAAAAAGTTAGAGAAGATTGTTGTAAATTTTATTTCAACAGAGATAGAGTGGATTGCATTAAATAGTGCCAATGTTGAAAAAGATAAGCAAGAAAGTGTAATAGAATTTTTAGAAACATTAGAAGATGATGATGATGTGCAAAATGTTTTTTCAAATGCAAATTTTAGTAATAATTAATGCTTATAATTGGAATTGACCCAGGTATTTCAGGATCAATATGTTTTCTTCAAGATGGAAAAATAGTTGACGTTGTAGAAATGCCAACAATGACTGAAGGCAAAAAGAATAAAAAACAAGTTAATGGCTCTCAGATTGTTAATGAAATTTTAGAAAAAATTAAAGAATTAGACAAAAGAGAAATAAAAGTAGTTATAGAACAAGTATCAGCTATGCCTGGCCAAGGTGTAACAAGTATGTTTAACTTTGGTCAATCATTTGGAATTTTAAAGGGAATATGTTCTTCAATGCAATTACCAATGTATTTTGTGAGACCCGCTAAATGGAAAAAGTATTTTAATCTTATAAATTCAGAAAAAGATGCGAGCAGAACAAGAGCAATTGAGATTTTTCCTTATTTTTCCAAACAATTATCAAGAAAAAAAGACTCTAATAAAGCGGACGCTATCTTGATAGCTAGTTTTTATTATGAAACATACAAAATTGAAGAATAATCAAAAAATTTAAGACAAATTCATGACACATTTAAGTGTGAATAGTGAACCATGGAAGCTGATATAGCAACACAAGCAGTAGGTTTAGGAGCTAATACCGATTTTTCTTTGATGAGCCTTTTTTTAAGAGCTGATATCATTGTGAAATCAGTAATATTAATTTTAATAGCCTGCTCAATATATTCTTGGGCTGTTATTATCGAGAAATTTAGACTATTTAAAAAAATAAACATATCATCAGAAGAGTTTGAAGAGAAATTTTGGAACTCTAAATCTGCAGAAACTTTTTATAATAGTCTGCCAGCAAAAGTTGATGACCCGATGGCAGTAGTTTTTCAAGATGCAATGGAGAGTTTATTGAAAAAAAAATCAAAAAACAATTTAAGCGAAAAAATGACTACATTTTTAGAAGTTGGGATTGAGAAGCAAATGACCAAAATTGATAAAGGTTTTACGTTTTTAGCAACTGTAGGATCTACAGCACCTTTCATTGGTTTATTTGGAACAGTTTGGGGTATAATGAATTCATTCCAATCGATTGCAATTTCAAGAAATACTAGTTTAGCAATTGTTGCACCAGGAATAGCGGAAGCATTATTTGCTACAGCTCTTGGTCTGTTGGCGGCAATTCCAGCAGTTGTTGCATATAATAAATTTAATACTGACTCTAAAAAATATTCTCAAAAATTAGAAAACTTCTCAAAAAGATTTTTAACTATAATTTAAATGGCTTTTAAATTTAATCGTTCATCAAAAGAACCTATGAGCGAAATAAATGTAACACCTTTTGTTGATGTAATGTTAGTGTTGTTAATTATCTTTATGGTAACAGCACCATTGTTGACCGTAGGTGTTCAAGTAGACTTACCGGAAACTTCAGCCGACTCTTTACCAGAAGAAACTGAGCCACTTACACTTTCAATAAATGCAAAAGGTGAAATTTTTATTCAAGAAGCAAAAGTAGATTATGATAATATTATAGCAAAAGTCCTGGCTGTATCTAAAAATAGAACAGATACTAGAATTTACGTTAGAGGAGATAAGACAATAAATTATGGGAGAGTATTAGAGATAATGGGTTTGTTATCTGGTTCTGGATTTACTAAAGTTGCTTTGATATCTGAGCCATATAAGCAAAGGTAATTAATTATGAATAGAAGTATTATTATATCTTCTGTTTTACATCTATTATTGATCTTAGTAACAGCAATGAGTTTACCATTTTTAGCAAAAAAACCTTTAGACATTCCTCCAATTGTTTCAGTTGAACTAATACAGATCGCTGAAAAAACAAATATACCTTTTGCACCTAAAGCAAAAAAAATAATAGAAAAAGTTAAAGAAAAAGAAAAGAAATTAGTATCAGAACAAGCTCCACCTAAAAAAGTAAAAAAAACAAAAACAAAAACTGTAGTTTCAGTTGAGCAAAATGAAAAGGTCGACAACAAAACACCTGAAGCAGTTCCTTTACCCGAAAAAACTGTAAAAAAAATTGAGACAAAAAAAGAAAATAAACAAAATCCCGATAAATTAGACGAAGAAGTAAAGCAGGTATCAGAATTTGAAAAAAAAGAATTTGTAGATTTAGATAATATTGCAAAATTAATTGACAAAGCAAAAATTGAAAGTGCTGATGAAATTAAAAAAAACAATGATATTACTCAAGATCAAGATAGAAACATCGAAAACACTGGATTAACTTTAAGTGAAGAAGACGCTTTAAAAGCTCAGATTTTTGGATGTTGGAGTATACCACTAGGACTACCATATAATGAAAATTTACTAGTTAGGATCAAACTAATGTTAGAACCAGATGGATCTGTTACAAAAACAGAAATCTTAGATCATGCTAGAATGAATAAGCCTGGCCAGGCGTTTTATAAAGTGCTAGCAGAAAGCGCGCTTAGAGCTGTAAAATTGTGTCAACCTCTAAGAGTTCCAACTACAGGATATGAAAGATGGAAAGAGTTACAATTAAATTTTGATGCAAGAGAGATGTTAGAAGGTTAGTATATAAAATGAAAAAAAAATTTATAATATTATTTTTGATATTAATTTTTCCATTAAAAGTATTTGCTTTAATTGAAGTCGATATTACTAGAGGAAATTTAAATCCACTTCCTTTAGCAGTGTCACCTTTAGCAATTGATGAGCAATCAAGAAATGAGTTCAAAAAAATTATTAAAAAAGAAAATATTGGATCTGAAATATCTAGTATTGTTGAAAATAACTTAAAAACCTCTGGTCTTTTTAATCCATTAAACAAAGATGCATTTTTACAAGCTCCTGAAATTGCAAATTTAAAACCAAGATTTGAAGATTGGAGTTTGATAAAAGCTCAAGCTCTAATTACAGGTAAAGTGACATTCATAGATGAAAAGTTAAGAGTTGAGTTTAGATTATGGGATGTATTGGCAGCTAAAGAAATTATGGCTTTAGCATTTACTACAGTGCCAAATAACTGGAGAAGAGTTGGGCACATTATTTCAGATAAGGTTTACGAACGATTAACTGGGGAAAAAGGATATTTTGATACAAGAATTATTTATGTTGCTGAAGAAGGTCCAAAAACACAAAGAAAAAAAAGATTAGCTATTATGGATCAGGATGGAGCCAATAATAAATTTTTAACTCTTGGCAATGAACTAGTTTTAACTCCAAGATTTAATCCAACCAGCCAAATGGTTACTTACCTGTCATATTTTAAAAACTTACCTAGAGTATATCTTCTAGATATTGAAACAGGCACACAGGAAGTTGTTGGTGATTTTCCAGGAATGACATTTGCTCCAAGATTTTCTCCTGATGGTAAAAAGATAATAATGAGTTTTGCTAAAGATGGTAAATCAGATATTTATACAATGGATTTAGAGAACAGAATAGTTGATAGAATTACTAATCATCCTTCAATTGATACCTCTCCATCTTATTCTCCAAATGGAAAATTTATAGCTTTTAATTCAGATAGAAGCGGATATCAGCAAATTTATATTATGAAAAGTGATGGAAGTGATGTTAAGAGAATATCATTTGGAAATGGCATCTATGGAACTCCTGTTTGGTCTCCAAGAGGCGACTTAATAGCATTTACAAAACTCCACAAAGGTAAATTTTATATTGGAGTAATGAGAACAGATGGTAAAGGAGAGAGATTGTTGACAGAAAATTATTATCAGGAAGCACCGTCTTGGTCTCCAAATGGAAGAGTATTAATTTTTTATAGAGAAACAAAAACTAATAGTGACGGAGAAGGGTTTTCAGCAAAACTCTGGTCTATTGATTTAACTGGTTATAATGAGCGATTAGTAACGACCCAAACAGATGCATCTGACCCATCATGGTCATCTTTATTGAGTAATTAATTAAAAAACTGCTCTAAATAACTTGATTTTTTAACTTGAAACATCTAATTAGTTGTGAAAAAGTTAAGTTATTGAAATTAGCAGCAAGGAGCAATTTAATGAGATTAAACAAAATTTTAAAAAATACATTTTTAGTATTTGCAGCGTGTCTAGTGTTATCTGCGTGTGCAACTAAAAAAGTGTCAACAGGACAAATGCAAGGTGATGTTTATACAGGCACTGACACAGTCGAGTATTTAGCTGATGGTGTAGCGGACAGAGTATTCTTTGCTACAAATGAAACAGTATTAACAACAGCATCAAGAGAAACTTTAAGAGCACAAGCAGCTTGGATGAGAAAAAATTCAAAAATTAATGTAGTTCTTGAAGGTCACGCTGACGAAAGAGGTACTAGAGAGTATAACTTAGCACTTGGTGAAAGAAGAGCAAATGCAGCAAAAGATTACTTGATGACTTACGGAATTTCTTCTGACAGAATTTCTGTATTAAGTTATGGTAAAGAAAGACCTGTAGATGCTGGCTCTAATCCTTTAGCTTGGTCAAAAAACAGAAGATCAGTTACAGTTAAAGCAAATTAAAAGTTTAAATTTTAAAGACCCTAAGGCTACTATGTTTTAGGGTCTTTTTTTTGCCATTTTTATAATCATAAGTTAACTAATCGATGAAATTTATATTTAAAATAATAATGTTAAAATTATTATTTTTACTTAATCTTGTTCCTATTAGTTCTTCATATGCGGACAATCATAATATTTATGAAACTTTGGAAAATATACAGAATGATCTTAAAACTCTTGAGCGAGCGGTATATTCTGGATCAATTGAAGTTAATAAATCAGTTGGTGAAAATTTAGATGTTAAATTAGACTCTAATTCCGAAGATGTGCTTACAAGACATTTATTGAAATTATCAGAGGTTGAAAATCAATTTAGAGAATTAACAAATAAATTTGAAGAAATTAATTTTAAGTTAGACAAACTATCCAACAGATTATCAAAAGTTCAAGCAGATAACCAAATAAGATTTCAAGATATAGAAACAGTGATTAGTTCAGGAGAAATTACTGAAAAATTATCTTCAAAAATAAAAAAAAATTCCAATGAAGTGCTACCAGGAAGCTCACAACCTCAAGATCTTGGATCTATTTCATATAAAGACACTGAAACATCTGAAACATCTCAACAAATTCAATCTATAGATACTACTGGGTCAGTTGTAACTGAAACTTTTCAGGCTGAAGAAAAAATATTACCACAAGATTTAACTCCTAAGGAACAGTATGAACTTGCCACAAGTTTTTTAAAAGTCGGAGATTACAGTACAGCTGAAAGAGCTTTTAGAGAATTCGTTTTATCTAATGGTGAACATGAGTTGGCTGGAAGTGCTCAATATTGGTATGCTGAAACATTTAGAATAAGACAACTTTATACTGATGCTGCATCTGCTTACTTAGAAGGTTATCAAAAATATCCAAAAGGAAACAAAGCTCCTATTAATCTATTAAAACTTGGTGTATCAATGGTACAAATTGGAGAAAAAGATCAGGGTTGTAAAATGATTAATGGTGTTGAAAAACAATATCCTAAAGCAAATCAATCAGTAATTCAAAAAGCAAAATATGAGTCCAAAAAGTTTGAATGTATCAAAGAAGACTCATAAGTTTTTACTAAACAAATTAAAAGATAAACGAATTCTTCAAATTTATAAAAAATTTGAAAATGATTCAGTCATAAATCAAGACTTTATTGTGGCTGTTTCAGGAGGTCCAGATAGTCTTGCTTTATCTTTTTTAGCAAAAATATTTTCAATTAAAAATTTTTTAAATGTAAAGTATCTAATTGTTGATCATAAGTTAAGAAAGGAATCTACTTCTGAAGCAAAATATGTACAAAAAATTTTAAAAAAGTATTTAATAAGTCTTGAAATTTTAACTTGGAACGGTCCCAAACCTAAAAAAAATATTCAATCTTTAGCGAGAGATAAAAGATACGAGTTATTAATCAGAAAAGCTAAAAAATTTAATATAAAAAATATTTTACTCGGTCATCATTTAGACGACTTATTTGAAAATTTTTTTATAAGAATTCTTAGAGGGAGTGGCCTTAATGGATTAATTTCACTTGATAAAAAAACAGAAAAAGATGGAGTCAATTTAGTTAGACCTTTAATAAATGTTGATAAAAAAGATTTGATTTATATTAGTAAAAATATTTTTGGATCATATGTTGAAGATCCAACAAATCAAGATGATAAATATAAAAGAGTTAAAGTAAGAAATTTTTTAAAACAATTAGGTTTAGAAGGGCTGGATAGAAAAAAATTTTTTTTAACAATTAGAAATTTAAAAATAGCTAATGAAAATATAAAATATTATGTAAATAAAAATTTAGATAAAAACATAACTTTTTTACAAAATAAAAAAAAAGCAATTTTAAAAGAAAGTTTTTTTGTTCAATCAGACGAAGTTGTGTTTAGGTCTTTAGTTGCATCAATACAAGTAGTTGGTAAAAAATATTATCCTGTCAGAGGAAAAAAAATTGACAAGATTATTGAATTAATAAATTTAAAGTTTAGATTTAAGAAAAATAATAAGTTTAATTATTTTATTTTTTTCTTTATATTTATTATAAACAAAATGAATCCAGGTATGGGAGAACTCGTTAAAAGAGCCATTAAATATTTAGTTGAAGGTCTTATGGTTGCTATTGTTGCCTTTGTTATACCACGGCCCCTTGAAATCCTTGGGCATTTTCCATTCAAGATGGAGTTGGAAATTGCCGAAAGATTGCTTCGTGGCTGGGGACTTGTCTCCGGTGGCGACCAAGGTTCCATCGGACACTTTCCAATCCGTTTCTGTCCATTGCGAGAGATCATCACCACCGAACAAGACAGTCGCATCGCCCGGTGCCGGTATAGAGGCGATGGGTTTACCGGGATCGATTTTGAGTGGCGCAGGTCGGTCGGGATCATGGACGAGCCATTCGCACCAAGGCAGTTTGGGTGTGTCTTTGTAACCGTAGACGCCCGACCCATCCTTGGCTTTAATCAATGGGCTCTCGTCTGCAATGAGAGAGGTCACCATGAGTGGCAAGAGAAGTAGATTGATCGGGGGTTTCATAGGGTGGCTCGGTTTAGATGTTAGATGCGTTGACGCGCTGGTATGGCCCACTGGTTGTTGACAGTGTCGTCAACGATCGTCGTTGCGTGATCGTAGAGTGCCACGGTTGGGCAGATGTGCCATGGAACCCCTAACAGGGTGTCGCCCAGAGCGAATTCTGATGCCTTGGGAGATTGGACAACGAGGTGTTCTTCACTCTGACTGACAAACACCGCGTTGGGGATCGCAGGAAAGACGATGCGGTGTTCAATGGGATTCTCTGCGGAGACAGCTTTGTGGCCGAGGTCTAGGCTGAGCAGGTCTTTGCCGGGTTTACTGATGACACGGGTTAGAACCATGGCGGCTTGCTCGAACGGCATGTCTGGCACTTTGTAGGCGTAGCCCGCGTCCCA
>ERZ651776.5716-NODE-5716-length-10604-cov-6.270827_pt1 | contig 10604 bp, 8 predicted proteins | sample MGYA00514761_ERZ651776 | MGnify/ENA metagenome assembly ERZ651776 | reverse complement strand
GTAGGCAAAAAAGTATGGACGAGATTTACAGCGTCTCCTAAGCAAGTTGCCTGGTATTATGAGAGTTTATACAAAGAGTTTTCAAAACACTTAAAAGGTCATAAAGTCCTTAAAGATAACTACTTAATGGTAGTTAAAGAAATTAAGAAAGCAGCATCAAAATGACAATACTTGAAGCATATATAGTTTTTGAGTTAGTCTATTTGACTTACAAACTTTTAATAGATTAGTGAAAAAAGAAGTCATTTATTTCAGCTGCTTTTCAATGATGGAGCCTGATAGTGTTGAATTGCTAGATGGAAATAAAGGTAAAGTTCGTAATCATAGAGATGAAAATATAATTAATTTACCTGAATACAAAATTTTAACGTTCTGGGATAAAATTGATGAAATTGGTGTTTGGAACTGGAGTAAAAAATATCCTGTGAAAGAACCTGAGTTAGAGCAATTAACAGATGGTTATAATTGGGAACTAAAATTAAGAAATAGGAACGGAAAAGCAAAACGTTGCAAAGGTTATATGAGTTTTCCTAGAAAATTTAAGGATTTGATCAAAGAATTAAATAATTTATTTAGCTCTAATATTAATTTTTAATTTATTTGTGCTATCATTAGATATGTTTATTTGGAATTTTTTTTCAGGATTAATCTTACTAGTAGTAATTTGTTTTGGACTTTTTTATCTGACAAAGTTATTTTTTGGGTTTTAAACTAATATTTATGTAAAAATTTTCTTTCGTTAGAGTTTATTATCATTTCTTCAAAGATTTCTAAATCTTTCCAGTTAATTATTTTATTACTGTAATAAATATGGTCCAGTTTTTGGATCAAATTATATTGAGTTGGAAATAAAATTTTAAAATTTGTTATTAAGAATTTAGTTAAAATTCTATTTTCCATTTCAAAATCTTCACCTACCATATTCAATACAACACCTAAATATCCAAGATTATTTGGGAATTTTATATCTAGTAAGTATTTTTTTAAATTTATTTCTAGAATAAATTTTTGTAATTTTAACGCATCATCTTGATTAATATTCCGGGGTCGAAGAGTTGTTTGATCTAAATCAGGAGTAAAATTAGGATCTTCAAGATATTTAACAATTAATTTTTCTTTATTAATTAATATAAAGAAAGCGTGGTTTAAAGTAGTTAAACAACCACCTCCATGACACGCTAAGTTCCAACCCCATTGGTGGAAATCTGCGTATTTGCATATATCATAAAAATTTAGATCAGCTATCTCATTAGCCTGAACAAAGTTCAAAATATGGTTACTACTTTTATAACCCTCATAGTCTCCATTTCTTAATGTATTTAAGTTTTTCATTTCATTATTCGGGAATTGGTCCTCAATTATTTTGTCCTTTAATAAAAGTCTAATAATTTTTATTGCCTCATTAAGATCTATATTAAAAAATTCTCTTCTTTGGTTTATTCTCACTCTTTGTAAATTCTCGTGTACAATTTTTTCACACGCGTCGACATCATCCACTAATACATAACCTTTATGCTCAAATTCACCTTCATAATTAGTAGAATCTGAGGATAGTTCTCTCATCCTGTGAGCTGGATCTGCTCTTTCACTTTTTCCAATTTTATAATGGTTCTGAGTATTATAATTATTTCTTGCAATATAAATTATTCCTCTAGGCATCAATTAAAATTATCATATTTTTGTTGGAGAAAATAATAAAAAAAAGTCTCTTCTATTCATATCTTTATTATTGAATGGGTTTTCTTCTTTTTCTATAACCTCAACCTCGTCATCAATGCCTTCTAATAATGTTTTTCCGATTGCTTTTGAAATTAAGAAAAAAGCATACAGTGGTCCAATTAAACTTAACAAAGTAATTCTATGAATTGTCTTAGCTGCAATTTCTGGAATAAATCGTTTAAGTGCTATTGACAATTGTTGTAAATACTAATTCAAGCCCTGAGCATACAAATGCAATGCTAAGCTGGATTGCTCCAAGTTAAAAATTCAATTAAAGGAGGAAAATAAAAAATATTTAATCATTTTATGTATGGTGCATAATATTTATTATCTGTTAAAATAAGTTATGGCATTAGAACCATGTAAAGAGTGTAGTAAAGAAATTTCAACATTAGCTAAATCTTGCCCAAATTGCGGGGCACCAAATGATAATGTTGAAAAACAATCTCAATCAAAAAATTCTCCAGCAGAATGGACAATAGCAGAAGACAATAAATTGTTATCTTTATATAAAAAAAATGTACCTGAATTTGCACTAGCTAAAATTTTAAAAAAGAGGTTAACTGAAATAAGAGCTAGAATTATTATCTTAATGAATAAATGAGCAATACTTTTAAAATTACCTGTCCGAGCTGTAAAAAGGAATTTGATGCAGATAGTGCGTTCAATCTACATTTTGAAAAAGCTAAAAAAGATGCTGCAAAAAATGCAGAAATGGATGCTGCAAAAAAATATAAATCTCAAATAGAAAGCGCTGCAAAAGAAATTGAAAAAGCTAAAAAAGATGCTGCAAAAAATGCAGAAATGGATGCTGCAAAAAAATATAAATCTCAAATAGAAAGTGCTGCAAAAGAAATTGAGATAGCTAAAAAAGAAGCAGAAATAAAAGCAAAAAAAATAGCCACTGAAGAATTGAAAGAATTAGAAAGAAAAAAAGATGCAGAAATCTTACAAATAAAAAAAAGAGAAGAGATAACAAACGATAGACTTAAGAAACGAACTGAAGAAATGACCTCTTTGATGAAAAATAAAAATGTTGAATTACAAGGAGAAGTACAAGAAGAAAATCTTCAAGACTTCTTGCAAAAAAAATTTCCTGAAGATCATTTAGAACCAATTAAAAAAGGTGAAAAAGGTGGAGACTGTATTTTAACAATTAATTACAAAGATAAGAAAAATATTGCAAAAATATATTTTGAAAGCAAAGATACCAAAGGTTTTAATGAAAAATGGGCTGATAAATTATTGAATGACATGAAAGAGAAGGGTATTGCAAACGGAATTATTGTTGCTTCCCACACCTGTCTTCCTGCAGATATTGATAAATATACCAGTTATGTGGAGCGACATGGAAACTCAATAACAATTATTCCTATGGAATTTAAAATTATTCATGTTGTAGTTAATAGAATTCGTTCAATTTTAATCCTTAAGGCCAGAGAGAATAACGATCATGAAATACCCGAAATCATGAAAAAATGCTGGGCTAACTTAAATAGTCCTAATTTTCAATTACCTATTAAAAGTATGATCTCTGAGATAAGAACAATGGAGAAGATTTTCAAACAAGAACGCACAGCATTTGAAAGATCATCAGCAAATAAAGAAAAAACTATTAATGGTGTTAAAACTAATTTAGTTAAGATAGTTACTTCTTTTACACGTTCAGTAGGTGATATATTTCCTGATGATTTACTAGAGCACAAAGATGATCAGTTCATTGAGTAAGAATGGATAAATCAAATTATTCCCCAACAGATTTAAATAATTTTGTATCTTGTAAGTATCATATCAAAAATGACCTACTAAAAGATGAATTAAAGCTTAAAAAAAAAGAAAAAAATGCGAATTTAAAGCTTAGAATTGAATATGGAATACAGCATGAAGCTAACCATTTTGAACTACTTAAGACCAAACATAAAAAACATATCACAATAAATCCTAATCAATCAGCTGAAAAAAAATGTGCCGAAACTATTGAGGCCCTAAAAGATGGTTATGATTTAATTTATAAAGCATATTTTGTTGATAATAACTTTAGAGGTGAAGTAGATTTTTTATTAAAAACACAAATTAAATCAAAACTAGGAGATTATAGTTATGAAGTTCATGATACTAAAATAACAAAAAACCTTAGACCCAAACATATTTTACAAATTACAGGTTATTCGTATCTATTAAGTAAGATACAAGGATTTACTCCTATTAAGATGTATTTAATAGATGGAGCAAATTTAATACATGATTTTAAGGTAAGTGAATTTTTAGATTATTTTTTATATACAAAAGATAATTTTGAAAAATTTTTACCAACAGTTGAGAAAATAGATTTATATCCTGAAAAATGTTCATTTTGTAATATTTGTCCTTGGTTTGATGAGTGTGAAAAAGTTTGGGTAGAAGACAATTATATTAATCAAATATGTGGAATAAATGTTTCACAAATTACAAAATTAAAAAAAGAAAATATTAGAACAGTAGAAACTTTTGCAACAACAGAAATTAAAGATATTAAATCAAAGATAAACCCCTCTACTAAAATTAAGTTATATGAACAAGCCAAACTTCAAGAAGAGAAAAGAATAACTGGAAAAAGTAGATTTGTAATTAATGAAACAGAAAATGACAAAGGGCTTTATAAAATGCCCGAACCTAATGCAGGTGATTTATTCTATGATATAGAAGGTTTCCCTCAAGCTGACAAAAGAAATTTTGAATACTTGCATGGTATATATTTTGACAATAATAAAAATAAAGAATTCAAATACTTTGGTGTTAAAAAGTATGATAAAGAAGAAGAAAAAAAAATATTTATAGAATTAATTAATTTTTTAGAAAAGCATTTTGATAAATATCCTGATGCCTACATCTATCATTATAATGATTACGAAAAAAGAGCATTAAGGGAACTTGCTTCAGAATATTCATCCTCTTTTCCAAAAGGAAATAATTTTGTAGATCGTTTACTTAGACAAGAAAAATTTGTCGATTTATATCGTGTTGTATCTCAATGTATGCAAACAACTGAAAAAGATCTTTCATTAAAAACGATTGAAAAATTTTATCGTGACGAAAGAAGTGCAAACATTAAAACTGCTGACGATAGTATAAGATTATTTGATGATTGGTGTTCTACTGGAGACAAAAAAGCAATGAATGACATTATTAGTTATAATGAGGAAGATTGTATATCAACACATGACTTAAGAAACTTTCTACTTGAAAATAGACCTAAGGATTATGCATGGTTTTCTCAAACAGAAGATGAGAAAGATAAAAATATAGAAGTTAAAGATTTTGAAGTTAAAGAAACTTCAACTCTTTTAAAATTAGAAGCTAAAAAAAAGACTGGTAATCCTGCAATTATCGAAGAATTAATCAATCTCGTAGGCTTTCATAGAAGAGAAGATAAATCAAAATATTGGGCTAAATTTGATCGACTTGAAAAAACTCCTGAAGAGCTTGAAGATGACCCTGAATGTATTGCTAATGCTTTGTTTGAAAAAAAGATTTCAATAAAAGACTCAGATAAAATTACGTTTGTTTATAAATTTAAGGAACAAAATTTTAAATTAAAAGAGGGGGATGCTGCATTTGATATTATTTCTGACACCTCTTTTGGTACCATAACTAAAATTACTGAAATTAAAGATGATGAAAACTATATTGAATGTACATTAGGACAAAAACGTTTAGATAAAGTTGGTGAACCTCCTCAAAATTTTGACTTTGGGCCTAGTGCAATTGTTAACTCTGGTACAATTGCTTCTGCATTAAATAAATTTATTATTGATTATTCAGAATCTAAACAAACTAAATATAAGTGTGCTGAAGATATTTTGAAAAATAATTATCCAGATTTAATTGGAATTAAACCAGGTGATGCAATTATAGATATTAAAAAAGATTTAGTAGAAGAGTCAATTTTAGCAGTTAAAAAATTAAACTCTTCATTTTTGTTAGTACAAGGTCCACCGGGCTCTGGAAAAACTTATACATCTGCTAAAATTATTTTAAGTTTAATTAAAGATAATAAAAAAGTTGGAATTACCAGCAATTCACATAAAGCGATTAACAATCTTTTAACCCAAATAGAAGAATTAGCTAAAGAAGAAAAATTTACATTTAAAGGTTTAAAAAAATCAAGCAAAGAAGAGCAAAAGCTAAATGGTAAAATTATTGAAGATGTAAGTGGTAGAATGAAAGAGTTTCCTAAAGATTATTTATTACATGCTGGAACAGCTTGGCTGTTCTCAGACCCACGATATGATTTAAAAATGGATTATTTATTTGTAGATGAAGCGGGTCAAGTAGCTCTTGCCAACACATTAGCTATTGCAACGAGTACAAAAAATATCATTCTTATTGGTGATCAAATGCAATTATCACAACCAATCCAAGGAATTCATTCTGGTAACTCGGGAAAGAGTGCTTTAGATTTTTTACTCGAAGGTGAAGACACTATACCAGTTTCTAAAGGTATATTTTTAAGTGAAACTAGAAGACTTAATAAAAATATTTGCGATTATATTTCATCAAGTTTTTATGATTTTCGTCTAAAACCCCATCCAGTAACTAATGAAAGATCTTTAGAGTTAGATTTAAAAAATATTAAGAATGAAGGAATAGTTTTTCTTCCAACAGACCACGAAGATTGTACTCAAAAATCTGATGAAGAAGCAAAAATAATTAAAGACTATTATTCCAAGATTATTGGGAAAGGTTCAATTGACAACGGAAAAAATAAGAAAATCACTCAAGATGATATTATGGTTGTAACCCCATTTAATATGCAGGTTAATAACTTAAAAAAAATAATAAATCAAAATGAAGCAAAAATTGGTACAATAGATAAGTTCCAAGGACAGCAATCAAAAGTAGTGTTTATATCAATGACTTCTTCAGATCCTGAAAATTTACCAAGACATAAGGAGTTTTTTTTTAGTAGAAATAGATTAAATGTCGGTATATCGCGTGCACAGAGCTTAGCCATTATTCTATTTAACCCAAACCTTTTACTCGCTAATTGCCAAAAGATAAATGAGATGAGATTAGTTAATAATTTTTGCAAACTTTTAAAATATCAAATTTAATTATGTATATCAAAATATGAAGATTTTTTTAGAAAATTCAGAGAATAACTTAAACGAATTCAAAATTATATGGATGTGAAAAAAGATAATTATTCATTAAGCAGCTTAACAATCAGTGACTTTCTTGAAAGTGTTATAAATTTTAAAAACATTAAAGACCTTGAAAATTTTTTAAACAAAATATAGTTGAGTACAACAAGGTTAAAGTGAACATAGGTGGAAATTAAATGAAAAAACAATGGGTGTAGAAATCAATATTGAGTGATTTTTCAACAATTGTTATAGACGCATTTGCATGTGTAACAATTTCTTATTTTATTTCATTTTATCTTTGAAGACTGGAATGATTTCCTCAAAAGTATTAGGTGTCAATCCAAGAGAATCCCACTCTTCTTGTTTGACATACAAATGTTTATAAATTTTTCCAGTAGATTGAGTTACATCTTCACACCATTGTTTCAATCTTTCAATTTTTCTAGGGTCATCTAAATTTTCAGCACCTTTTGTTTCAACTATGAATCTTTCACCATTATTAAGATGTAAAACAAAATCTGGATAGTAATAACTTATTCCACCTTCATGATTAATGTATTCCATTTTAAAACCTAGTTGAATATAATTTTTGATAAATTTTTTAACATCAATAGCAGCATCAAGAAAACCTGCAAATTGAAGTTCAAAATGTGAGTCTCCAACTATCTTATTAAAAATAGATTTCTTCGCTGGTAAAAATTCTTTTGCTCTTGGAATACTAAAAGTTTTTTGATTTGAAACTTTAATATAATTTTGAACTTCAGTTGCCCCTGTGTCAACAACAGTAAGTGCATTAATATATTTTTTAAAAGTTTCTCTAATAACATATCTAACATTTGTTTCACTTAAATTTCTTGCCACATTAGCATCTTCTAAATTAACTGTTTCACCAAAAAGTTTATCTACTAAAAATTGTTTTAATTTTCCATAAAGAATATCTTGACCACCATACAGTCTCAATTCAGTCATGATAGATTTAGTAAAAAAAGTAATAATAGATGTTGCGTTAATATGTAAATCATCTCTCATTTTCACTTCTTTTACAACTTTATCATCAATGATTTCTCTAAATAGAATATTTTTTTGCTCTTCAGGTGTAAACTCTTTTAACTTCACTGAATCAAATTTAAAATTTTCAACATTAAGTTCTTCAAGATTTTTATATTCTCTAATGATACTTGGAGATAAAATGGGAATTTCTATATCCAACTTATCAATATTCTTTTCTTTATCTACTTCTATAATAGTTGGTCCAGATGAATCCGAGTCTTTGCCCATTGACCTTTTTTCCAGTATAACCCCCTCGGACTTAATGCTCTCAACAAATTCTATAAAAGCAGGGGTTCCTACTACATTAAGTTCTTCAGTTACATCTTGACCAAAGTACATTCTTCGTAATCCTCTGCCTAGTGCTTGTTCAGGTAAAATATTTGATGATGCAACAAATGGTCTTAAACCAACAACTGTAGTAACATTTTTAACATCCCACCCCTCTTTTAACATTAGAACAGATACGACTGCTTTAATATTATTATCATCACTGTCAACTTGATTTGCAAGTGCTCTTAATTCCAGTAATTCTTTTTGACTTTTTGAAGACGCACCTTCATCAATATTACCCTCTTTATTAGTATGAATTACAAAAGTTCCACCTTTTAAAATAGGATAATTGTTTTCAAGATAATCTTTAACATCATCACAATTTTTTGTGTCATCTACCATTACAAAAAGAAGTGCTTTTTTGCCTAGTTTTTTATGATTTTCATAATCTTGTTCCCAAACCGTGACACCTAAATCTATAAAATCTTTCCACCTTTCAGAAAATTTTGATGAAATATTTTCTTCTAATTTTCCACGACTTGCTTCATCTGGTAGAATAGGAGTTTTAACAACTTGTTGAGCAATCGCTTCTACAAGTGGATAATCGGAAATAGTATGAGGAAAAATATTTCCCTTTTGGTCTTTAGGAGTTGCCGTAACATCTAATTGTAATGGTAATTTAGTTCCTTTTTGAATGAGACTATTATTTATATTTTCAATCGTTTTAAACCACGCTAGTTTTTTTTCGTGTATATGATGCGCCTCATCATTAAACACAATTATATCTTCAATATTATTAACAATGTCTCTGACAAGTATTTTATTATCAGTTGTTTTAGAAACTGGTTTTTCTCCAAGGAAATAGTCTATTGAGGAATTTTTATTTTCTTCATCATTTCTGGTTACAAATCTCTGAATATTAGTTAAAAATATATTTCCACTTTTTGATAAAGAACCAATATTATCTTGAATATGAACCTTGGGATAAAAATTCCAAGACCTACCTGAATAACCATTAGGTGGTAAAACTGGGTCTTTATTAAAAACATTTAAACCTTCAATGTCGCTCTTTAGTCTGTCCAATACAATTGTATTTGGTGAAAGAAGAAGAAAATTTTTCGAAAGTTCAGAGTTTTCATTAAATTCCTTGTGAAAGTAACACCATGTCATTAGTAAAGATAAAACTTTTGTTTTACCTGTTCCTGTTGCTTGTTTAATAACTAGTCTTAACCAAGTTTCCTCAAACATAGACTCAACCATAACTCCAGATGAGTCATATTTTAAAAGTTCAGATGGATTTCTAATTTTTTCGTGTTCGTAAAGATATATTATTGATTCAACCGACTCTCTTTGAGCAAAATAATATTGAAATCCATTAGGATGTTCTGTTTTAAACCAGTATGTTAAAAGAGATTTAGTAACTTCAGAAATATTTGGGTAACCTGCTTTACGCCATTCATTCACCTCTTTTCTAATCTTGTTTACTAAAGGTGGTAGAAGTTTTTCTCTTCCTTTTTCACCTATGTCACTCCCTGGGTACCATCGAACATCTGGGTCAATAACCTTATATGGTTGACGAGGAAAATTTTTATCTAAACCCATTACATTTTCACCTGTAAAATCTTCATTGTATCGTTACCAAAAATATCAACTACTTTAACTGCTACTTTTGTTTTACCTGATAAAATTTCTTTTTCTGAAGATTTAAGTTCAAGTTTTTCACCATCTTTTTTCTCCTTAAAAGATTGCCACTCATTTTCAAATACATAGTTTCCTGTCCATTCTTCTTCAATTCGTCCTTCTTTAGTTTTAAACTTGATTATTTCAGGTTTCGACTCATAATTAAAATCTACTGACCAATAATCAATCCAATCGTACCATTTTTTTGTAAGAATATTTTCTTTAACAATTCCATTTTTATCTTTTTGTTTTTCAATTATTTGACCGTTTTCAACAATTATTTTTGACTTTCCAGATGCAAGATTTTCATCAACACTTAAATTATCTTCATTATAGAAAACAGCAAAGTCGGTTAATTCTATTGAAAGTTTTTTGCGTTTAAATATTGGTTTGAACTCTATGTATGCTACATCATGAAAAATTATCTCACTTTTTGAAACTGCTCTTTTATCAAAAACTTCCATAGGAATTTGTTTGTAAGCAAGTCTTAATCCTTTTGAATTTGCTTCTTCTTGAATGGTAGGGAAAAGACCCATTTCATATTCAAAACCCAAAATATCTACACTCGTAATTTTATTTTTTAGACATTCTTCTATGACTTCTTCAACATGGTTTCTTGATAAAGGTTGATTGATTGGTCCGATAGACACAAGATTATCACTTTTTTTTCCGTGTATAGTTTTAAAACCTTCAATTTCATTTGCTTTATACGCATCTAAAATAAGTTTTTTGAATTCTTTCTCCTTTTTCTTTTTTATT
>ERZ651776.5713-NODE-5713-length-10607-cov-2.828110_pt1 | contig 10607 bp, 3 predicted proteins | sample MGYA00514761_ERZ651776 | MGnify/ENA metagenome assembly ERZ651776 | reverse complement strand
TTAGGAGTAAATTTCCAATTCCAATTCTAAAATGAAGATTTCTTTTAAAAGACTTACCAATATATTTATCATATCAATAGCATTGCTATTTATAAGTAGCTGTCAGAACAATGATAGAATTATACTATCTGACCCTCTATTCTTTACCGACTCAATACCAGATGCTGGTATTGACAGTATAGGTTTTCTAATGAGAAAACATGTCATTGTTGTGACCGTGAAAGATAAAAATGAGATTCATTTATATGGTGCAATGGATGGAAAATTTAAAAAATCTATCTCACGCGAAGGCGCTTTTCCCAATGGTGTCACTGTAATAAATGATCAATTTGTCCTTGTAACCGAAAGAGATAATAAGCATGTTGCTGTATTTAACACTTCAATGGAATTTCTAGGTTCTTTTGGAGAAAATGAATTAGGAAGTCCTTATGGTATTTCTTACTACAAGGTTGATGATGGCAAGTACAAGGTATTTGTAACAGATAGCTATGAATACAATAATCCAAAACAGGATAGAATCCTATCATGGGATTTTAGTATTAATGACGATACTTTCGCTGTTAGCTCTGCATCAATATTTGGAAATCCAACTTTATATCAAGTAGAGAGCATTCATGTAGATAAGCATTTTAAAACAATGCTAGTTGCTGAAGAAATGGAAGAGCATCATAAAATAATGGCACTAGATCTAGAAACAGGTCAAACAAAAGTAGAAGATTTAGGAGATTTTAATAGAGGTAATGATCCTGAAGGTATAGCCTTAGTCATCAATAAAGATAATACAGGATATTGGATTTGTACTGAACAAAGTAAAACTGATAATCGTTTCCATTTGTATGATCGTCAAACCTTAGAACGAATTTCCACCATGTATTTAGAAGATGTTTCATACACAGATGGAATTACTACAGCATATATGCACGGAAATTGGTATTTATATGCAGTAGATAATGATAAGCGTGTTGTAGCATTCCAATTGCCTGAAATCAACTAGTTTTTCGTTATAATTTCATCTAGATTTGTTTCATCATGAATTATTTGATGACAAATTTCACAAAGTTTACATTTCCTATTACTCGAGCTTCTCATGAGAAAACACTTAAGTCATTAAACCGTTAATTCTATGCTTTATATATCTGTAGCTATATTTTGTATTATTTTGGTAGCGTATATTTTTAGAAATAATATTATAATGAATATCTATAAGCTCCCATTGATTAGAAAGTCTTGGCAATTACCAAATATGGCCGCATCAACATTTGAAGTTCCTCATAATAATACTAAACCTGTCGTTGTATGTTGTGGTGATAGTATTACACACGGACATATTGGATATGATTGGGTAAGTGCATTACGGAAGAAAGATGATTCAAAAATATATATTAATGCAGGAATTAATGCTGACTTAACATGGAACTTAAATGAAAGGATAGATAATATTATTAAGCATAATCCTGACTACATTACTATTTTAATTGGAACCAATGATGCAATAGGCAGTCAAAATATTAAGCACATCCAAGATTATTACGTATCCACAAAAGGATTGCCGCGATTACCTCATATTGATTGGTATTCTTCAGAACTAGAAAGATTTATTGAAACAGTTACAGTTCAAACAGACGCTAAGATTGCAATTAGTACACTTCCTTGGTTGGGAGAGCAATCTAATGCTGAAATCATAACAGTAGTAAAGAATCATAATGATATTATTAGATCATTATCTAAAAAATATAACCTAACTCTTATCGATTTATTTAAGCATTTTGAAGACTCAATTGATTCCAATAATAGCGTGCCATATACAACGACAGAATGGAGAAGACTAAGAGGGTTAAGAGCCGTTATTTTACATTATGTATTTGGATGGAGTTGGAACCGAACTGGAGAGAAATATAGATTAAAGTTGTTGTGTGATCATATTCATCTTAATGAGAAGTCGGGAGCAATATTCCAAAATCTGATGGAAGACTTTATTAACGAGGTGAGTACCCCCGACATGAAATAAATCAAATTTTAATCTATTTCTTTTAAAGCCTCAACCAGTTGATATTCTTTTTCAAATATTTTTTCCATACCACCTTCTTCTTTAAGCAAAATATATCCATAAGATTTTGAACCAATTGCAATTTTATCTCCAGAATTCGACATCGTGAATGCACACTGACGTCTTTTCCTGGCATATTTCCATCTCATCTCACCACCGTTATAATCTAAAGAATCGCCTATTATCGCCGATCCCACCGACTGCCTGTTCAAATCTTTTCCGTCGAGGGTGATGTCGATTCCAATTTTGCTCCACGAAGGTATTTGTTGTGTGCCGGATATCAGATATTGCCTGAGGACTGGGTTAAGCGGAACGCCGCTAAGACCTGCCGTGGCTGTAGTCGAAGGTGTACCCATGTATAGGCTCGTGACTCTGGTTTTATCACTGGAGAGAATCGCGAGATATGTATGCTCGATGGGCAGAGTGTCGTTGGCGGGTCCAGGAGGGTTGAAGAAGTCCAAGTCGTAGTTCCAGCCCGTAGTAAAATCGATAGTAGCACCTTCCACAGTTTGTGTCTGTGTTTCTTGCCACTTGGTACTCGATTCGTTCAGAGTGAAAATTGTAAACTTCTTCTCATAGTCTCCTGGGTTCTGGACTTGTGCAAATTCATCCGGTATGACCGCCCATGGGACGACGATAGTTTTACCGTCTTGTGAGAACGTCGCTTTCGAATACGGAAACTCGTTCTGGTCGAACGTTTTCCAATTTGTGTAAAAGAGATTTGGTTGTCCCGTGGAGGGGTCGATAGGTGGCGGTTCTTCGATTTTACCACCTATTTCCGAAAAAACATTGTTGGACGTGTCACCCAGGTCGTACACATAGAAACCGTTGAAAACACTGACTAACATGCGACTACCGTCACCAGAAAGTTTCACCTTTGCCTCCCTGTACCTGGAGTCGGTCCATATCACATGCGGTTTTTCGTAGAGTATGGTTCCATCCGATTGCATGCCTACGTCAACGTCTGGAAGCTCTAAACAAGGAGGACGTCCATATTTGCTGTACGCGTTATTATCAACCGTGTTCGCGAACCATGTTTGATAGCGACTTAAACTCGGCTTGTTGGCTGAGGGAGCTGTCTGGGGATCGTCCATTGGACCTACCACTGGAAAACTACGTGTCACGGTTCTGGTATATTTCAGGGTTTCCGAGTCGTATTCGCATATGTATACCTTCGTCGGAACGGGTGTGTCGAAGTCCGCACCCCTACTCGGGTCCAGATAGAAAGGTCTATTCCCGACCGCTATCCTCAGACCGTCTTCACTCATGGAGACATTCTCTCCGAATCGACCCTTGACCTCGTCGCCGAATACATCAGGACCGACCTGTTTGAGAAGTACATCGTAGTTTCTGAAGTTGGTTGAGTCGTTCATATTTATAGGTCTATTTATCGTCGTAACGTCGAACACTGATATTTTGCCTCGATGGTTCGCTGCTTGTGGTATACCAAACACTACCCTAGTGGGCTGGATATGGCCTCGGCTGTTGACGTAAGAAGACGATACATCCACCGAAAACGGTGTTTCATCGAAGCTTTCGGGGTGGATGTCGTACACTTCGTAAATTTGAGAGAGTTCGGGGAGGAGATAAGGTCTTTTCTTATGAAGGTCGACCCTAAGCCAGCCGGTGATTGGGTTTATCCAAGAAGTTCCGTCTTTGCCACCGAATTCATTTTCAATAATCGAATTTATGTTATTTGTTTTGTTAGGTTCAAATGAGCCCATCTCTGCCCACTGCACTGCATATCCCTCATCGGTGTGTGCGACCCGTCGTTTTACCCCCGTAGAAGGTGTGTACGACACGGGGTAATTATTCCCTGACGCGTCTTGTACGCACGCGAGTTCGTCAAATACCAACAGGCATGGGTATCTATACGAATTGTAGGGAATCGAACTGTCCACAGGATTATAAAAGGGTGTATCTATGGGTTGGTACTGAAAGATATGACTCTTTCTTAGACCCGGATAGTCCCATGTTGAGTATATTTCACTGTTAGGATTAGGGTACACGAGGGATCCATTATTCCTAGTCACGTTTATCCTACTGTAAGCGTTAGTGTCTCCTTTATGTCTCTCGTATTTCCCCCTTCCAGTTCCCACGGTATTATCATATCTCTCGATGAGAACGGCGTCGTTCCCACAAAACTTCAGACCAGACACGATGCTATGTGGTACTTCATTTATCCTCGTATAATTACCTGGAAGACCTTTGTTGGAACCGGTAAATCCATCCAAATGTAACTCTGCAGTGAAAGCTTCCCAGTGAAGAAGTTTCCAGTTCGCGTATTCGCCTCCGGTTATGTAGACGTGTTCGTAGTCTTTTGTCGAGGGGTCGTAGGTTTGAAGCCAACCCGGAACCTTTTGTGCTGAAAAGATATTTCCACCGAAACTTTCTCCGTTATAGTTGACGTTTCGTGGGAACACATTCAGACCTATGTTGCGGTCATGTAAGGTACCGGTCGCATTCACAACCTCCGCATTTAACTCGTCTGGGTATTTGAACCACTTCTCATGGTACTCGAACACGAGAACCATCTCCACACAACGAGAGGTTTTCAGATTAGACCCTGATCCTGAGATTAAATCTGATGAGCTGTAGTTAGAAAAGGAAACGGATATTCTCTGTCCGTTGGGGCTAATCGCCACACCACTCACACTCCCCAGAGTGTGCCGCTCACGCTCCGACGCATTGTCATTTGCAGATGTTTGCGTCGCATCCAAATACGTATCTTCCGTGTTCGAAATAACCCCAGTTAATTTGTTTAGGTTCCCCTTGTATAAGTTATTGACGAATACCCTTTCAGGGTAGGTTTTGTAATCAGTCTGATCGAACTGTTTGAAGCTACCGTCGGATGTCCTGTTCGCGGTCCATTCACCGGCGATAGAATTGTATTCGTAAATGTAAACTTCGTGTATTTGTTCAGGTTTAGTGCTCGGATTCCGGGTCCCCGACGCATTACTATTGAGACTCGATTTCATCGCGGAGACGACGAGTCTCGAACCGTCCTCGGACATATCCATAAACTGACCGAGAGAAATCCGAAAGTTTTTCGGTTCGTAATCAGGCACGGCGGGGTCATGCATTGTTCCATTTTGTGTCCAAGTCGAATTTGGGAATTCTCCATGTATACTGTTAAAAACATTGTTTGCTGTGAGGTACGGTCGTCCCGGAGCGCCGGTATCGATCGGTTTGATCAGTTTTCCCTTCGCAACCCACTCCCCATCCACGAGACTGTATATCTGTACCCAACTTCTTAGATTATTTTCATTCATATACGTTTCATTTGCAAAATTTGAACCTTCACCCGTGTAATTAGGAGGTGTGGGTGCATTGACCCAGTCATCCCACGTATTGATCAACCTTGTGAGCCCGAAATAGTTCTCCCCTTCATAAAATGGAAACTGTGCAGTCTTGGGGTCGTCAATTTTACCGAACGGCGATGCGATGGCGATCGTTTTACCATCGGAGCTCATTGTTATGGATAAAGGTTCGTAAAGGTTAAGGAATCCGTACTTATTTGAATCATATTCGTATGATCCATTTTCGATTTTGTTCAGCACCTCGAGTAAACTTAAATTTTTAACCGAACGACGAGATTTTTCGCTATCAAGTCTATTATAAATGGTAACATCTCCCGATCTGAAACCACTCACAGTTGAATCGACATCACCTGGATTGTATTTAGGTGTCGCGATGGATAAATATTGATTGTTCGGCGACAAGGTCAAATAACTCACCGGCCATAATTTGGATGGATAGTTACCGTACCCCTTACGCGCCGAGCCGGGAACGTGGTGTAGTTGCGAATCATACGTGATAAGAGACGACGCGCCGTCACCGATGAATCCGTAACTCTCGAGGAAAGATGTCGTCTCGTTGGGTATCACGGATTGGACGGCCCAGTTTTCTGTAGTTTCTTTGATTGTAGAGTATTTGACAGTGTGAACTTGTGCAAACTCTTGAAGACCCGACACGTACGGTGGAGAGGTTTCTACTAGGTAGGGGCTCTTGCCTGTACCGTGCACTTGCCCGTTACCTGTCATTATTTCTGCCACCGTCCCGTACGGCGGTGAGCCGGGGGGGATCTTGAAAACATGCTTCTTAAAGTTTGCACCGCTACTGAAGAGAATAACGGATGCATCTTCGTTGGTCGCCAGGCTCAGACCTGCCAAGGTGAAGGGTTCGATTGGCATTTCTACGGGATCTGCTTGTATCACACCATATTCAATCTTATAACCTGTTCGTAATCCGCTCCCAAGAATTATGTCTGAATCGGTTTTCCCGTAGCTGTAAACTCTGGAAACGTCATATGCCGTTGTTTTAACCACATTTCCTGCGGTGTGTATTATTTTGAGACTGTTGAAGTCGAGGGTGTCATTGTTCGTATCACTGTCTATCTGGAGTAAAGAAATCACCATTTGGGGGTCGGGGTAGTGTGTGGACTGGCTGCCACCCATACCCAGGTAGTGGACTTCAGCCGCTGGTTTGGTGTAATTGGTCACAATCAAACTTTTAGATTTGGGTGCGTAGACGGCCATAGACACGGTGTGAGAACTATTGTAAGCACTGGCCGGGTATTTGAAAAAATTCGATGGGATGATATCTCTGTTATTTTGGAACAACCAAACTCTGGCGGAGTCTCTGAAAAGGATGCTGCCATCTTCATAGACGTTGAGTCCGAGTGGGTGTTGTGGCGTTGAATTTGTCAAATCCGTCCAACCCTGACCGGCGTGTGTGGAACGCCAGTTGTTGACGTATCGTCTTTGTGTCACGACCTTGGCGTCCTTATCATCCTCCCTTCTCTCACCGTAGGGGTACCAATTCGGATGAGGAGGCGTTGATCCAGTTGACGTCACCGGATCTCTGGGGTAACTCACTTGAAGGCCTGCACTTAAATCGTGTACGACGTTAAACTTATTGGGGTCGTGGTTAGGTCCGCTGTGTACCAAAGTCGTATCTCCTTTGTAATATAATTGTGTGTTTATATCTAATGTGAAAGTAGAACCAGTGGATTGGAAATTAGATGTGAGAATTGGTGTTCCCTTGATTTCCCATTGGTTGGTAAAGCTTAGGGTCCACCCTTCGTGGGGGTGACCGTAGTGGTTCGGCGGGTTGACCTGAATGGGTGTACTAAGATTAAGCCAGTTTGGAGGATACCAAGATGTATAGAAGTTGGACCCCCATCCGCTGGGTGTCGCCCCAGTCTCGACACGAACGGTTTCCTCTGAGATGGTACTCGTGAGTTTGAATGTGTATATACCGATGCGCTCATCTGTGATACCATGTCGCTGCATGAAATCAGACGGGTAGGATGCAAAAAAGGTGACTTCGTCTCCCGTTTCGTTCAACTTACACTTGAAGATAGTGTACTGAAACCCACCGGCCGATGTAGTACTACTGTTGTCGTTGTTGATTTGCGATCTCTTCTGCCTAACATCCTCCTCCACGTGATTCAGTAATTGTATCGAATAAAAAGGTGGCAGACTCTTATCCACGTCGTATTTGTCCTCTATGGCGTTATATCGTAAAAACAAAACTCTCCCCGGGTCGCCCGGACGCACGGCATTCCTGAAACCCCTCGCAACAAGACCAGATGATTCGAAATGTGCCGCATCCGCAGACGCCGAAGTTTTAGAAGCGGAAGGTCTGAATGGCACCCAGTACTTGGTATTTCCACCCTTGTGCCGGGGAAGAAGTCCTGGATAGCCCTGACTACCACTCGGGAGCTGTGTCGTGTCGTGTTCGTCGTACTGCGACGAACCGGACGTCACGGTCGAACGACAGAAATCTCGATGGATTCGTTGATACACCAAATCATGATTCCATGAACTACCACCTCCATGAGGACCCTCGGGTCCCGGCCAAACCCCTATCGTTCCGCTGTCAAAACTACCGTCAGACTTACCTATGTCATTGCCATCGTACAAGGGGTTCCAGTTCGGTTCACATACGGCGATGACGTTTCCGTCCCCGGATAAACTACACGAACGCGCGAACTGGCTGGTGTAATCCAGGTTATCCCTCCTTCGACACTGGTGGTGACCCGGTTGGATAGGGGCCCTTATACCATTCGTCAGGTCCCACTCGTAACCGAGAGACCCATTTTCTCCGAACGGTGTCTGAGGTCCCAGCACACCCGGCCCGTATTTTGACACCCTGCTGTCCTTCGCGTGGAACCTGAAGTCGAAGTAGCTCGGAAATATAGGATAAGGTGCAATTCTATGACACGGATTATTAACTTCAAGGTATTCTTTTAACGCATTGAAATCGGTCACGGACGGAGGGTTAGTTCTCGTGACCGTGGCGGCAAACTGTGTGATATAGTTTCCAAATCCGTTCATCCCCGTATACGTCGTCCCCGGTCCCGGTGGGCCGGGTCCACTCGTGGGAAGGTCATTGTGAAACTGTGTTTCGACTCGGGGTGGTGCGTATGGATCGTACCCTATCCGATCTGTCGTCGTCGGTAAGTTGGACATCAATTCGACGTCTTCTTCTACACCGTGAATCAGCAAATACCTGTGTGATTTGGGTATCCATTTGTTTTTTTGTTTATCATACCGGTAAATATAAATGGCGTTACCGAAATCATTCATCTCGTCTAGAGGCATATAACTTTCCCATCTCTCCTGTGTCCTCTTGTTACGCGCCTGCCTCCTGTTGAATTGATAATCACCAGGTACGCCTATGAAGTTACTCACCAACAAGGTCATACCGTCGTTAGATACGTGACTCTCCGTTCCGAAGTTTTCCATACAGAGTGTCAGACCGCAGTACCTACCGTTCACATTTCTCAAATTCCTGGCGTACGATGACGTTTCAGATTCAAGTAACGTTTTATACACCGCATTTCGTGGTAAGAGATAGAGAGCTGGGTCAAAAGTACCGAGGATTCCTGCTCGATTTGCCGTTAAAGGACCTTCACCCCATGTGACGTTTATGTCTTTGATGTAAACCGACCCGGTCGAATCATTCGCAGCGCTAAAACCTATGAACGAATCATCTCCCCATAGGTCCTTCTGACTCTGTAAAATATCACTAGCGAATGTGTACGTGTGTGTAACACCGCACGTATATATAGTAAGGATTCCGTTGTCATAAGCTATCTGATTATCCCCAAAATTGTTGAAATAAGTATTGGTTGAGAACGCCTGGGAGAAACTCGAAAGTTCCACCTCCGTGCTAGCCAAAATGTCAAACGCTGATTGGTCCGACGAGCTATACGACTCTACATTTGCCGCTTGTATACTCGGGTTGGGCTTTCTAATAATGAGCCTGTTATTGAGAAAATCAAATACAACTGCGAATCCACCGTGAATCTGTGTGAAACGGGTACGAGGTTCGTTGGTTGCGTAAAATATGAAGACCAACTCCTTTCCAATTGCGTGAGTATATAAATATTGAATAGTGAAATTCACTTGCCACTTTCGACCAAATGTGACTGGTAACGAAATACCACTTTCTGTAAATGAGTCTCCCCACTCCGTCAACACGATTTTATCACTTGAGACTTCGAGTAAGTTACCCAGCCCCGCTGCGGCTGGTCCAACGACATTTTGCCAGTACGACCCCTGGTATGCTTCGAGCTTCTGTATGTACTTACCGACTCCAGTTAGTGTAATCATATTCTTTCCACTGTGCAGTTCCAGAGCTTCGGAGTATCGCAGTGCACTGGTGGCACTTTTCTCGAATTTAGGTGTAGGTAAGTTGGATGTAGAATCTCCTATGGTAAGTGGAGTTTCCCCCTTCAACACCCATTCATCGTCGGGCGATTCTCTGTAATAGACGTAAACTTCTGAAAGACTGTTGTAATCTGTGAGTACATTCATGTGATGTTTAGGGTCAATAAGACTGTCCAGATGGCTTTGAGATGATATCGGTACAGTTCCAGAGCCACCCGTGACCTGACCTTTCCAGCTAGAAAGACCCGCCGCCGCAAATTCACCCCAGAGATGACGCCTCGTGACCATGTATTTACAGTCTTTGCTCACTGATAGAATATCACCAAAACCGTAATTAGTACCACCTCTGAAGTTGTATTCAGAATAATCCCATGTAGAACCTAACCCAGTCGATGTATTTAGTGTATTCTGACCACTGAGTGGCCCCCCTGTCACGTCACGGTCGTCGCCGACTAAAGCATGAAAATATTGGTCTCCCGACGGAATGTTACCATCCGAAACATCTAAACTAAGTGGACTGGCGATAGTGTTATTCGCGCCGTCGTATCTCGGGGGACCGAGAAGAGGTGACTGGTCGTGAAGCAAAGGTGCAAACCTCCGACCTCTCTGATTAAACTGATTGTTTGCGTAGGACGCGTAGGCCGAGATGGGACCACCGGCTAAAGGAAAGTTTATACCGTTGCTGTCGTAATAGTTACCTTGGTCAACAATTGACCCTGAAACCATATAGTCACCCCCCGTGACGGGTACTAATGATAAATTAAAACCAACTTCGAATTCTGAATTTCTTTTAAAAATGAAAAAAAAATATGTTAAAAAGGATAATAATAATAATAATAATAATAAAAATAAAAACATAGAAGAAAATAACAATTTTGTAT